>NNBV01000048.1_pt1 | contig 15045 bp, 12 predicted proteins | sample 1173771 | NCBI WGS metagenome assembly NNBV01 (sample SAMN07173938, study PRJNA388173) | plant metagenome | isolation source: symbiotic tissue sample KVS11 | place: Norway: Troms, Kvaloya island | reverse complement strand
GTTCAAGTCTGTCCCTCTCCGATTCGGAGAGGGAAGGTTTTGTCTACTAAAACTAGGGAGAGGTTTGTTTTGTAAAAGCGATCGCAGGTAAACTCTTAGCTATCGATTAAAACTTCATCCAACTCGAAGAGAACCTCACTAATTTTCGAGCTTGTATCTGCCAAGACGGGAACTTTGACTTCTGTTTCGGCTTGTAAGTCGAAGTCATACCACTCGTTACGCCATTGCAAGCGAAACTTTAACCGTGTCCAGTTGGGTGGTAGGTTGGGACAAGCAACGGGGCCGAATTGAGTCATCCGAATACCGCCAAATCCGAAAACTACTGCTTGCCAAACTCCTCCAGCACTGGCGGCGTGAATTCCTTCGGCGGCGTTAAGCCTTACATCTTCTAAGTCTACCAAGGCCGATCGCAGAAAATGTGTATAGGCTTCGGCTGGTTTATTAAGGTCGCAAGCTAAGATAGCGTGAATCGCTGGGCCTAATGATGAACCATAACTGTGGTCGGTGCGTTGGGTGTAATAGTCCCAGTTGGTGACGAGGGTGTTATAGTCATAGCGATCGCGCAATAAATACAACAGCATCAATACATCTGGCTGCTTGAGAATCTGCTTTTGGCTTGTAGCCTCAATTCCCAACAAACCTTGTAGAGATTTGCTGCGCGGTTCGTAATCAGCGAGGTTAACGTCTTCTAACTGGAAAAAGCCTTCAAACTGTTCAATTAAGCCTGTTTGGGCATCTTCATTGACAAATAGGCGCTCTTGAATTTCTGCCCAATTGTGCAGACGTTCTGTAGTTAAGTTGAGTTTTTGTACCAGTTGTGCTGATGTTTCAGGGTAGGCTTGTTTGAGCCAGTCCCACAGCGCCAAAGCTGACTGCAAATGCCACTGTACCATGAGATTGGTGAAGGCATTATTATCGACGCGATCGTGATTTTCGTCAGGGCCAATCACATCTAAGATATCGTAACCGTGGCGCTCTTGGTTCCACTGCACCCGACTTTCCCAAAAGACAGCCGTATCTAAGATAATTTCTGCGCCATAATCCCGCATCCAGTCATCATCGTTGGTAGTTTGCCAATAGTGTAAAACTGCATAAGCGACATCTGCGGTGATATGCACCTCAATGTCACCGCACCAGATGCGGATTAATTCACCGTTGGGAGCAGGTACCCAGCGCGGAGTTACTTCATCGCCAGTGGTAGCACTTTCCCAAGCAAACATCGCTCCTTGATAACCTGCTTCTTGAGCTTTGCGTCTAGCTCCTGGTAAGGTGTGGTAGCGGTAGGTGAGCAAGTTCCGCGCTAAGGCTGGTTGAGTTAAGGTGAGGAACGGTAGGATGAATATTTCCGTATCCCAAAAGATGTGTCCACTATAGGCAAAACCAGAGAGGGTTTTGGGAGGGATGCTGACTCGGTTATCGTGACGCGGTGTTACAGCTAGTAGTTGGAAGAGATTGTAACGGACGCTTAATTGAGCCAAGCGATCGCCTTCTATTATAATGTCACTGTCTTGCCACACTTGTTCCCACGCGGCAATATGAGCTGCCAACAAAGTAGTATATCTCGGTTCATCAGCAAGTCTTTGTAGGGCGGCTGCAATGGGGATTTCTGTCTCTCGTGAAGTAAACAGGGTGACAATCTTTTCGACAATCACCGTTTTTCCTGGGTATAACTCCAAGGTAGTTGTCAAAGTGGGAGAACTAGAAGCATTTTCGACGCTCACGGGTGTAGTCTCGTCACCATCTATCACTAACTTAGCCGCCATCCCAAGTTGAATACCTGAGTGGATGGTTTGACTGTTTAACCAGATTACCTGATCTATGCCACCTTGGTTTAAGGTTCGCCAATGTTTGACGCCTTGGTTATGTGGTTCGTTGTCAAATCCTGCTTCGATGGTAATTTCACCCTCAAAATCTACCGATGTAACTTGAGCGCGAATCGCCAAAACATGTTGGTCTGCTAAACTGGTGAAACGCTCGAAGTGAAAATCTAAGGTATGACCACTAGGACTACGCCACCGCACATCACGGCTAACTAAACCTAAGCGCAAATCGAGGCGACGTTCGTAGTTGAGAATCTCACCACTGTCCATACTAAAGCGTTCGCCTGCTACTTTCACCACCAATGGCAGCCAGTTGGGACAGTTTACCAGTTCGGTATTAGCAATTGTCACATCATCATAAACACCGTGGATGAGTGTGGCTGGAAAATCCTGAGAATACCCTTCCTCAAACGTACCCCGCACTCCTAACAACCCATTACCAAGGGTGAAGACGGTTTCTTTATGATGTAACTGCGTCGCGTCAAACTCCGTTTCAAGAACGTTCCAGTCAGTATTGTCAATTAATTGCTGATTTTGTTGAGAATTGTGAGTGGATACGTTGAGCATGAGTAATAAAACCTATGTCTTGGGCGGGCTGTGGGCAGAATGCAGTACAATAGGGAGCAATCTTAGCTAATTAACTCCTTCTCTTTAGTGGCTAGACTTGAATATAGCCTAAACACAAAAAAAGACGTTCTCACTAACAGTAACGCTTCACATTTCATCTGTCTACAGTTAGATTTCGTTAATAACGTCACTCAGAACTCATAAATCTCAACCATAAAGTAATTAATCGGGTTTTTCATCAATTTCTTTCATATTTATGAGCTTCACAATGTGATTCAATACGCTTAAGTTAAGATAATTGTCGGTTGGAGTGAATATTCGTCTAGCGTTCTATAGGGAAATAAAACCTAACCTAGACAGTAAACATAAAGAAAATTTTAGAGGTTGTTTGAAAAGTCGTTGGCTGTGATTTTAATTGCATTCTTACCCCCCTTAATCCCCCCTTTCTAAGGGGGGAAACCGGAAAATCTAGTTCCCTCCCCTTTCTAAGGGGAGGGTTAGGGAGGGGTAAAAAATATTTGATACATCAATCATGACTTTTCAAACATCCTCTTAGGTTGTAGTGAGTAATTCATTGCTCACTACAAGGATTGTTAGGACTAAAGTTCTGACTACAAACTTTAATTTATTTCCTATCTAGCTAATTGCTCAATAATTTAATAATCTAAATTTAGTCTTATCACAATACGCTTCGGTTAAGGTTTTTTGATGAAAATCATAGATTACAAAGATGCGATAAATCGCCGTCTCTACAATAATTAGTCTTTAGTATTGACGGCGATTATCGCATCTCTTGTCTTAACTGGACAGGATTGAGTCTTGTTGTCTTAAAAATAGCTTAATCAAGAGATAATCAATCAACTTTAAAATTAGTAGCTAGTTCAATATTTAACTTTGTTGATTATGTTGAAATTAGCATTTCCATTGAAGATAGCAGGAGGAGCAGTTTTCCTGCTTTCACTTTTTGCCTTACGAGCAATTAGCGCTACGATTTCAGAGGGATTTGAGTCTGGTCAAAAGGGAGCTTATGCTGTCGCTGATGTCACCCTCAGTACAGGCATTTGGAATTTAAATGATGCTCTCATTGGCAACACTTCAAGTGATGTTAAAAACGGAGCACAATCTACTCGCATTCGCAACAGTGGCAAGGTTACGATGAAATTTGATCGCACCACAGGTGTTGGCACAGTTACAATCAAACATGCTAAGTATGGTAATGATGCTAACACCATTTGGGGGTTGTGGTGTTCGACTACAAGTGGAACCTCATGGACAGCAGTAGGTTCAACAATTACAACCAGTTCTAAATCACTTCAAACAGCAACTTTTACACCTAATATTTCTGGCATAGCTCGTTGCGAAATCCGCAAGACTGATGGAACTTCTAACAGAACTAACATTGATGATATTGTGATTACTGATTATGGTTCTTCTAGTTCTCCCTCTCTACCTGCTGGTTCTGTGCCATTCTTTGACAATATCAATAATCCTGTATCTGGACTAGCATACGGCAGCCCAGGGGATGTTACTCCCGCCGCTCCAACTCTAAATACATTTGACAGAGCAGTTACTGATCTTTGTGGACAACCTGGTACAGTTGTTAGCCCTTCTAATTTCCAGTTGATGATGACAAATAATCCTACTGTTTTGGCAAATATTAAACAATATGTAGGGGGATATCTGGTTTTAGGGCGCACTTCCGATGCAGCTTTTTTAGCTGACTTGACTAATGTCTGGTTTAATGCAGATGGTTTTGAGCATATTTTATGTGGAGAACCTGTTGCAGGAGGTTCAATAGGTGGATTGCACTTTGTTGGTCGTTATCTAGAGCTTCAGGAAAAGGGTTTAGCTGGACGACTAAATAACAATACATCCAGCGAAGAAGTTGTTCCCAATGCCATTTATACCATTGGTGCTATTGTTAAAGTTGGCAATTCTACTTCTCAGTCTTCTATCAAAGGTTATGGCTATACTCTCAGTGCTGAAGAAATTCTTTCTATAGCAGCTTTAGCTTATAAAAATAACCCCAATACCAGTTCTACTAACACTGTTTGTCATTGGACTGTAACCGATCAAGGTAATACGTTTCAAGCAGTATTTGTGAGAAGAAATGGTGGAGTCCGCACTTTTTATCCTGATGCAACTCCTGGTAGTAACCCTATATGTGTGCAGTAATAATTGGTGCTTAACAATAGACCTCTTGCAAAAATCCTTGAATTACCCCTCCCCAACCCTCCCCTTGTGAAGGGGAGGGGGCAAGATTTCAAGTTTCCCCCCTTTATAAGGGGGGATAAAGGGGGGTCTATTCGACTTATGCAAGAGGTCTAATATTTTATTACTCTGAAAAAATAAAATATTTGTAGTGGCATGGCACAGCTAAGATAGTGCGTTAAATGTAGGTTGGGAAGCCACTTGCTACCCTGCGGTTCAGGAAACTCGCAGAGTAGCAAGTGGCGTTTGAAGAACGTAGACGCATTCGCGTAGCATCTCGTAAAGAAGCGGCTTCCCGCAGGGTAAACCAAGATTAATCGGGGTGTTGGGTTTCGTTTCTCAACTCAACCTATAAAATTTAATACAACATCTTAGTCCACTCAACTGAAAATCGCTCTGAATGAAGTGAGTTAGGCTCAAAAATGTTCATTTGAGTGAAATTCACATTACCGACAAAAGCGACAGGTTAACGTTTTGTTCTTTTACCAGAAGTGGTATATTGGCACTTGACCCGACCGAGTATAAACTATGCATAAGCCCACAGAAAAGCGAAGTCGAGGTGTTGTACTCAGTACTACAGGAGAGGAAGGGGGAGTGGGCAGATGAACAAAAATACTGGACAAGGTAGTGTTTTTTCCCTGTTTAAAGGGATACCTCTAAATCGCATTTTGGTAGCGTTGTTTTTGCTGCAAATCTTTCTAAGCGTGGGATTGACTGCATATTTATCAATCCGCAATGGGCAAAAAGCAGTCAATGAGGTAGCTAGCGAATTGCGTCGTGAAGTCGCCAATCGAGTCGAGCAGAATTTACAGACTTATTTATCAACTCCGCGTCAGGTACTACGCAGTAATCAAAATGTCATGAACATTGGGTTACTGAAGATAGAGAATCTTGCAACCTGGGAGTCATATTTAATAGAGCAGTTAAAAATTTTTCCAGATGCATTCGCCTTAACGGTAAGCAATGAACAGCAAGAACATTTAACGGTTGAGAAGCTCAACGATCGCGAATTTTTGCTCAGAAAAGCCGGAAAGTCAACTGGTTACGACCTCTACACTTACAGAATTGACTCTCAAGGTCAACGTACCCAGCTACCAGAGGTGATTAAAAACTATGATGCGCGATCGCGTCCTGATTATCAAACCGCAGTTACCGCCAAGAAATTCAGCTTTAGTCAGATTTATACACCCTTCACTGAGCCTACACTCCTGATTAGTGCTTCTCTTCCCATCTATAATTCTCAAGGTCAATTACTCGGAGTTAACAGCACTCTCACTCACGTATCACAAATTGGGGATTTGCTGCAAAATATCAAAGTTGGCAAGTCTGGGCAAATTTTTATTATCGAGCGATCGGGGCTATTAATCGCAAGTTCTACAACCGAAGAACCATTCCGCTTACAAAATGGTAAACCCATTAGGTTAGCAGCTTCCCAGAGCGGGAATTCTGTTACTCAAGCAACCGCTAAATATTTAACAACTAAATTTAGTAACTTTGACCAGATTCAAAGTTTACAGCAACTAGATTTCTCCTTTGGCGGTAAACGACAATTTTTAGAAGTTAGACCGTTACAGGGCGAACCAAATGTCAATTGGTTGATAATAGTAACTGTCCCAGAAGCAGATTTTATGGGGCAAATCGATCGCAACATTCAAACTACAATTTTTCTCTGTCTGGGAACGTTAGGACTAGCTACTATATTAGGGATGATTGCCGCTCGTTGGATAACTCAGCCAATTTTGAACCTCAGCGCAGCAACACAAGATTTAGCCGATTTTCCCAATAGCAAAGACTCAGTGGTGGTAATACAAGGCATTAAAGAACTAGAGGTGCTGGGTGAATCTTTTAACAAGATGACGCAGCAGTTACGCAAAACCTTTAATGCACTGACTACCAAAAATGAAAATTTAGAATTGCAAGTTAAGCAACAAACTCAAGAATTACAGCAAGAGATTCAAGAACACATTAACAGTGAGCAAAAACTGACACAGCATAGTCGAGTCCTTGCAGAACTGGCAAATCACAAAGCGCTTTTTGAAGGAAATCTAGAAACAGCATTCAAAGTTATCACAGAAAAAGCAGCCAATGCTTTAGAAGTAGACCAAGTGAGTGTATGGTTATTCAATAACAATGCCTACGACGGGCTGCACCAACACACCAAACTACAATGTATAAGTCTCTATGAACGTACCAAGCAGAGACACTCGGCAGGACTAGAACGCAACCTTGCAGATTATTTAATCTATTTTAAAGCCTTGGCATCTAGCCGTACCATCACCGTCACCGATACTCGCACCGATCCACGGGTACAAGAATTATGGGATGAACTGCTAAAACCAAAGAATATTGTATCCCTAATTGATGCCTCTATTTGGGTTGGCGGCAAAGTGGTTGGAACGGTATTGTATGAACAGATTGACATTCCCCGGACATGGGAACTGAGTGAGCAAAACTTCATTAGCTCAATCACAGAATTTGTCGCCCTAACTTTAGAAGTGTGCGATCGCAAACGTGCAGAATCCGGGCTGCGTGAGGCGAAAGAAGCTGCCGAAGTGGCAAATCGTGCCAAAACCACCTTTTTAGGAAACATCAGCCATGAACTGAGGAATCCTTTAAACTCCATTCTGGGAATCACAGAAGCGCTCCAAGATGAAGTGTACGGCCCTGTGAGTGAAGAACAGCGCCAGTCCCTAAATCTGCTCCAATCTAGCGGTAATAACTTACTAGAATTGATTAACCAAATCCTTGAGCTTACCGAAACCCAATCTAGCAAGATAGAACTGCAATTAGCTCCTACTTCGATTCAAGAATTATGTGACTCTAGCCTGAGTTTTGTTAAACATCTGGCGTTTCAGAAAAATATTCGGCTGAGGGTACAAGCACCTGAAGAACTTGAACCCATCCAAGTCGATGAACGCCGTATTCGCCAAGTATTTATCAACTTGTTAACTAACGCGATTAAGTTTACTAAAGAAGGAGGCGAAGTCTGGATTGAAGTCCAGCCAAATTCCACAAATGAATATATCTTTTTCAGCGTGGTAGATACGGGTATTGGTATGCTTTCCGATGACCTTTTTAAATTATTTCAACCATTTGTGCAAGTTGAAAATGCCTCTACCCATCGTTCTCCAGGTACCGGTTTAGGGTTAGTGATGGTGCAAAGAATTGTCGAGTTGCATGGTGGGACTGTTCATGCTGAAAGTCAGTTAGGGAAAGGTAGTCGATTTACAGTGAAGCTTCCTTGGAAAAAGGCGGGGGAATGAGTAATACTAATTTGCAATTCGCAATTAAAAAACTTAGATATAGCAACTCTTTCAGGGGTTACATCTGTTTCATGATTTTAGCAATCATTAGACGCGATGAATCGCCGTCTCTACAATTATTAGACGCGATGAATCGCCGTCTCTACAATTATTAGACGCGATGAATCGCCGTCTCTACAACTGGAGTTGTTCTTAAACGTGTTGCTGTGCTTTTGCGAATGCGATCGCTTTTACGAACAGCACCCGCCATTTCATATTCACGGCTGTCTTTACCGTATTTGAAAGCAACTCCGATGAGCATTTTCTCAGTCAGGTCACTTAAGGCTTTGTCCAATTCGTTCATTTCAGCTCTAGAAGAGTTAATCACGGCTAAAGCAGTGTTATAAGCATCTATCTTACTACGGTACTGCTCAATTAATTGAGTCATGTTTTGCAAGTTGCGAGCATCCCCAAAATCGATATTGGGATCAATTGCTTTTAGTCCCGCCGCCCTTAATTCAGCTTTTTCTAAAACGCGATATGTACGTTTTTGACCAGTCATAAATGTATCTCTTCTATTCTGCTTTAGAGCTAGTTTGCCTTACTAAAGCCCTATTGTAGTTCAGTAAAACCCTCATAAATAGTATTCAATATTACTTTAATGTCAGTATTTGCCACAAAAATGATGATTTTGTTGATGAAAACGATCGTTTTGTTGACAAAAACGATCGCTTTGTTGATGAAAACGATCGTTTTGTTGATGAAAGCGATCGCTTTGTTGACGAAAACGATCGCTTTGTTAATGAAAAACATCATTTTGATAAAAAAACATTCAATTTTTCTTGTGGGGTGGACATCTTGTCATGAGTATCCAGTAAAGCTCTCATCGCTAAACTAGATTAGAACTGTCAAAATCATTTAGGATATCTTCTGGTAAAGGCTCGTTAAAATCTGGTGCAATGATAACTTTACCTTTATCCAATCCTGGAATTCGAGGTGAGGCTGTATCTGTGAGAGCTACTAAGCGTGCAACTGGAATACCCTTCTGTGCAATCACAACTTCTTCACCAAGTAATATCTGACTCAGCAATTCAGAAAACTTGGCAGTTACTTCAGAAACATTGACGGTAATGCTCATTTGCTCAGGTAATTGTTAATTCCTAATATCTCTTAGGATAACACTGGCTATAATCGCATTTTTCAGTCTTGTGGCGATGATCTGATTATCCGCGTAGATGCCTTTGCGGAGAGTTTCATCAAGAAGCAGCTTGTCGTCAGCGATCGCTATTCTCTCATCAACCAAGGTGCGATCGTTAACGTTTCCGCAAAGACAACGCCGGGTGCATCCCACTTTTTTGTATGTGATTGATAAACCACCTGCATCAAGAGAAATAATGACAAAGCCGATAGTCATTACACCCAAAGCCAGTTTAGACGTAGAAAAGCAGCTTGTGATTAGACAATGATTGCCACTAAACAAGGGAATGGGGTTGATTTACCTGATAATATCCCTTATTTAAGGCTGGTATATCTCAACGAACTTAACTGCGATCGCCCAGAAACTAAACCAGATAACTGTACACTCAAAAGAGATACAAAAGTTATAGCTTGGCAACGTCTGAAACAGCACCAATCATTGACGAGTCAAGTATATACACAATACAATTATTGTAGTAGAACCTCACGATAGAGTTAATCAAAATATTTTTCCCAGAGAATAATAGACAAGCAATATTAAAGATAATTTGGACAAAACTAATGAACGCCAAAATTATTGCTTTCTTGGGGATTACGGCAGCCTTTGCAAGCTTAGGCAGCCAAGTCTATGCACAGTCACCAGCATCAAGTTCAAATCCAGGACAATACAGATTAACTGGTGATTCTCTAGTTGGAATTGACAATAGAACAGCCCAAGATGACTTTAGAAGCTTTTTTGAGCAAACTAATCCAGCAACTATTTCCAACAATAATAGAAGAGACAGAAGAACTCCAGTAAAAATCCGCTTTAACGAATCATTATCACAGCCAGACACTTCTGTTTTTTTAACACCTGCTCAATCTGGGAGTGACAATGATGGATTACAAGTACAGTTGGATCTGGGGAGAGAATAATTAGGTATAAAGCTTGACAAAATAATTCGTAATTGAGCTTTAATGTAGGGTGTGTTGTCGCACCCCGCAACGCACCGTTAACAATTCAAGGTGCGTTAACTTCCGCCATAATATCATGTTCGGTTGATCGCTTATAAAACGTCATTGCGAGCGATCGCAATGACAAGTGAGGTACAGATAATCGTAGGGGCACAATATGTTCTATAGGTGTCAACTTACACGTGAAACCCTTGTCAAGACGTGATATTGAGTTCACTCGCTGACTATCACGATCCGCGTTACCCCACCCTAACCCTCCCCTTGTAAAGGGGAGGGAACTAGATTTCTTGTTTCCCCCCTTTCTAAGGGGGGATTAAGGGGGGTAAAACGCCTGTGGAATAAGCGTTTAAGCTTAAGTTGACACCAATGCAACATATTGTGCCCCTACCCGTGTACTTCATTTACCTGAAATACGCTGTATTTATCCGCCAAACATGACAATTTTTGCTGCTCATATTGCCTACTCTACGAGAATAAAGTTTTGCACTTTACTCAATCAGCCTTCCTGAGTCGGTAATTATGCAATCATTTTGCAGTAAAATTAATCGTCAAGATAGAGGAGGGCTTTGAGATGACTCGTGTCATCATTGTACGCCACGGTCAAAGTGGTTATAACACCGAGCGGCGTATCCAAGGACGCACTGATGCGTCAACATTAACCGAAAAAGGTCGTAATGATGCAAGTCTTGTAGGCAAAGCCCTCAGCAATATCTCATTTAATGCGATTTACAGCAGTCCTTTGCAACGGGCAAAACACACAGCAGATATTATCCATAGTGAGTTAGCTACTCATGCTGAACAATCTGCTGTAGTGCAAGTTTCTGATTTGCTGCTAGAAATTGACTTGCCTTTATGGGAAGCACTGCTGACTGCCGAAGTCAAGCAGAAATTTGCCGAAGACTACCGCACTTGGCACGAACGCCCTGACGAACTGCGGATGCTGCTTAATGATGCACAAGGAACGAGAGAACATTTTCCTGTGCTTGCTTTATACGAACAAGCGCGGCAGTTTTGGCAAGAAATTTTGTCAAACCATCAAGGCGAAACTATTCTCATCGTGGGACATAACGGCATTAATCGCGCCCTGATTAGCACAGCCTTGGGAATCCCTGCACGTCGCTACCATTCAATACAGCAATCTAACTGTGGCATCACCGTATTAAATTTTGCGGGAGGATTAGGCGAACCAGTCCAGCTAGAATCTTTAAATCAGACGCAACACACGGGAGAAATTTTACCCTCATTGCGACCAGATCATCAAGGAGTAAGGTTGTTGCTGGTACGTCACGGTGAAACCGACTGGAATCGCCAAACCAGGTTTCAAGGACAAATTGATGTCCCCTTGAACGACAACGGTAGACAACAGTCGCAAAAAGCAGGCGAATTTCTCCAAGAGGTAGCGATTAATTTTGCTGTCAGTAGCACAATGCTGCGCCCTAAAGAAACAGCAGAAATTATCTTAAAACAACATCCTAATGTAAAGTTAGAACTGCAAGACGGTTTAAGAGAAATTAGTCACGGACTCTGGGAAGGAAAATTAGAAACCGAAATAGAGCAAGAATTTCCCGGAGAATTGCAGCGCTGGCGGCTAGTACCAGCCGAAGTGCAAATGCCTGAAGGAGAAAATTTACAAGAAGTGTGGGAACGCAGTGTTGCAGCTTGGCAATCAATTGTGCAATCTGCATTAACCAATCAATTTAAAACTGTATTAGTAGTAGCTCATGACGCTACCAATAAAACTTTGCTTTGTCACATTCTGGGTTTATCACTAGAAAACTTCTGGAATTTTCGTCAAGGTAATGGTGCAGTCAGTGTTATAGATTACCCTTCTGGAATCAATGGTTTACCAGCATTGCAAGCAATGAACATCACCACTCACTTGGGTGGAGGGGTACTAGATAAAACAGCAGCAGGAGCATTGTAATCAAGTTGGGAGTGAGGAGTTAGGAGTGAAAAATTATAAGTGATGAATAAAGTTAAAAATGATGAGCAAGGAACAAATAACTGGTAATTCCTAACTCATAACTTATAACTCCTAACTCTATTCTTAACTCATAACTAAAAACTTTTATGACTGAACTGCTGCAAAAAGTACGGGTGATTGACCCGGTTTCTGAAATTGATGAAATCTTTGATGTGCTGATTACTGATGGTTATATCCAAGAAGTGGCTTCACACATTTCTGATATCAGTTCCAATACTAAAATCAGAGATTGTCAGGGATTAGTTCTTGGGCCAGGATTGGTAGATTTGTATAGCCACTCCGGTGAACCTGGCTTTGAAGAACGAGAAACCCTGTTGTCTTTCTTACAAGCTGCTGCTGCTGGCGGCTTTACCAGAGTTAGCATTTTACCGGATACATCCCCGGTTATTGATAACCCTGCACTTGTGGCACAGTTGCAGAAGAGGAGAGAGGGACAAGGGGGACAAGGGGCCAATTTTTCTCCCTCATCTCCCCCCTCTCCCCCCTCTCCCTTGTCTTCTCCTCTCCCTCTGCTTCATATCTGGGGTGCTATTACCCTAGATGTTGCTGGGAAACAAATGACGGAATTGGCAGATTTAGCATCTGCTGGAGTTGTTGGTTTTACTGATGGTAAGCCCTTAGAAAATTTGGCGCTGGTACAGAGAGTGTTAGAGTATCTCCAGCCGTTGGGTAAACCAGTAGCATTTTGGCCTAGCGATCGCCAATTAGCAGCAAATGGTGTAATAAGAGAAGGTGTAAATGCTCTCCGTTTCGGTTTACCCCCAATTCCCGCCAGCGCTGAAACTACTGCGATCGCAGCAATGCTTGAATTAGTTGCAGGGATAGGTACGCCAGTCCATATTATGCGCGTCTCCACAGCCCGCAGCGTAGAATTAATCGCCTCAGCCAAAGCTGCTGGTTTACCCATCACCGCCAGCACCACCTGGATGCACCTTTTACTTGATACAAAAGCAGTTAAGAGTTATAACACAAGCTTGCATTTAGACCCGCCTTTAGGAAATCCTCGTGATGTGGCAGCATTGCGTGCAGGGGTGCGGGCGGGTGTGATAGATGCGATCGCTATCGATCATACACCCTACAGCTATGAAGAAAAAGTCCAAGCCTTTGCCGAAGCGCCTCCAGGAGCAATTGGTTTGGAGTTAGCATTACCTTTGCTGTGGCAATATCTCGTTGAAACTGAAGAATTTACAGCTTTAGAATTATGGCGGGCATTGAGTACCCATCCAGCAGAGTGTTTGGGGCAGGAAGTAAGTGCAATTCTACCTCATCAACCAGCCGAACTTACTTTATTTGATCCCCAGCAAACTTGGAAAGTTGAACGAAAAAGTCTTTATACACTTTCACAAAATACCTCTTGGTTAGGACAACAGTTGAAGGGTCATGTTGTGCAAACCTGGCGTTGAAGGTAGGAGGCAGGGGGCAGGAGGCAGGAGGCAGCTATGTTTGCATACTTAGGGACTTTCAGTTAAAAAACATCCCATCCCTGCGGGACGCCTCGCGAAGGTAGGGGCGCAAGTCCTTGCGCTCCTACCAATGTACTTGTCATATCGTGTCCGATAAATTAGTTGTGATATCAATTAGTTGTCATTGCGAACGAAGTGAAGCAATCGCAGAGACATTGGGATTGCTTCACTTCGTTTGCAATGACGTTTTATAAGTGTTTAACCGGACTTGATATGATATGAGAAATTCAGGATAATTCAGGATATCAGATTAGCGATCGCTAACCGATCAGCTAAGATAACCGTTAAGCGCGAATTTCATTCGCACAAGGACGACCTTCTTCAACATCGCTAATATTAGCAAAAGTTGTTTCTGCAATATTATGGAGAGCTTCTGCTGTAAAAAAGGCTTGATGTCCAGTAATCAGTACATTAGGAAACGTTGTCAAACGCTGGAAAATATCATCTTGAATAATTTCCCCAGACAAATCCTCAAAAAACAATTCCGATTCTTGTTCGTAGACATCCACACCAAGATAGCCAATCTTACCAGACTTCAATCCCTCAATCACTGCTTGGGTATCAATCAGCGCTCCTCGGCTAGTATTAATTAACATCACACCTGGCTTAATCTGTTCTATAGCTTCACTATTAATTAAGTGATGCGTTTCGGGAGTCAAAGGACAATGCAGGGAGATAATATCGGAGTTGGCAAATAACTCAGGTAGTTCTACATACTTTCCACCTAGCGCCTCCAATTCTGGATTGCGATAAACATCATAAGCAAGTAGATTACAGCCAAATCCCTTCATAATCTGCCCTAAAATCAGACCAATTTTGCCAGTTCCAACAATCCCCACAGTGCGCTCATGCAAATTAAACCCTAACAATCCATCTAGGGAAAAATTGCCTTCTCGGACACGATTATAAGCACGATGAATTTTGCGATTTAGGCTCAAAATCAATCCTACGGCGTGTTCTGCTACTCCATAAGGTGAATAAGCAGGAACACGCACAACGGTAATTCCTAAGTCTGCTGCGGCTTGCAAGTCTACATTGTTAAACCCTGCACACCGGAGAACAACCAGGCGAGTTCCCCGTGAGGCGAGCAGCTCTAAAGTTGGGGCATCAACTTGGTCATGGACAAACACACAAACCGCCGGAAAATCAGCAGCTAGGATAGCTGTATCCCGATTTAAACGGGGTTCAAAAAATACTAAGTCGTGTTGGGTGGGAGAATTTGCAGTTGACAAAAACTGGCGATCGTAGGCTTTTGTACTGAAAACAGCTACTTTCATGCAAAACCTCAGGCTGTATGCTGCACGGTGTCCGAGTACATAATACCTTGACGTTTAAAGGAGCGATGTCTACGACAAACGTACTTGCAGCGCCTGAGAACAACAGTAAAAGCTTTAAATGGTGACTTTTGTCCCATCAAATTTGGTGAATGTGAAACCTCCAAATGTTTCGCGGAACGTTAGCTTCTCATCTTTAAGAATACCAATAGCGATCGCTTCACCAAGAGCCAAGGACGCTGCTGCATCTGTGCGCCAGTGAATTCCAGCACTATCGCGGCCCAAACCAATATTTGCTGCCAGTTTATTCAATTCACCACCCACTGTTAGCGG
>NNBV01001840.1_pt1 | contig 15085 bp, 14 predicted proteins | sample 1173771 | NCBI WGS metagenome assembly NNBV01 (sample SAMN07173938, study PRJNA388173) | plant metagenome | isolation source: symbiotic tissue sample KVS11 | place: Norway: Troms, Kvaloya island | reverse complement strand
GGCCGCCGGGTACTCCCCTCCGCGAATGTCCCCCGGCCTGCGGCCTCCTCCTTTATTTCGCTGCGGGGAGCACCCGACGCCCTGTGCACCTGGGCACGCTGCTGGTGATCGCACGATCAACGACTGCTCTGAAAACGCTCACGCCGATGGTGGGCTTCTTTTCGCGAAATAAAGGAGGAGGCCGAAGGCCGGGGGACATTCGAGAAAAGAAGCACGCCGTCGGCGTGAGCGTCGCCCTGAACAGCAACCTCCCTGAACAAGCAACCAGAACTCAGCCAGCAGCCAACGCAGCCTTGCGAATGGACTGCAGGGTGCTGCCCGGGGTGATGGCCTCCGGGTCCAGCAGGCAATGCAGGATGGCGGGCTTGCCGCTGGCGCGCGCACGGGCCAGCGCAGGCCCGAATTCTTCGGTGGTGGTCACACGCTCACCGTGACCGCCGAACACATCGGCATAGCCACGGAAGTCAGGGTTCTTCAACTGGGTGGCACTGATGCGGCCAGGGTAGTGCTTCTCCTGGTGCATGCGGATCGTGCCGTACATGGCGTTGTCCAGCAGCACCACGATGATCGGCAAACCGTACTGCACCGCCGTCGCAAACTCCTGGCCGTGCATCATGAAATCGCCGTCGCCCGCGAACACCACCACCTCGCGCTGCGGCCACAACCGCTTGGCACCGACACCGGCCGGCAAGCCATAACCCATCGAGCCGCTCGTAGGCGCCAATTGACTGGCGAAGGCCCGGAACGGCCAGAAACGATGCACCCACGTGGCGAAGTTGCCCGCGCCGTTGCAAAAGATGGTGTCGGCCGGCAGCACCTCGCGCAGATGCTGCATCACCTCGCCCATCTGCAGCGGACCGGGAATGCGAATGGGGGCCGGGTCGCTCCAGCGCACGAAGTCCGCGCGGGCGATGACGGTCTCGGCCTGCCACACCGGCGTGGCGGCAGGGCGCAGCATGGCCACGGCTTCGGCAAAAGCCTGCGGCGTGGCGTGAATGCCCTGCGTCGGGCGGTAGAGCTTGCCAAGCTCGTCGGCGTCGGCATGCACATGCACCAGCGCTTGTCTGGGGTGCGGAATGGCCAGCAGTTCGTAGCCCTGCGACGGCACCTCCGACAGCCGCCCGCCCACCAGCAGCACCAGGTCGGCGTTGCGGATGCGCTCCAGCATGCGCGGGTTGCCGCCCAGGCCCAGGTCACCGGCGTAGCTCGGGTGCTCGGCCGACATCAGCATCTGGCGGCGGAACGAGCAGTACACGGGCAGCGAGTACGCGGCCGCGAAATCCGCGAACTGCTGCGTGGCTTTCTCCGTCCAGCGGCTGCCGCCCAGGATGACGACCGGGCGCTGGGCCTGCGACAGCCGCTGCTGCAGCTCGGCGATCTGCGCCGCGCCGGGGTGGGTTTCGGTGACGGCGTAGGGCAGCGCGTCGGCCACGGTGGCGGCCTCGGTCAGCATGTCTTCGGGCAGCGCGATCACCACCGGACCGGGCCGGCCCGAGGTGGCGACATGGAAGGCGCGCGACACCAGCTCGGGCACACGCGCCGGGTCGTCGATCTGCACGACCCACTTGGCCATGGTGCCGAACACCGCGCCGTAGTCCAGCTCCTGGAAGGCCTCGCGGCCCAATGCGTCGCGCGCGACCTGGCCCACGAACAGCAGCAGCGGCGTGGAGTCTTGGTGCGCAATGTGCACGCCGGCCGCCGCGTTGGTGGCGCCCGGGCCGCGGGTGACGAAGCACACGCCCGGCTTGCCGGTGAGCTTGCCCTGCGCCTCGGCCATCATGGTGGCGCCGCCTTCCTGGCGGCACACGGTCACGTCGATGGCGGCGTCGTGCAGCGCGTCGAGCACGGCCAGAAAGCTTTCGCCGGGCACGCAGAAGAGCTGCTGCACGCCATGGGTGATGAGCTGGTCGACCAGGATCTGGCCGCCGGTGCGGGGTGAGGTCATGCTGAGTCCGATGAGATGAAGGTGTTGAGTGTGGGTCTTGCTCCTTCCCCCTCTGGGGGAAGGCTGGGATGGGGGCCAGCGGCGCTGAATACGCCAGCAGCAATCGACATGCCGCGAGCCCCCACCCCTGCCCTCCCCCAGCGGGGGAGGGAACCATGCGGGGTCATTCGAGGGCTTGGCACGCGGCAACGATGCGGCTGCACGCCTCTTCCAGTTGCGACATCGACGTCGCATACGAAATTCGGAAATACGGCGCCAGCCCGAACACGCTGCCCGGCACCACGGCCACTTCGAAGTCCTGCAGCAGGTAGCGGCAGAAGTCGCTGTCGCTGTGCAGCAGCGTGCCGCCGCGCGTGCGCTTGCCGAGCACGCCGGCGCAGCTCGCGAAGGTATAGAACGCGCCTTCCGGCACGCGGCAGCGCAGCCCCGGCGCGCGGTTCAGCGCGGCCACCACGAAGTCGCGCCGCGCCTGAAAGTCGGCGCAGCGCTCGGCCACGATGCCCTGCGGTCCGGTCAGCGCCTCGATGGCCGCGGCCTGGCTGATCGATGAAGGGCACGAGGTGGTCTGGCTCTGCACCACGGCCATGGCCGCGATGAGCGCACGCGGACCCGCGCCGTAACCCACGCGCCAGCCGGTCATGGCGTAGGCCTTGGACACACCGTTGACCGTCAGCGTGCGTTCGCGCAGGCGCGGCGCCACCGCCACGGGCGTGGCGAACGCCAGGCCGTCGTAAAGAATGTGTTCGTAGATGTCGTCCGCCAGCACCCACACCTGCGGGTGGCGCAGCAGCACCTCGCACAGCGGCTTGAGTTGCGCGGCGCTGTAGGCCGCGCCGCTGGGGTTGGACGGCGAGTTGAGAAACAGCCAGCGCGTGCGCGGCGTGAGGGCCGCTTCTAGCTGCGCCGCGTCGATGCGAAAACCGTTCGCCTCGCTGCCCACCACCGCCACCGGCACGCCGCCGCAGATCTGCACGATGTCGGCGTAAGACGTCCAGTACGGCGCGGGCAGGATCACCTCGTCGCCGGGGTTCAGGCTGGCCATCAGCGCATTGAAGATCACCTGCTTGGCGCCCGCGCTCACGCTGATTTCATCGAGCGCAAAGTCCAGCGCGTTGTCGCGCCGGAACTTCAGCTGCACCGCCGCCTTCATCGCCGGGCTGCCGTCGAGCACCGTGTAGCGCGTGTCGCCGCGCTCGATGGCGCGCACCGCGGCCTCGCGCACGTTGAGCGGCGTGTCGAAGTCGGGCTCGCCCGCGCCCAGCACGATCACCGGACGGCCCGCGCGCTTGAGCGCGTTGGCATGGTCGGTGATGCGCAGGATTTCCGACACGCCGATGGCGCGCACGCGCTGCGCCGGCTGGAATGCGATGACGTCGGCGGTGTCTGCTGTCACTTGGCGTAGGCTTCCAGCGGCTTGTCGTTGGGCTCGGCCATCAGCTGCTTCAGCGCGGGGCTCATCGGCAGGTTCAGGCTGGTGTTCTTCGGCGGAATGGCGGCCACGAACCACTTGGTGTAGATCTTCTCGACCTCGCCGCTCTTCATGAGCTTGCGCAGCGAATCGTCCACCGCGGTCTTGAAGGCCGGGTCGTCCTTGCGGAACAGCAGCGCGATGGGCTCGGAGCCCAGCGCCTCGCCCACGATGCGGTAGCTCGCGGGGCTCTTGGAGTTGGCGATGATGCCGGCCAGCAGGTTGTCGTCGAGCACGAAGGCGTCGGCGCGGCCCGACTCCATCAGCAGAAAGCTCTCCAGGTGGTCCTTGCCCAGCATGGTGTTGTAAGACACGTTCTGCGCGCGCTCGCGCTTGCGCAGCAACTGCACGGCGGTGGTGCCGGTGGAGGCCGACACGTTGCGGCCCGCAAGCTGGTCCAGCGAGGTGATGCCCGAGTCGACCTTGGTGGCCATGCGCACTTCGCTCACGTACGTGGTGAGCGCAAAGGCCACCTGCTGCTGGCGCGCGGTGTTGTTGGTGGTGGGGCCGCAGCCGATGTCCAGCGTGCCGTTCTGCACCAGCGGAATGGTGTTCTGCGCGGTCACGGCCATGTACTCCAGCTTGGCGTTGGGCACGATGTCCTTCAGCACGCGCTCGCACAGTTCCACGTGGTAGCCCACGTACTTGTCGCCCGCGCCCAGCATGTAGGCCATGGGCGGCGACGCCTCGCGCACGCCAAGCACCACCTTGCCGCTGCTCTTGATCTTGTCGAGCGTGCCGGTGGCGGTCTGTGCGGCGGCGCCGAAGGCGAGCGCGAGCAGCGTGGCGGCAATGCCGGTGGTTGCAGCGGTCTTGAAGGGAATGTTCATGTTCTCTGTCTCCTGGTTATGGTTTTGGTGTGGCAGTCAACGGCTGTCCGCGAACCGCGGACAGCCCTTTCGTGAGACATCGCGGAACCGGCTTTGCCGGGCCGCTGATGTCGCCCCCGGAAGGGGGTTGGCGAAGCGACACGAAGTGCGCGAAGCCTGGGGGAGAGTCTCAGTCCCCGATGTCGAAGGTCACGCCCTGTGCCAGGGGCAACGCCGTCGAATAGTTGATGGTGTTCGTGGCGCGGCGCATGTACGCCTTCCAGCTGTCGGAGCCGGCTTCGCGCCCGCCGCCGGTTTCCTTCTCGCCACCGAAGGCGCCGCCGATTTCAGCGCCGCTCGGGCCGATGTTGACGTTGGCAATGCCGCAGTCCGAGCCCGCGCTCGACATGAAGCGCTCGGCCTCGCGCACGTTGAGCGTGAAGATCGACGACGACAGGCCCGCGCCCACCGCGTTGTGCCATTCGATGGCCTCGTCCAGCGTGCGGTAGCGCACCACGTACAGGATGGGCGCGAAGGTTTCGCGCAGCACCGGGCCGTCGTGCGACTTCAGCTCCACCAGCGCGGGGCGCACGTAGAAGGCGTCCGCCGTGCCGATGCCTTCCACGCGCTGCCCGCCATGCACCGTGGCGCCGATCTCGCGGCTTTCGCCCAGCGCCTTCTGCATGCCGTCGAAGGCCGCGCGGTCGATCAGCGGGCCGACCAGTGTGCCGGCCTCGCGCGGGTCGCCGACCTGCACGTTGCCGTACACCTTGGCCAGCTTGGGCACCAGCGCGTCGTACACGCTGTCGTGCACGAACAGGCGGCGCAGCGTGGTGCAGCGCTGCCCGGCCGTGCCCATGGCCGAGAAGGCGATGCCGCGCAGCGTGAGGTCGAGGTCGGCCGACGGCGTGACGATGGCGGCGTTGTTGCCGCCCAGTTCCAGAATGGCGCGGGCAAAGCGCGCGGCCAGCTTGGGGCCGACCTGCCGGCCCATGGCGGTGGAGCCGGTGGCCGAGAGGATGGGCACGCGGTGGTCGTCCACCAGCACTTCGCCGATGTCGCGCTGGCCCAGCAGCAGGCCCAGCAGGCCTTCGGGCGCGTCGCCGAAGCGGGCGATGGCGCGCTGCGCGATGGCGTGCACGGCCAGCGCGGTGAGCGGGGTTTTTTCGGACGGCTTCCACACCACCGAGTCGCCGCACACCAGCGCCAGCGCGGCGTTCCACGACCACACGGCCACGGGAAAGTTGAAGGCCGAGATCACGCCGCACACGCCCAGCGGATGCCAGGTTTCCATCATGCGGTGCTCGGCGCGCTCGGTGGCCAGCGTGAGACCGTAGAGCTGGCGCGACAGGCCCACGGCAAAGTCGCAGATGTCGATCATTTCCTGCACCTCGCCCGCGCCTTCGGACGGGATCTTGCCGGCCTCCAGCGTGACCAGGCGGCCCAGGTCGGCCTTGGCCGCGCGCAGCTCTTCGCCCAGCAGGCGCACCAGCTCGCCGCGGCGCGGGGCCGGCACGTTGCGCCAGGCCTTGAACGCGTCGTGCGCGCGGCCGATGGCGGCGGTGGCTTCGCCCGGCGAGGTCTGCGCCACCTGCGCGACCACCTCGCCGGAAACCGGCGAGCGCACCGTCAGTTCGCCGCCGGTGTAGGCCGCGCGGGGCACGCCGAGGCGCTCGAGCAGTCGGGCGACTTCGGTGGCAACGGGAAGGGAGGTGGGGGCTTCGGACATGGACGCGCTCCGTGGAGGAGGTGAAAGAAGAAGGCTGCAGGCGGTGCGAAAACCCGGCCAATATCAGCGAACTGCGCGCGAATGCCTAGTGAAAAGATGGAAGGATGTGATGCGTTTCAGGAAGGACCTTGGAACGCATGCCTTGAGAAAGCGCCCGTGAAAAGCTGGCGGAGCCTTGTCGAAATGCTGTGAAATCACGACGAAGCCGAATTGGCAATATGGCGCGCCTGTTGAATTGTTTTTTTCGGCGCGCGCCCTGGCAATTTTATTTATCGTGCAGCATCGAATTCAACGCGACATCGCATTGGTCTTTGATTAAAAACAAAGCCTGAGTTTCCGTCATGTCTTTATTTTTATCGCGGATGAATGAAATTGCACCGCGCATTGCAGCCTCATACCGCTTCAGAAATTCTGCGGAGTCGTTTTCAGGAAGGGCTGCCATGTACGCGCAGAATTCTCCGTCGGCAATGAATTCTTCCAGCGGCGTCGCTGGCGCGGCGTGCGCCAGCGACGCCCAGCAAATACCGATAAAAGTAATTACTTCCTTCTTGTTCACGCATGCTCCATTGAACAGGGAAATTGCCAATCAACGCCCGCTCGCAACCCATCGTACGGGCAGAGCGATGCATGGAACAAGCGCATTTTTCTTATGGGCCATATAACGACTCGTGATCGAGCCTTTTCGAACCTCCCGACCCGCCGCAAAATGTTCTTCCGATTGCAATATTCGTCGTCTATTAGACTTATTTAATGGAATATAAAATAGCCAGAGGAAATAAAAATGAAACCGACAGACCCATTGCAAACCGCACCGCAGTCCAGCAAAGACGACGATATTGCAGTCGGCAAGGGCATGCTTCGAGGCCGCCTGCTGGCGCCTGAATTGCTGCGTGCTTTCGTTGCGGTGGTCGAATGCAATGGCTACACGCCTGCCGCGCATTACCTGCACCGCACGCAGGCAGCGATAAGCCAGCAAATCTCTCGCCTCGAAGATTGCATCGGGTTCGACCTTTTCGACCCACCCAAAAGACAACTGAAACTTTCCGAGCAAGGCAAGGTGCTGCTCGGCTACGCCCGCCGGCTGCTGGCGCTGAACAACGAGGCCATGGACAAGCTGCGGCCGGGCGTCGTGAGCGGGTCCGTGCGCATGGGCGCGACCAACTACTACGCCACCACGGTGCTGCCGTCGCTGTTGGCGGAGTTTTCGAATCTCTACCCCGCCATCCAAATCGATCTTCAAGTCGGCGTGGCAGAGGAGATGCAGCGAAAGCTCGGGCCGGCGTTCGATCTCACGATCAATGCCTTTCAGGGGGGACAAGGCCACGGCATCCTCCTGCGCAAGGACCAGGCGGTCTGGGCGACGTCGATGCAAGCCGCCGCCCATGGCAAGACACCTGTTCCCTTGGCGTTGCTTCCACAGGGCTCGCTGCTCAGGCGATGGGCGCAAGAGGCGTTGACGCAGGCCGGGGGGCGCTGGGTGGTGGTGCAGGAAAGTTCGAGTGTCGAAGTGCTCAAGGCGAGCGTTCTCGCCGGGCTGGCGGTCGGGGTGTTCCATGAAGCGACGGTCGGCACGGTCGCGGGCCTGCGCACCTTGACGCCGGAAGAAGGCTTCCCGGCGCTGCCGTGCTCTGAGATGTGGCTGAACCGGGCGAACCGCGAGTTGCCGAGAGCGGCCAAGTGCCTGCACGAGTTCCTGCTGGAGCAGTTGCCGCCGTGGGAGTAGCTTGCCGAGCGCGTGCCCAGCTGCTGGACGACTCGGCGCGCGCTCCCTGCGCAACGGCCTGCGCGCCTACTTACACGGCCCTGTGCGCCCGCCAAGATGCGCCACCACCATGAAGCTGATCCTCACCCTCTACGCCGCCCTCCACGCACTCACCGCGTTCGCCTTCGCCGCCGCGGCCGTGGTGCTGATCGTGGTGGCCGGGCATGCCGGCTTTCTTGCGGTGATGCAGGGCATCGGCATCTCGACGGCTGAAGCCGTGATCGAGGCGGTCGGGCTGCTGGCGGCCGCGGTGGTGGCGCTGCAGATCTCCCAGACCGTGCTCGAAGAAGAAGTGGTGCGCGACGCCCACATCGGCGCGCCCACGCGCGTGCGGCGGTTTCTTTCGCGCTTCATGGTGGTGATCGTGGTGGCCGTGGCCGTCGAGGGGCTGGTCGCGATCTTCAAGGCGCGCGAAAAGCCCGAGCTCATGCTGTACGGCGCCGCCCTGCTGAGCGCGGTGGGCCTGCTGATGGCGGGCTGGGGCGTGTTCATTCGGCTGAACCGCTACGCCGAAGAGCTGGAGCCCGAAGCCATGGCGGAAGCCAAGAGCGAAGACGTCAAGCTGAAGGAGTGAGCATGGCTTTCTCGAACCTTTTCCAGTCCACCCTGGCCGCGCTGAGCATCGCGATGCCGCTCGCGGCCGGCGCTGCCACTGCCGCCGATGGCAACCCGCTGATCGCCGAGCGCTGGAAGACACGCCCGGTGGTCGTGGTGGTGCCCGCGGCGGGCGACGCGCTGCTGCGCAAGGTCGACACCGCCCTGCGCCAGACCGCCACGCGCGAGGCCTTCATCGAGCGCGAGATGGTGCTCTACACGGTGGTCGCGGGCGAGGGCCGCCGCAACGAGAAAGCCATGACCCCGGCGCAGACCCGCGCCCTGCTGGCGGCGCTGAAGCTCGATGCCGCCGGCCCGTCGACCTTCGTGCTGGTCGGCAAGGACGGCGGCGTGAAGCTGACCGAAGGGCCGCAGGTCGACCTGCAGGCGGTGTTCGCCGAGATCGACCGCATGCCGATGCGCCAGCGCTGAGGGAGCGCGGTCAGGCCGATGCGGGCGCGCTCAGCACTTACCGAACGTCCGGCACTTCGATCTTCCGCCCCGCCGGCGAGCTCGCCAGGCTCTGCGCGGGCCGCCGCAGCGTGGCGTCGAAGGGGTTGATCTTCGGCCCGATGGCCGCTGCCTCGCGTTTCAGCAACTCCACCACCGTCGGCATGCGATCGGCATTGAGCCGATCGGCGATGGTGCCCACGCTCAGTGCCGCCACCGCTCGCCCTTCGCGGTCGAGGATGGGCACGGCCACGCCGGCCATGCCTTCGAGCAGCCCGGTGTTGCGCCCCGCGTAGCCGGCCTGGCGCACGCGCTCGATCTCGGTGCGCAGGTACACCTCGTCGTACACGCCGTACTCGCGCACGCGCGACAGGTTGAAGCGAATCACCTCCTCGCGCTCCGCCTCCGGCAGAAACGCCAGGATGGCCAGCGCCCCCTGCCCCACGCCCAGCGCAATGCGCCCGCCGATGTCGCCGGTGAACGAGCGAATGGGAAACGGCCCCTCGCTGCGGTCCAGGCAGATGGCGTCGAAGCCGCTGCGCGCCAGCAGGAAGATGCTGTCGCCCAGGCTCGCGCACAGGCGCAGCAGCACCGGGCGGCAGATGGAGCGCAGGTCGCCGGGGTTGCCCGCGCTGGCCGCGAGCGCGAAGAAGTCGACGCTCAGCCGGTAGAGCTTGCTGCGCTCGTCCTGCTCGACCATGCCTTCGGCCATGAGCGACTGCAGCAAACGGTGCGTGGTGGCCTGGGTGAGGCCCACCGAGCGTGCGATCTGCGTCACGCGCCCGCCTTCGGCCTGCACCGCGCCCAGCGCGCGAATCACCGAAAAGACGCGCGGCACGCCGCCGCTGGAGGCCGTTGCTGCCGCCGTTGTTGCCGCCGTGGCCGACGAAGTGCTGTCCATACCTTGCTCCTGTGGAATCCGATGCATAGCGTTCGGCCATGATATTCCATTGAACGGAATAAATTAAAGAAAGATTCTGATTAATGGAATACCCGAGGCGATCTGGCGCAATCGTTGCAATAGAGTGAATTGAAAGCAGCAAGCCGTCCATGGCCCGCACCAAGATGAATCCGGGTGCCCATGGCCACCTTTTTTTGCTCCCGCAGAAAGGCACCGTTCCATGTCATTCCTTCGGCTCACCGACGTGACCAAGTTCTACGGCACCGCCCGCGCGGTGTCGGCCATGAACCTCACGGTGGAAAAGGGCGAGTTCGTCTCGCTGCTCGGCCCCTCGGGCTGCGGCAAGACCACCACGCTGCAGATGATTGCGGGCTTCGAGGCGGTGAGCAGCGGGCGCATCGAGCTCGCGGGCAAGGACATCACGCACGCCAAGGCCAACACGCGCGGGCTGGGCATCGTGTTTCAAACGTATGCGCTGTTCCCGCACATGACGGTGGCCGACAACGTGAGCTTTGGCCTGGAGATGCGCAAGATGCCCAAGGCCGAGCGCACCGAGCGCGTGAAGCAGGCGCTGGCGCTGGTGCACCTGGAGGCGCACGCCACGCGCTACCCGCGTGAGCTGTCGGGCGGCCAGCGGCAGCGCGTGGCGCTGGCCCGTGCGCTGGTCATCGAGCCGCCGGTGCTGCTGCTGGACGAGCCCTTGTCCAACCTGGACGCCAAGCTGCGCGAGGAGATGCAGTTCGAGCTGCGCCAGATCCAGCGCAAGGTGGGCACCACCACGGTGATGGTCACGCACGACCAGAGCGAGGCCATGTCCATCAGCGACCGCGTGGTGGTGATGGAAGCCGGCTGCGCCACGCAGATCGACCATCCGCAGCGTGTGTACGAACACCCCAGCACGCGCTTCATTTCCACCTTCGTGGGCAAGGCCAACCTGCTGGACTGCCGCGTGTCCGGCAGCGGCGCCACGCGCACCTGCGTGGAGGTGGGGGCGCTCTCGCTGGACGTGGACGACACCGGCTTCAGCGTCGATGCCGCGGCGCTGCTGAGCGTGCGGCCCGAAAAGCTGCAGCTGGTGCCCGTGGGCAGTGGCCGCATCGACGGCGAGGTGCAGGAGCGCTTTTTCCTCGGCAGCCAGTGGCTCTACCGCCTGGCCACGCCCGTGGGCGACCTCACCGTGCTGAGCCCCAACGACGGTCGCGAAGCGCTCGAAGAAGGCAGCCGCACCGGGCTGGACTGGCCGGCGCACTGCATGCGGCTGCTGCCGGCGGACGCTGTCGCGGCCAAGGCCGTTGCCGCATGACCACGGCACGGAACAAGGCCACCCCGTGGTGGCTCTCCGCCCCCGCGCTGCTGTTGTTCACGGCGCTGCTGGTGGTGCCGCTGCTGCTCACGGCGGTGCTGTCGTTCAACGTGTACGACCCGGCCACGGGCCCGAAGTCGGGCGAATTCACGCTGGCGCATTACGCGCTGGTGTTCTCCGACTCGTACTACCTCGGCATCTTCTGGCGCACCTTCTGGGTGTCGGGCCTGGTCACGCTGATCTGCGTGGTCGTGGGCGCGCCGGAGGCGTATGTGCTCAGCCGCATGCGCAACCCGTGGCGTTCGGTGCTGTTGCTGGTGGTGCTGGCGCCGTTGCTGGTGTCGGTGGTGGTGCGTGCTTTCGGCTGGAGCATGTTGCTGGGCCCTGAAGGCGCGGTGAACGGGCTGCTGCAGCTGGTGGGCATCGGGCCGGTAAAAATTCTGTACACCAACGCGGCGGTGGTCATTGCGCTGGTGCATGTGATGTTGCCGTTCATGGTGATTCCGGTGTGGACGTCGTTGCAGAAGCTGGACCCGGGCGTGGAGAACGCGGCCTTGTCGCTCAGCGCGACGCCTTTCACGACGTTGCGGCGCATCGTGTTGCCGCAGGTGATGCCGGGCATCTTGTCGGGCAGCCTGATCGTGTTCGGTCTGGCCGCGAGTTCGTTCGCCATTCCGGGTCTGCTGGGTGGGCGTCGGCTGAAGATGGTGGCCACCATCGTGTACGACGAGTACCTGAGCGAGCTCAACTGGCCGTTGGGTGCGGCGGTGGCGTTGGTGCTGCTGGTGGCCAATCTGGTGGTGATGCTGAGCTACAACCGCCTTGTCGAAGGTCGCTACAAGAAAGCGCTGGGCTGAGATGGCCGCTTGCTTCTGTCTTCGTCGTTTGGTCGCTTCGGCACGGGGTCATTCAGGGCGCGATCACGCCGACGGTGTGCTTCTTTTCTCGAATGTCCCCCGGCCTGCGGCCTCCTCCTTTATTTCGCGAAAAGAAGCCCACCATCGGCGTGACCGTTATCCAGAGCGGTCGTTGATCGCGCGATCACCAGCAGCGTGCCCAAGTGCGCAGGGCACCCGGTGTCCCCTTCCGAGAAATAAAGGAGGAGGCCGTCAGGCCGGGGGACATTCGAGGAAGGGGACACCGGGTGGCCTGTGCACGCGCCCTGAATGCATTCGACCCGAAAACAAGCACCCCAAAAAAGGCCTGACATGAACAAGAACGGCCCCCTGGCTCTGGCGTTCAACGCGCTGGTCATCACCTTCATGCTGGCCCCGCTGGTGGTGGTGTGCATCGTCGCGTTCACGCCCGAGAACACGCTGACCATTCCCACCACGCACTTCTCCCTGCGCTGGTTCCGCGCCGTGTTCGCACACCCCGACTTCATGCAGTCGTTCTGGAACAGCCTCTGGCTCGGGCTCAGCTCCGCCACCATTGCCACGCTGCTGGCAGTGCCGGCCGGCATGGCGATCACCCGCTATGCGTTTCCAGGACGCGACTTCCTGAACGGACTGTTCCTGTCGCCGCTCATCGTGCCGCACCTGGTGCTGGGCGTGGCGCTGCTGCGGCTGTTCTCGCTGGTCGGGGGCACGGGCAGCTTCGCCTGGCTGGTGATGGCGCATGCACTCATCGTCACGCCCTACACGCTGCGCCTGGTGGTGGCTGCGCTGGTGGGCTTCGACCGCAGCGCCGAACAGGCCGCGCTGTCGCTCGGCGCCAGCCAGGCCACCGTGTTCCGCCGCATCACGCTGCCGATGATCCTGCCCGGCGTCACGGGCGGCTGGCTGCTGTCGTTCATCAACAGCTTCGACGAAGTGACCATGTCGATCTTCGTCACCTCGCCCAGCACCGTGACGCTGCCCGTGCGCATGTACATGTACGCCACCGAGTCCATCGACCCGCTGATGGCCGCCGTGTCGGCGCTGATGGTGGCGGTGACGGCCGTGGCGATGATCGTGCTCGACCGTGTCTATGGGCTGGACCGCGTGCTGGTGGGGCGCAGATAAATGACGACGAAGACCTTCGGTGCCCTGCTCCACCGCGTGGCCGAAACCACCGGCCGCGCCGCCGTGCCGTTCACGCTCGACGGCGCACCGGCCAGCGCCCTGGCCGGCGACACCGTGCTGACCGCCGTGCTCACGCAAGGCACCCAGCTGCGGCGCAATGAATTCAGCGGCCTCCCGCGCGCGGGCTTCTGCATGATGGGCGCCTGCCAGGACTGCTGGATTGCCACCGACGAAGGCGAACGCCTGCGCGCCTGCGCGACCTTCATCGCGCCCGGCATGGCGCTGGTCACCGGAAAGAACAGCGCATGACCGCGGCCGACCCGCTTCGCCCCGTGGTCGTCGGTGCCGGCCCGGCCGGCGTGCGCGCCGCGCAGACGCTGGTGGCGCACGGCCTGCGGCCGGTGGTGATCGACGAGGCACCGCGCGCCGGCGGCCAGATCTACCGCCGACCGCCCGCGGGGCTGGTGCAGCGCACCGCGCAAGCGCTCTACGGCTTCGAGGCGAAGCGCGCCAGCGCGTTGCACGCCGCCTTCGACGGCCTGCAAGGCCGCATCGACCACCACCCCGACAGCCTGGTGTGGAACGCGCAAGACCAACAGCTCGACGTGATGCACGGCCCCACGCACAGCACCCGCCAGGTTCCCTACAGCCACCTGATCGTGGCCACGGGCGCCACCGACCGCGTGCTGCCGGTGCCGGGCTGGACGCTGCCCGGTGTGTACACGCTGGGCGGCGCGCAGGTGGCGCTCAAGTTCCAGGGCTGCGCCATCGGCCAGCGCGTGGTGTTCATGGGCACCGGGCCGCTGCTGTACCTGGTGGCCTACCAGTATGCGAAGGAGGGTGTGAACGTGGCCGCGGTGCTCGACACCGCGCGCCTCGCGGACCAGATCGCCGCCACGCCCGCGCTGCTGACGCAGCCCGCGGTGTTCGCCAAGGGCGTGTACTTCGTCGGCTGGCTGCGCGCGCACGGCGTCGCGCTGCACAGCGGCGTGCGGCCGGTCCGCGTGCTAGGCGATGACGCGCAAAGCCGCGTAACCGGCGTGGCCTGGCAGCACGGCGGCCACGAACACACGCTGGCCTGCGACGCCATCGGCTTCGGCTACGCCCTGCGCTCCGAGACCCAACTGGCCGACCTGCTGGGCTGCCGCTTCAACTACGCGCCGATGCACCGCGCCCACCTGCCGGTGCGCGACGCGGCGGGCCGCGCGAGCGTGGCGGGTGTGTACCTGGCGGGCGACGGCGCCGGCATCATGGGCGCGGACGCGGCCGAATGGGCCGGCGAGCGCGCGGCATTGGCGCTGCTGGCCGACAACGGCATGGCGGTCGACACGGCGCGCGCGGTGCAGCTCGAACGCAAGGTCGACAAGCTCATGGGTTTTCGTGAAGGCCTGGAGCGCGCCTTTCCGCTGCCGCAGGACTGGGCCGCGCACGCACCCGACGAACTCGTGGTATGCCGCTGCGAGAACATCACGGCGGGCACCTTGCGCCAGGCGGTGGCCGTGAACGGTGCGACCGAGATGAACCGGCTCAAGGCGCTGTCGCGCGTGGGCATGGGGCGCTGCCAGGGCCGCATGTGCGGCGTGGCGGCGGCAGAGATCCTGGCGCATGCCACGCAGCAGCCGCTGGAACAGGTCGGCCGGCTGCGCGGGCAGGCGCCGATCAAGCCGATTCCGATACGGCTCGTGCAGGCCGAAGGGAGCACCACATGAGCACCCACGCGCTCCCCGGTCTTGCGTCTTGCGCCTTCCCCCTCTGGGGGAAGGCTGGGATGGGGGCAAGCAGAGCGCCCATCGGACACGCCGCCAGCCCCCACCCCTGCCCTCCCCCGGAAGGGGAGGGAGAAAGACAGGCAGCACCCGCATGACCAACCAACCGCTCACCTTTCCTGGGTCTTGCTCCTTCCCCCTCTGGGGGAAGGCTGGGATGGGGGCACGCAGAGCGCCCCATGGATGCGCCGCCAGCCCCCACCCCTGCCCTCCCCCGAARGGGGAGGGCGAAAGACAGGGAGCACCCGCATGACCACCCAACCGCACACCGTTCCTGAGACTGGCGCCTTCCCCCCCTGGGGGAAGGCTGGGATGGGGGCAAGCAGCGCGCCCCTGGGGCACGCCCCCCGCCGCC
>NNBV01000277.1_pt1 | contig 15191 bp, 12 predicted proteins | sample 1173771 | NCBI WGS metagenome assembly NNBV01 (sample SAMN07173938, study PRJNA388173) | plant metagenome | isolation source: symbiotic tissue sample KVS11 | place: Norway: Troms, Kvaloya island | reverse complement strand
CAATTTGGATATGTGCAATATCGCAACTTTGCCAGTCACTCGGCATTGGGCGACCTTTTCCCGGCACAATATAGTCTAACAGTTCAATTCCCACGCCATCTTGAACAGGTCGCAGTGCTGTAATTTTGACTTCGGCTCCTGGTAAATTATCCAAGCGAGATTGGGTTGCACGCCAGTTGAGACTGCGACTATCAATTTGCATTCCCAGGAGGTTGCAGTATAAGTGTAGACTCTGCTCGGTATTGGAAATAGCGATCGCACTATGATCGATTCCCAAAAACAAGCTATGGCTATTTTGATGCCATTGATCTTGTCCTTTATCAGGCGGAAACCAAATTAACTCTAAATCATGACCATCAGGGTCTTTAAACTTAAAAGCGCGGACACCACCAGATGCTTTATTCTCAAGTGGTATTGTCTGGGGAGCAACTGAAATTGGTTCAATGGAAAATGAACGCAAGTGAGCATAAGCACGATCCATATCACTGACTACAATTGCCAGATGTTGAAACCACAGGTCATTACTTTGTGAATCGCTGGGGATGGGTTTACCCTGAATATTAAGATACTCCATCAACTCGATAAGTTCATCACCTAATCGTAAAGTGACAATGCGAATTTTTGCTCCAGATACGCCTTCTAAGTCGCTATAATCCTGTCCTTCAACAGTAATGTCAGAAACGAGTTCAAAAGCAAGTGCTTGTGTATAGAATTCCAAAGAGTGATTGCAGTCTGCCACCGTTAAGCCAATAGCTCTAATTCTTTGTACTTGTACATCGGTTTGACTAGACATATTCAACAGCCTCTGTACTTATAATTAACGTTCTGTTAAAGGAGATTATGTCAAGGTTAAAAGCTTGTTCCCACTCCCCACTCCTTATTTACTTTTCTCCTCATCTCCCAACATTTTTAATAATTTTCTGGCAACTAAAACACCTACAACTCCTGCACCAACTACTTCCACTGCTTGCACAACTTTTTTACCTACATCATGAGGGTCAAGGTGGTGATGGAAAATCTCTTCATCCACCCATTCAGTTGTTGCTTTAAAGTCATGAATTGGTGTTGGCAATAGCGTTAAATAAGTACCTTGACGGATTAAATGTGCAGGTTCGCCTGCAACTTCAAAAACATTGAAAAGGTTAGCGGCAGCATCCTTTAAACCCAATTTTAAGAGAGTTCCGCGTATATTTACCTTTGCTGGCTTAAGGTCTTCTCCTAGAGCGATCGCTTTCAAATTATGAGCAATATTAGCTCCTTGTTGATAAGCAACTTGGGCTGTAGGTGGTAGCGAATTATCCTGAACTGCTGCACAATCACCGCCGGCAAAAACTTCTGGAAAGTCGAGCAATTGCATGGTGGGAGTGACTAGGGGACGGTTATGATGATCCCGATGCTCTTTGGGAATTGGTAAGTCTTGAATTAGTGGATGAGTGGAAGTACCTGCTGTCCAAATTGTGGTGTATGTTGGCAGTGTGTTAACTTGATTATTGCTCTTATATTCAATTGTATTAGGGTGAATAGCAGTGGCTTCTGCTCCCGTAAGGATTTCAATTGGTACAGTGCGTTTTTGTAATTCTTTTTCAGCAATTGGGCGTAGTGGATCGTTAATATCACCATCAAGGATTTTTTGACCATGATTGAGCAATACCACGCGGATTTCACTCGAATTTCCTCCCAAAGCACTATACCAATGTGGGAGAAAATCAGCTAGAGTAGCTGCTATTTCTACACCACTTGCACCACCACCAACTATGACTACTGTTAATAGTTTTCGGCGTTGTTCTGAATCTTCAGTTTGGACGGCTTTGTGCAAACAGTCACGTAAATGTCGCTCAAGAGCGATCGCATCTGCTTGCGTCCAGAAAGGAAAGGCATTTTCTCTAGCACCTTCAACTTGATGATAGCCAGTAACACTGCCCAAAGCTAATACTAAATTGCTGTAATTGTAGGAGTTTCCCGAAGCTAATTTAACTTCCCGTTGATGCAAGTCTATCGATTGCACTGCATCTTGAACAAAGATGACACCACTACCTTTAAATAGTTCCGAAAAGCGTGGGACGACTTGAAAGGTATCCATTTCGCCATCGAAATACTCATAAAGTAATGGCTTAAAGCAAAATCGCTCATCTTTATCAATCAAGATGACAGAGCGAGGATAATGTTCGTGAGCTAAGTGTAAGGCTGTAAATAGCCCCGCAAAACCACCGCCGACAATCACAGTTTGATAAACTGGGCTGTTCATAAAATCCCTCGTAAATCTTGTTAAATCAGGATGTTTTATTAATGGAAGCTTTGCTAGATGAATAAAAACAAAGCTATCAAAATAGCACTGAGGAACACAGCAAATGCAATAGCATATTCAACTCTCTGACTAAAAAATCCGACAGCAGCAATTAGAGCGATCGCTAGGCCAATAATGCCAGCATATTGCTCTTTTTGTAATCCGCGTGCAATTAGTGGATCTTTACCTGGTGCTGGAGTTTCTTGAATTGTTTTTAGGGTACGTTCTGAGGCTGGTATTTCTTGTAAGAATAGATTCATCACATTACTCCTGAAAATATTTGGATATCTGAATGTTTTTATGCTCGCCAAAGGTAGAGAAGCGAGAAAAGAAAGACCCAAACTACATCAACAAAGTGCCAAAATAGAGTAGTCGCACTTGTCCCGAAGTGAGTTTTATTATAGTTGCCTGGGATGAATGAACGAATCAGCATAATTATCTGAAGCACAACACCAGCCAGGACGTGTAGACCGTGGAAACCTGTTAGTAAGTAAAATGTCGAACCAACTAACCCTGTAGTAATCTTGAAATCAAGACTTTTCCACTCAATTAGCAGACCAACTAAGAAGTAACTCCCCATTGCGATCGTTATTAGCCATAGCCAACGAAATTTATTGAGTTGATTATGTTTGAGGGCATTTTCTGCTGGTTGAATAACAAAGCTACTAGAAAGTAATACTACCGTATTAATAACCACAAGTGTAGACAATTCTGGGCCAGAAATACCAGGTGGTAGCCAATTAGTAGTATTCAGTCGCAGAGCTACATAAGTAAAGATAAAACTCAAAAAAATGATACTTTCTGATAGCAGGAACACGGTAAATCCGAACATTCCTTTACCATGATGATCTTCATGACTACCGCCACCACTTGGTAAGAAGCGCTGTAACCAATTTGGCAAGCGTCGCCGCCACAAATCAAAACGGATTGGACTTTCATCTATATGAGTGCGACGCATAATTCGTAATTCGTAATGACGCTCGATGACTCGCTAACGTAATTCGTAATTGAAATTTGTCTAACTCGTTACTCACCATTATTAGAATTTTCTATGATTGAGTATTTTGGATTGCCGTAGTCATAAGGAGGTCTTGTGACAATTGGAATCTCTTCAAAATTATCTCGCGGAGGTGGTGAAGAGGTTGTCCATTCCAATCCAGTAGCGTGCCAAGGATTGTCAACTGCCCTCGGCCCGTAAAGCCAAGAGGCTACTATGTTAGCAATAAAAGGCAGTGTGGATGCTCCTAGTAAAAATGAAGCCAGGCTAGCGATGACGTTCCATCCTTGATACTGTGGATCGTAGGAAGAAACTCGGCGTAGCATCCCTTGTAAACCTAATGGGTGCATGGAGAAGAAGGTAATATTGGCAGGAATAAAGGTCAGCCAAAAATGTAACTTGCCCCAGCCCTCAGCATACATTCTTCCAGTTATTTTGGGAAACCAGTAGTAAATTGCCGCGAAGATTGCCATTGTGATCGTGTTAAAAACGATGTAGTGGAAGTGTCCCACAACAAAGTAGGTATTATTAACGTGGATATCAAAGGGCGTGGCAGCAAGCATTACACCGGTAACACCGCCAAAAATAAACATGGCTGCACCTCCCATCGCAAACAGCATTGGTGTCTCTAGATGTAGCTTGCTTCTCCAAATTGTGGCAGTCCAAGCGAAGGCTTTAATACCGGTAGGTATGGCAACTAACATTGAAGTAGCCATGAAGGTCATCCGCATCCAACCAGGGGTAGCACTGGTGAACATGTGATGTACCCAAACGAAGATGCTGATAAAAGCAATACCCAAGGTTGCGATCGCAACTGACCGATAACCAAATAGGGGATTGCGAGAAAATGCAGGTAAAACCTCAGCAAAAATACCGAAGGCTGGTAGTGCCATGATATAAACTGCTGGGTGAGAGTAGAACCAAAATAGATGTTGGTAAATGATCGGATCGCCATTCCCATCGGGTTTAAAGAATTGTGTGCCAACGGATAGGTCAAGCAACAGCAGGATCAATGCACCCGTCAAAGCAGGCAAATTAATCAGTTGCAATAACTGGGCACTGAAAACTGACCAAACAAACACAGGCATCCGAAAAAATGTCATCCCTGGGGCCCGCATCCAAAAGATGGTTGTCATGAAGTTGACAGCCCCCATGATGGAAGAGATGCCTATTAAAACTAGGCTGACTATCCAAATAAATTCACCGTTAATCAGTTCACCACCTGGAATTTGCAGACTAATTGGCGGATAAGACCACCAGCCAGATTGTGCAGTGCCGTTTGGGAGGAAGAAGCTAGATAGTAGTAAAAGACCTGCGGGTGGCAAAATCCAAAAAGAGATGGCGTTGAGCAAGGGAAAAGCCATGTCCCGCGCTCCAATCATTAACGGTACTAAGTAGTTAGAAAGACCTGCATTGAAAGGAATAATCCACAGGAAAATCATGATTGTCCCGTGCATGGTGAATAAACCGTTGTAAAGCGGGCGATCGACCAGATTTGATTCTGGGGTGAGCAATTCAGCCCGGATCAACATCGCCAACAGCCCACCAATCAGGAAGAACATGAAGGTCATCACCATATACTGAATTCCAATCACCTTATGATCGGTGTTGAAGCTGAAATATTGCCGCCAAGTATTACCCTGCTGGTTCTGATAATTTTCCGATTCTTCATCCCCGGTAATATCTTGACTAAAATCATGTGTCATTATTTTGCTTCCTTTTATTGGCAATGCCAGGTTGAGCAGGTGTGACGGTGTACCAGCCGCTATTAAATAATGTTTTTGGTGGTTGGATATTTTCGGCAACTGCCTGATTTACTGGGGTTGGTTCGCTACTAGCAGTTTGCGTGAGCCACTGATTATATTGATCGAGGGATTCAACGTATACATCCGTTTGCATTAAGGCAAAGTAAGTGCCGCTAAATTGAGAATCTTTCAGCCGATATTTGCCTGGGCGAGTAGGTGTTAGCACAATATCAATGTTGCGTCCTGGAATAATATCCTGCTTTAAGCGAAACTCAGGGACGTAGAAACCGTGGATCACATCCTGCGCTTGCAGATTTAAGCGAGTGCTTTGATTAATAGGCAGATGTAGTTGATTGCTAGTAACGTTATTTGGATAACGAAAAGACCAATCCCACTGCTTAACGAAAACATCAATAGTTTCAGATGCAGGTTTGGGGCGATCGCTAATGGTTGCGGCGGAGGCAGATTCTATGGGTGTATGCAAATGCACAATTTGCTTTAAACCTAAAATATTTAACTGCTGATAAATATTGAAGCTTTGGAAAGCAATCCACACTACTAACAAAGTTGGGGTTGCTGTCCACAATATTTCTAGCTTCGCATCACCTCTAGAAGGGTGTCCTTCGGTGTAGTCTTCTGGGGGGGCGCGATGGAATGCGATCGCATACACCATAACGCCAATTAGCCCAAGTAAGATAAATGCTCCAATTGAGACTAAGAAGCTAAATAAATCATCTACCCGTTGTGCTTCTGCTGTAGCTTGGGGAGGCATCCAAGAAAACGCCTGTTGCCCAATCCACCGACTGATGACGAGCAACACTGCTACATAAACTGCTATTAATACATATTCAAAAACACTAAACATAAAATTCTATAAATTCTCGTTTAATTATTTGTTGTAATACCAATTCTTCATGAAGATGCACTAAATTTTTTAATTACGAACCGCCAAGAACGCCAAGAGCGCCAAGGAAGAAAAGGATAATCATTAAGTGCAAGTTTATAGAGAATTGGTATAAACATTTTTAGAAATGGTATTAGCAGCAGTAACATGAATCCCAAATTCTTCTCCCAAATGCGCTCCCAATGTTCCGTGAACATATAATATGCCTAGCATCGCAATCCCTGCTAACAAGTAACTCCATTGCACCTGTCTGGAAGCATCCTTACGCCAGCGATAGCGTTGCAAACCTCTCCATACAGTCATGGCAACAATGATCCCCAACAGCAAAACGCCACCCAAACCATGTAAAAGCATCGTCCAACCAGGACTCAACCCCCAAGCACTCTTTTGATCGACTGGTGGATTTGCCAAAAGTAGCTCAAAAAAACCAGCCGCAACGGTGAAAAATGTGATAGCTGCTGCTGCTATCAGGTTGTACCAGCCGACATCAAAGAAGCTAGAACGGATGGTAGCCAATCCCAAAAATTTGAAAATTGGTTTTTCTAAAGAAAACAGCACTCCTGCTATATCAAAAAGAATGGCAATAATAAATAAACCGAGGGTTAGATGTACTAACTGCGGATGTATAGGAATCTCGTAAGGTAATCCGTTAGCGCCCAACCGTAATCTCAACTGCTCAATCAGTTGCGGGTTCATGGTGAAACTCCCTGTTTCAAGGCTTGAACTACAGGCTCGACGTGCAACCCATACACCCAAAACAGTTTACTCCCCAAATACACTTGCAAAAACACTAGGCAGACTAAAAATGTTGCAGCCCCCAAGTAAGCAGGTGGTACTTTTCGGGGGCTGCGGTTGCGAATCACAAAACGCCAAGCTGCGATCGCTGCAACAATCGCCCCTAGTGACCAACCCAAGACGGTATGATAATTCAGCGTTGATTGGGCTGCTTCCTGGGCTTGTGCTAATCCTGCTTCAAACTGGCCAAAGATAATTGCGATGAAAATTGCGATCGCAGCCACAAACATATTCCAGAAACTTACCTCAAATAAACGCACGTTACGGGTGAAATAGCCTAGAACATCGCACACGAAAGAAAAAAGCACCATTGCAATCACAAAGTGAACGATAATTGGGTGCAAAGGATCGGGGTATGGTAGATTCTGGCTATTGAGAGGTAAGGCAGACATCGCTTTTTCCTTGGGGTATCGGGCGCTGTGATTACTTGGATGTTTTGTAAAAATAGGATTCAGTATTGACTGTTTGGAGATTTTTAATTTTGCAGATGCTGACAAAATTTAGAATTCTTAACAAGAGATATCTAAAAGATAGAACAAAAAGCTACTGCCTTAGGGATGACTTATCTAAAAAGAAATTATGATTTACTGTTAGCTAAACTCCTCCAATTTCCAATTTTATTAACAAAGGCAGATGGCAAAAGGATTTTATGAATTTTTGTGATCAATAATAAGTACCTGAAAAGATACATCTCTATAAGATTAATAAATAACTTTAGTACATGGTTACTTGTCGTTAATCAGACTCTTGTATAAATAAATCCATATAAAATTATCATAAAATCTATCTCGTGCTTAAGAAAGGCACGCAACTGACCGAAACAGAAAAGTATACAGAACAAGTAAATTTATTTATGGGGTTTTCCCCCTGCTCTCTGCCCCTTTTCCTCTTCATTAACTTCATTCTTTAAAGATTTCATCCAATAATGAAACCATGATGAAATTTTTATAGTTCTTTCGGTAGAGATATTTATTATTCCAATGGCTAGAAGCGTCCATTCTTGCAAACCTCTAAAGTAATGCCAGAATCACCAAAATAGCTGTCAAAAATTAAACACATAAGCAAAATGTGTAATTGGTATAAAAATTTCAATGTAGGACAACTTGCTTCAATTTGGATTCAATCATAAGTTTTCAATATCAGCTATCCTCAAACTTTGCAAATGAAAATACATAGCAAAAATTCTGAAAAAGTATTATGAGTTATTCCCCTTATCTGCTTAAAGGTCAAAAAGCACTTGTGACAGGTGGTAGTTCTGGAATTGGTGAAGCGATCGCTCGCTATTTGGCTGCATCAGGTGCAGCAGTAGCTATTAACTATCATTCGGAAGCTGAATCAGCCCAAAAAATTGTTGATGATATCAAAGCTAATTATGGAGAAGCATTCGCTATTCAAGCTGATGTCAGCAAAGAAGACCAAGTAAAGACAATGTTCAGCCAGACGCTTAAACAATTTGGCACTATTGATATTTTAGTAAGTAATGCAGGCATTCAAAAAGACTCAGCATTTATAGATATGACCCTCGATCAATGGAATGCAGTGATTGGGATAAATCTAACAGGACAATTCTTATGTGCTAGGGAAGCCGCAAAGGAATTTTTGCGGCGAGGTGTGAAGCCTGATATTTCTTGCGCGGCAGGTAAGATTATTTGCATGAGTTCCGTCCATCAGGTAATTCCTTGGGCAGGTCATGTCAATTATGCTACTAGCAAGGGTGGTATAAATATGATGATGCAAAGTATTGCCCAAGAACTTGCTCCTCACAAAATTCGTGTTAATAGTATTGCTCCTGGTGCAATAAAAACTCCAATTAATAAATCAGCTTGGGATACTCCACAAGCAGAGGCAAATTTACTAAAACTAATTCCAGCGAAACGTGTGGGAGATGTAGAAGACATCGCCAAAGCAGCAGTTTGGTTGGCTTCTGATGACTCTGATTATGTCAATGGTACAACACTGTTTGTAGATGGTGGAATGACTTTGTATCCAGGTTTTACAGAGAATGGTTAAGATAATTCGTAATTCTGATTTAAGTTTTGTAACTATGATTTAAAAAGAGCCATAAAACTTGCCGCTTGTTGAAAGCGTGGGAATTAAAGCCACAGAATTGGTTAATTGAAAATGCCTACAAAAGTTACTGTCAATTCGGGTTTGATAACCATTAACGATGGTTCATCTTTTTTAGTAACGGCTAGTGATGGTTCTATTGACGAAAATTTACCTCAAGGTTTTTTTGTTTGGGACACACGGCTAATTTCTTACTACGAAATTTCTCTCAATCGCTGCCGACTTTCGCTGTTAACCTCTAGCAATATCACTCATCATAATGCGCTTTACCAATTTACTAATCTCCAACTTCCTACTATCAACGACTCTTTACCTCCTGGTAGTTTGCTTGTAACGGTTCGGCGCGACATTGCAGAAGGTATGCATGAAGATATTGATATAACTAACTATCACAGTAAAGCTGTTGAGTTTCAATTAATGCTAGCTGTACGCTCAGATTTTGCAGATATTTTTGATGTCAAATCACAGCAAATATTGACGCGAGGTGAGACACAAACCAAATGGGAAAATGGTGTACTCACCACTGAATATCGCAACGGCTCTTTCTTCCGAGGTATTGTAATTGAGCCAGTCTGTGGTAATTCTGAGCCACGCTATGCCAATGGCCGTTTAATGTTTGATGTGGTCATTGCTCCTGGGAAAACATGGCACACTTGTGTTAATTTTATAGCCTTAGCCGATGGAAATATCTTCAAACCTCAAAGCACCTGCGCTGTGCCTCACAATACGAAAGCTGGGAAGGTTAGGGATGAATTCCTGATGAATGCGACAAAGTTGCAATCGTCTAATGCTGAAATTGCCGAATACTATCAGCAAGCGATCGCGGATATGGGAGCGTTGCGGATTGAGGTGGATGATAATGGACATCAATTTTGGATGCCTGCTGCTGGTATTCCCTGGTTTGTTGCTGTTTTTGGACGTGACTCAATAATTGCTAGCTTGCAAGCGATCGCAGTTTATCATGAATTTGCCCGTGGTACGTTACTCAAACTAGCTCAACTCCAAGCAACTGAGTTAGATGATTGGCATGATGCCCAACCGGGCAAAATGCTGCACGAAATGCGCCGCGATGAGTTAACCACACTCAACCTACTTCCATATCATCCCTACTACGGAACAGTAGATACTACCATCCTTTGGATTGTTACTTTAGCTGAAGCCTATAACTGGAACGCCGATGTAAGTATGCTTGATGAGTGTCGAGCGCCACTGGAAAAAGCCCTAAATTGGATTGACAAATACGGTGACTTTGACGGTGATGGCTTTGTTGAGTATTTAACTCGTTCCCCAAAAGGATTACGCAATCAAGGTTGGAAAGATTCGGGTGACGCAATAGTTTACCCCGATGGGCAATTAGTTGAGCCGCCAATCGCTTTGTGTGAAGTGCAAGGCTACGTTTATGATGCGTGGCTGAGGGCAGCTTTAATTTATGAAGTGTGGGGCGAAAAAGAGCAAGCTAAAAAGCTGCGTCAAAAAGCCGAAGAACTTTATCAGCGATTTAACGATCGCTTTTGGATGGATTCAGTTGGCTTTTACTGTTTAGGATTAGACGATAAAAAGCAGCAAATTCAATCAATTGCCTCAAATCCTGGTCATCTGCTCTGGTCTGGTATTGTCCCACAGGAACGAGCAAAAAAACTTGTTAACCGACTTTTTCAACCAGATATGTGGTGTGGTTGGGGTGTGCGGACTCTTTCATCTGAAAATCAGGCATATAACCCAATTAGTTATCAACGAGGTAGTGTATGGCCTCACGACAACTCCATAATTGCCGCCGGATTAAAGCGATATGGCTATCACCAAGAAGCTAACCGCATTGCTGAGGGTATCTTTGCTGCTGCTAGTTATTTTCAAGCTGGGCGAATGCCAGAATTGTTTGCGGGAATTGAACGCCAAGATGATAACTTTCCAGTCCCCTACCCAGACGCTAATATACCCCAAGCTTGGGCTGCTGGTTCAATTTTCTTACTCATTCGTACTATTTTAGGACTCAAAGCTGATGCTTCAAAACAACAGTTAAAAGTGCAGCCGAATCTACCAGATTGCTTACCCGATTTAGAAATCACAAATTTGTCTGTGGGAGACGCTACGGTGGGATTGCGATTTTGGCGTGATGGCAAACAAACTCAATGGGAAGTTACCCATCTTAATGGTGAACTAGAAATTTCTACATAATTATTATTTACAATCATGGCAACTGATTCATCTAATAAAACTATATATGCGGCGATGGGCGCTAATTTAGCGATCGCTATTACCAAATTTATTGCCGCCGCCATTACTGGTAGTTCTGCCATGATATCTGAGGGAATTCATTCAGTTGTAGATACTGGCGACCAACTGTTACTTTTACTAGGAATTAGCAGGAGTCAAAAACCAGCAGATGATAGCCATCCCTTTGGTTATGGCCAAGAACTTTACTTCTGGACTTTCATCGTTGCCATCCTCATCTTTGCTATTGGTGGCGGGATGTCAATTTATGAAGGAATTACTCATTTAATTAATCCTAGCCCTTTAGAAGACCCAATATGGAATTATATTGTGTTAGGTATGGCAATATTATTTGAGGGTTCTTCTTGGACTATAGCTTTAAAAGAGTTTCTGCCGACCAAAGGTAAACAAAGTTTCTGGCAAGCAATCAAAAACAGTAAAGACCCGACAGTATTTACAGTGTTATTTGAAGATTCTGCCGCCATTTTAGGCTTACTAGTCGCATTGACAGGAATCTTTTTAGGACATTTATTTAATAATGTTTATTTTGATGGTGTAGCCTCGATTATTATTGGCATTATCTTAGCTATAGTAGCAGTAGTACTAGCGAGAGAAAGTAAAGGATTATTAGTTGGTGAAAGTGCTGCTCCTCAAACTATAGCCAATATCCGTTCTTTGTCAAAAACAGAACCAGGAGTGCAAGAAGTCATACGTGTACTCACAATGCAGCTTGCCCCAAAGGAAGTATTACTTAACTTAGAAATTCAATTTTCTAAAAATCTTACAGGTGAGGAAATAGCATTAACCGTGGATAATTTAGAAGTAAAAATTCGTCAAAAGCATCCTGAAATAAAACAAATTTTTATTGAAGCTAAATCATTAGTTGCCATTCGCAAGCCTTATCAATATCCTCAATAATTTTTTATCCAATACAGCATTTCAAAATAGCATTTAAAGCTTATCGGCACAATGAATTATGGTAAAGATTATTGGTCAAGGACAAGCTTTTGGCTCACCGGGTATTGAGCCTCGATGGACTCATGCCAATAAAGATGGAGTCGGAACAGCTTACTCTACTTCCAGTCGTGTTTGGTTTACTGTCTGGAACGGTGTTGTAACTGAAATCTACTATCCTACAGTAGACAGACCCCAAGTTCGGGATTTACAGTACCTTATCTCTGATGGAAAAAGCTTTTTCCACGAAGAGATACGCCATCTCGAATCGAAAATTGAACATCTGTGGACTCATGGTTTGGGATACCGCATCACTAATTCCGATCCACAAGGGCGTTATACCATAATCAAAGAAGTGATTGCTGACCCGCATTTGTCCTGTATCTTACAACACACTAATTTAACAGGAGAGCGTGATTTTATCTCCCAACTTCAGTTATACGCTTTGTGTGCGCCGCATCTGGAAGTTGGAGGTAGAGGTAATAATGGTTACGTTGTAGAAGTTGCTGGACATCGTATTCTAACAGCTGAAAAAGATGGAACATGGCTAGCGCTGGGTGGTACAGTTCCCTTTACTCGTCTTTCTTGTGGCTACGTTGGTGAAAGTGATGGCTGGACAGATTTAGCTGATAATTTTCAGATGGATTGGGAGTTTGACAGTGCTGTGGATGGCAACCTTGCTCTGACTGGAAAACTAAATCTCAATGGTAGTAAAGAGTTTACTTTAGGGCTGGCATTTGGTACAACCCTTCACAATGCAATTTCCACATTGTTTCAGTCGCTTAATCTTCCTTTTCACCAGCAGAAGCAACAATACAACGAACAGTGGAAGCGATCGCGTAACGACATCCACTCATTAGAAAATAGTTCTTATGATGAGGGTAAGTTGTATCACAACAGCATTAGTTTGTTGTTGGCACATGAAGACAAAACTTATCCAGGTGCTTTAATTGCATCTATGGCTATCCCTTGGGGTGAAGCCAAAGACGACCAGGATCAAGGAGGATATCACCTTGTCTGGACGCGGGATCTGGTGAGTAGTGTAACAGGTTTGGTGGCTGCTGGGGAAACAGATACAGCAGTGCGATCGCTAATTTATCTCGCTACGAGTCAGCAGAAAGATGGTGGTTTTCCCCAAAATTTCTGGGTTGATGGTAAACCTTATTGGACAGGTATCCAGCTTGACGAGGTGGCATTTCCCATTCTGTTAGGATGGCTATTACACCAACAGAAAACTTGTTTAAACTTTGATATTTATCCGATGATTTTACGGGCGGCGGGTTATTTAATTCGTCACGGCCCAGCTACCCAACAAGAACGCTGGGAAGAAAATAGCGGTTATTCACCATCAACATTAGCATCTAATATTGCCGCCTTAATTTGTGCTGCTCAATTTGTTCGTGAACGTGGCGATGAAGCAACAGCAAATTTTATCGAAGAATATGCTGATTTTTTAGAATCTCATATCGAAGCTTGGACAGTTACTACTGAAGGAACCTTAGTTTCTGGCATCAAATGCCATTACATTCGGATTACTCCTACAGATATAAATAATCCTCAACCCAACGAAAATCCTAACCAAGGGACTCTTTTTATTAGCAGTCAACCTCCTGGTGAACCGTCAGAATTTCCCGCGAAGGAAATTGTTGATGGTGGGTTTTTGCAATTAGTACGCTATGGAATTCGTAAACCTGATGACCCGATTATTGTTGATTCTGTCAAAGTAATTGATGCAGTTTTAAAAGTAGATACACCTGTTGGGCCTTGTTGGCATCGTTACAACCACGACGGTTACGGACAGCAAAAAGACGGCAGTCCTTATACCAGTTTTGGTAAAGGACGTGCTTGGCCTCTCTTAACAGGAGAACGCGGACATTATGAATTAGCTGTTGGCGGCGATGTCAAAACATATATTAAGGCGATGGAAGGATTTGCATCAGATACTTGTTTACTACCCGAACAGGTTTGGGATGAAGCAGATACACCTGAAAACCATCTGTATTTAGGAAAACCAACAGGTTCCGCCATGCCTTTGATGTGGGCGCACTCGGAGTATATCAAGATGTTGCGGTCAAATCATGATGGTCGGGTGTTTGATTTAATTCCAGAGGTGGCGAATCGCTATCTAGGCGAAAGAAAAAAGTGTAAATTATTTGAAATTTGGAAGTTTAACCGACAAATAGACAAAGTTAAAAAAGGTTATACATTGCGAATTCACGCTTTAGCATCTTTTCAGTTACGCTGGTCAGATGATAATTGGCAAACCGTAAAAAATACACCTGCTACTTCTACAAAGATAGGAGTTAGCTTTGTAGATATTTCTATTTCTGATAATCAGCAACAACCAATCAACTTTACCTTTTTCTGGATTGAAAGCAGCAAATGGGAAGGACACAATTATACGGTTAGAATTTCATAATTCCTAATTTCTAATTCGCCTTTCAATACATTTCGGAGCAAAAAGAGCCATTATTATGCAGAATAACTCATCATCCAAACCAACAATTGACTACTGGCACGTCTGGACTGACCACAACGGTATAAGTCACCAGTCTCGTTGTCAAATTGAGGACTTCATCGAGAAAGGCATAGCGCCAGATACCTCACCTCAATGGCTTTCTCATTTAAAGCAGTCCGGTGCCACAATCACCTTTACTGTGCTACCCGTGGGATGGGTTGGCAACTGGCATGAGAACCCGAAACCCCAATGGGTTATCCCTGTGTCGGGACGCTGGTTTGTAGAGACTATGGATGGCCAGCGAGTCGAGATGGGCCCTGGTGAAATTTCATTTGGAGAAGACCAAGGAACGAAAGCGGACGCGCAAGGTCATAAGGGTCACTTATCTGGAACAGTAGGTGATGCGCCAGCTGTTCTGATAATGGTACAACTCGAAGAGACTCCCACTATAGAGCAATCGTGTCGATTTAGGTAACTAGCAACATGGATTAGTAGCGATCGCTATTAACCATCATCCTGTTAAAAAGTTTGCTATTGCTTCCAGTTTGTTTGCCTGACATTGGTATCTACAATTTTTTATCTCCTTCTAGAGGACGATAAGAAACTATAGCAATATCGATACCATAATTTCTAAGTGCGTATGTCGTGTAGCCCAAAATAAGCTCAATTGTCTGCTGAAAGTATCCATCAAAAAAATAATTTGGATACAAGATTTCTTGATCTATTGCATAAATATTTTCTCATGTTTTGTGGTATCTCAAAACACAATCTACTCA
>NNBV01003218.1_pt1 | contig 15221 bp, 15 predicted proteins | sample 1173771 | NCBI WGS metagenome assembly NNBV01 (sample SAMN07173938, study PRJNA388173) | plant metagenome | isolation source: symbiotic tissue sample KVS11 | place: Norway: Troms, Kvaloya island | reverse complement strand
GTACTCTATTAAGAAACCTATTCCCATGTCCAGGATCAAATAAAAAGATTATCTTTAATATTTGAGAAAAACTTCATTGGATATTCTGATCATTAGGATACTGTAATTGCACTTCATTGTAAAAACACGGTGCATTAATGCTGAGGATTTTGTTTTTTACGAACTCACTCTCCGATCATCACTTGTAGGTCCAGAGATTAACAAGACAAATGTGATTAAAGGCACAGCTCATTTTATGTGCTAGCAGTTTAGATTTGAAGATCAAGGAAAATCATGGATTCTTTCTGACATCCTGAACTTACTACAGACAAAATAGTTGTCGCGTTGTCTTTTATTCATAGAGGCGTAGAGTCAACCACTATCATGGATGTTAGTCACTTCGAAGACATCCCTTTTAATCAGGTTGTTTTTAGCAGAACTTCTGGTCGGAGAATTTTCCCATCTTCCATTTCGATAATCCGGTGCGTGTTATTGGCAAACTCCTGATCGTGTGTAACGACCAATAAAGTCTGGCCATGTTTCTCAGCGAGTTCTTTAAAGATATCGAAAACAATGAGGCTATTTGCTTTGTCAAGGTTTCCGGTAGGTTCATCACACATGATAATACTCGGATCATTAATCAATGCACGTGCAATAGCAACGCGTTGTTTTTCTCCGCCGGATAATTGATTCGCCTTTTTGTTTGCAAGCGATTCAATGTCCATCTTTTTTAAATGATCCATCGCCCGATTCTTCACCATCTCCTCTGAAAGAACATTGCGCTTCAGACCAGGAAGCATGACATTTTCCAACGCAGTAAACTCATTTAATAAATAATGAAACTGGAATACGAAACCGATCTTCTCATTCCGTACTTTAGCCAATTGCTTTTCCGTTCTTCCGCGCATATTTTCGTTGCATATCTGCAGATCCCCCTCATACTCCGTATCCATAGTCGATAAAATATAAAGCAATGTAGATTTACCACATCCGGATTTACCTGTAACAGATACAAATTCTCCTTTGCGGATGGTTAGCGAAACATCCTTTAATATTGATATAACAATAGGGTCATGAAAGCTTTTATTAACATGATTGGCCTGAAGCACGATTAGCTCTTCCATACTACTTACCCCGAATGATAATTACCGGATCAATACGGCTTGCCTTTCTCGCGGGTGACCAACCTGCCAGGTAGGTGGTGATGATGGAGAAGGAAGAGCCTATGAAGTAAAAGGCAGGGCTGTAATTTATTGGATAGGTTTTTATTGTTGGAAGAGATGCTGTGTTAAATGGAATCTGATCAATCAGAAAAGAGAAAGCAAATCCAAACAGCAGCCCTAGTACACCTCCAAAAAGTCCAATGCTTAATGCGATAATAATAAAGATGCGGTTCACATCCTGACCTGAAAATCCTGTTGCTTTTAGTATTGCAATGGAATCCATCTTCTCATAGATCATCATATTCAGGATATTGTAAATACCAAACCCGGCTACAATGAGTAATGTTATTCCAACGGAGTAAGAGATGAGGCTTCTTACGAATGAGCCTGTTTCGAATTGAGCATTGGCAGTCTGAATATCTTCCGCATCAGCACCAAATAGATTTTTATATTCTGTTGCCATGTTCGGTGCCTGGCTGATCTCATTCAATCGGATCTGAATATCGGTAATATAATCATTTGGTTTACCCAGGATCTTTTGCGTGGTGACTATTGAGGCATAGCTCTGCACTTTATCTATTTCCTGCAGTCCGGATTGAAAGAAGCCTACTACTTTCAAAGAGAAACGTTGTTGTTTTGAAGTCGTCACCTGCACCACGTCACCAATGCTGGCCATAAGCTTATCGGCTAGTCCTTTTCCTAACAAGATACTATTTGATACCTCCCTGATATCCAGTGAATTTCCATCAATGACATACTCATTAAAGTGAAAAAGTCTATTTTCTTCTTCAACATCAATACCATTAACGATTCCTGTAATCGCAATGGAGCCATCATTGAAAAACACCTGGGCCGTAATTTTAGGTGCAATGCCCAATACCCGTTGATCGATTTTCAATGATTGGATAATCGCTCCACTGTTATAAATCTCCTGTCTGCTACTCCCCGATTTAATGGAACGAATAAAATTATAGCTGTCATTAAACGCTGGAGAGGAATTAATTGGCTGATGGATATTCGGTTTGATTTCATTGAATAGCCGGATGTGAGGAGTACGGTTCAGTATAAGTCCATCCAGTAAATCATTGAGGCCCGTCATAAAACTTAAAAGCGCAATAAACATCGTAATGCTAAACGTGACTCCGATTGCAGCAACGAGGGTTTGCTTCCATCGCGCCATAAGCAATGATTTAGCAATCCGAATGAGGAGTCGTCCGTTCATGGATTGGTCTTATAAATAATATCCTTCTCTGTTAATCCACTTTTTATCTCCACCTTCTGATAGTCTTTGATACCGATGACGACTTTCCTCTTCTGATTCTTATTGACCAGAACAACCGAATCTCCGATGAGATAACTCCTTGGAATAGTCAGCGCTTTTTCTTTTGAACGGATAATGATGTTGGCCTCAACTGAAAGATTGGGATATAGCTCCTCCGGATAGGTGATCAACAACGCTTTAACCAGAAATGACCTGGAATCTTCATTCATCAATGGCTCAATTTTATTTACTCTGGCTTCGAACACTTTTCCTTTGTAGCTATCCATAGTGAAAAGAACCAGTTGATCGATATGGATACGGGCGATATCATATTCATCTACATTGAGCTCAATCAAAAAACGACTGGCATCTCCTACAACAGCTACCGGGTTGATGGTATTTGCATATTCGCCTTGTTCCTTCAAGACCTTATAGACCTTGCCATCCGTTTCCGCGAGAATCAGGTAATCTGCTGCTAAAGCATTACTGATTCTGACATTGGTTTTGGACTGATCGGAAGAGAACCGAAGATCCCTTTTCAAATCAGCGTAGCTAAGAAGTGCGACCTGGTAATTGGTGAGTGAATTTTTAAAGGCAAGTTCCCGCTGTTCCAATTCAACAAGCGTACCGACACCTTGCTTATTTAAGTTTTGCTGGCGAACGGACAATAACGAATCATTCTTAAGTTTGGTCAATGCAAGATCGATAGTGACTTTTGCTTCTTTCAGTTTTCCTTGATTAAAACGCAGGTCCGAATGCATCGCTGTAAGCCGGGCATTTTCGACATTCAGGATAGAAGGTTCATTGCGTACCTTCATAAGTACATCTCCTTTTTTCACTAAATCACCTTCGGTAACCAGTATAGTTTTAATCACACCATTTACCGTAGAGTAAACCTGGTATTGGTTTTCGCTTTTTATGATTCCTGATGCATAAACCGACTCTGAGATAGTTTCCAGAACGGGGGTGGTTTTTTCAATACTGTTAGAACAAGATGAGCCTGCTACTACGAATAAGAAAAGCGCGCATAACTTGATATGATTGATCACTTAAAAAACAATTAGCACTTATAGTTCTTTGAATTTAAACACACTTCATTTTCAAAAACCGGATGAAGCTCAAGGCCATGTTTGACCTTGAGCTTGTGAAATGATACTTTTTAAGTTATATAATAAACGAACTCGTTTAATCGAGATATCGCTCAATTATTTTTCTTTTGCGGAACAGTAGATTCCAGAACAAGAGTTTGATCTCTTTGTCCTGAATTTGTCAACTCTACTTCACAGGAGATGATGACTTCTTCGCCAACTAATACACCACCTGCCTCCAATAATGTATTCCATTCAAGTCCCCAATCCTTTCGATTGATTGTTCCACTCAACGTGAACCCCGCTCTTTCATTTCCCCAAGGGTCTTTGACGATACCACCAAAGTGAACACCAAGTCTGATGTTATGAGTTATCCCAATCAATGTTAGTTCACCCCATAGCTCTGCATTTCCTTTGGTATCGGGTTTTCCCATGGTAGACGAAGTGAAGGTGATTTGCTTATGTTTCGTTACATCAAGAAAATCAGCACTCTTTAAATGCTCGTCACGTTTCGCATCTCCGGTATCAATCGAGTCTGCCGCTATCCAAAAATCAATTTCTGCCGTGGTGAAGTCTTTAGCACGGGTATAAATATTTGCATCAAATACTTTGAACGATCCCTTGACGTGAGAGATCATCATGTGTTTCACCTTAAATTCAATTTCACTATGAACCAGGTCAATAGTCCACTTTGTTTGGTTAGTCTCTCCTGTTATTTTCATCGTCTTCATTGTTTATATTGTTCCATTATGCCGATTATCGATGCAATGCAGATTACAGCATAATCTTGCACAAGCTCTTGTTATCATCGAGTCAACAAAAGGTGAGCTTCTTTTTGCAGATAGTTATTACACAACTTTAACTGTAATTTACATCAATCACACTTTCACAAGGAATTACTCCTTTAAGACAAAATGCAGGTCTGTCAATAAAACAAATCGTTTTCCCTTGCAAAATCTTCTGTTTTACAGAGAAAGAATTACATCAATCTCACACTACTTCATGCAATACGGTGCTATTGTTACCTTAACGAACAATTAAACATCCTAAGGTTATGAAAGCAAAAGCTGCTCGAAACTTACTTCTTATTTTATTAGGCTTTCTTGGATTGGGTGCTATTGGTGGCGGTGGGGTGTTTATCATTTCACCTAATGGCAAACTAATCGGGATGCCATTATCGGTATTGGGAAATACACCTTTCGTCAGTTTTCTTATACCAGGGATCATATTATTTTTCGTCTTAGGACTTTTACCCTGCTTATTGGTAGTTGCATTGATAAAGAAGCCCGAATCCATTTTTGCTGATCGGATTAATCTATTTAGTGATATGCATTGGGCATGGGCGTATGCCATCTATGTTGCATTTGCTTTAATTATCTGGATACAAATGGAGATGGTTTTCCTGAACGCCGTACATTGGCTGCATACGTTTTACATGTTCTATGCAGTGGCCATCCTTTGCTGTGCCTTGCTCCCGTCAGTTAGAAGTAACTATTCTAAAGGCGATCAGGCTATTAGTGTTCAAAGACAATACGGTCATGAATAGCCCAGCTAAGTCATGACAATAGCCTTTGGCTCCAGTAGTCGAATGGGACTTGGTAAAAATTGTAAATTTTCAAGCTGCCTGAAAATTCCCTTCTGAAATAACTCATGAATTCCTGCACGGGCGCTTTCCTTCTTAGCCCACCATTCATTCTCCAATTCCCGCCAGACTCTTCTTTCACTTTCATCCATCTGCTGCTCCTTATAATGAGCGTGCAGAAGATCTAATCCTATGCAGCGATCGTGAAAGTCCCCCAGGATATTCGTTATGTAGTCGATCTCTTTCTTGCTCATGACAATTACTGAAGGAACAGAAGCCGGCTTATTGGTGAGTTTCCAGGTATATGAGATCTCCTTAAGAAGTTTCCTTATCGCATGCAGGGATTCGTCCGAAAGTGAGGAAGGTTTCATTAAAGCGGACAATGCCTGAAGCTTTTCATTGGTAAAAACCCGAATGGACTTTTGCTTTAATGCAGAAGGCAAGTGATTTAAAATTCTCCGTCTGCTTTTTTTGAGAAACTTTCCTTGCTTTCCTATTTTTCTTGCCTGCAGCATTTGATGCTCAATTTTCTTAGAGATGAAAATCAAATAGGTCTTCTGAAAAGTTATATACCCAGGGGTAATTCGTTCGATACATTGTTGCTGTAGCTGCAAACTACGAATGGATCCGATAGCATTGTAAATTTCATCCAGCATGGCGGAGACTTTTAGTGAAGATGCATGTGGGGCTGAAGAAGCCAGACAAATAAATGACCTTAACTTCTTAACCTCAATCCGGAAAGCATGTATGTCGTCCATAGCAAAGCCTCTTAACACTCGCTCCCATGCATCATTCATCTTTTTAAACCTTGCATTGACGTAGTTGATTAGTCTGGAACGTTTCACTTTTTTCGATATGCGTTATTTTCTGAAAACAAGTAGTAGAGAGTAAACTTAATGTGATGGGAAACATCCCGTGTTAATCCACAATGAAGGGTGTAGAATAGCAGGGGGCACTTCCCTCTGCTATTCTATTTTATTCATCCACTTTATTCTGTAACCAATGAATAGAAATACTCTACTTCTAATTCATTTTTTACTGACCAAACTCCAGGCGCTTTCCAGACGATTCTTTCTGCTTCCTCTTTTTGATGAGATGAATTTACTTTACCAGTGAGTGTTACCGTTGTGCCGGAGACACTAACTTTAATATTATCTGCATTAATGGACCAGTCGCGATCAAGCGCTCTTTCGATTTGCTTTTTCTCAATGGCATCCTGCGATTCTGACTTTATTTTGATGTTGTTTGAAACTCCTTTTACGCCCATCAGGTGAATTACCGAATTTCTTGCTGCATCACGCTGATAATTCCAACTGAGTTCGCCTTCCAGTGTTACCCAACCGTCTTCCACTTTTACCTTCACTTTATCATCGGGTATCTTCGGGTTCCAATTCAGTGCATTTACAACTTCCGTTGCCATTTCATTATCTGTAGTTTTCCCCCAATTGCTGAATTGAATTTCAATTTTTTCTACGACAGCTTTAACACCGGCAACGCCTTTTGCTGCCTCTTCCGCTTGCATTTTCTTAGCGTAGTTGTCTACTGTTCCCGTAAGTGTGACTACACCATCCTTCACCGTAACACCTATTTCGGCTGCGTTCAGCAAAGGCTCCCAACTGATCGCGTCCTGAACGTTCTTTTGTAATTTTGCATTATCTTTCATATTGGCGTATTTATCCTTCGAAAGAATTTTCGCTGGAGTACAAAGCTGCCTATTCAGACAAGCACAAGTGTTAGATAAATCTTGTTATTAGTTATATGTTTCACTGATTGAAGCTTTACAACTCCTCGCACCGATAACGTCAACTCTTCAATCACGGCGCCTTAAAGCTTGATAAATCAGAATTACCCCCGAATCAATTATTTATGGAGTCTCTTTTAGCAGCTTTCTCTTTCTTCCTGAAAAAACTACGCAGCAAAAAACTATGCTGTGCGGCTTCCAGGTCCTGATCCAATTTCCTGGAACTGGTTTCCAGATTTTTAATAGTTTTGTTTCATACGCGCACCAGATTGTTCATCATGAATGAGCACGCCTAATGTTGTACACCCGCCACCTTTTTGGCTGCACTTTCTGATTCCTGTTTCTTAGCAAAGTTGTCCACTGTTCCACTTAGCGTGACAACCCCATCACTGACTTCCACCACTATCTTTTCCTCCTTTAGCAATGGTTCCCATTTCATGGCATCCTGTACCTCTTTCTAAAGCAATTCATTTGTTTTCATAGCAATGCGATTTAATTAGTTAATCTGTTCTTTACATTCAGGATGTTACTACCTCAGAAACAACAGTAATGCTTGGCTCTAAAATGATCCTGGTTTTTAGTGAATTGGAAATGGCACATGCCTTCTCGCTCATTTCAAGCATCCGCTTTACCCTGCCCTCCTGTAGCAAAGAGGATAGCTCCACCTTTGGCCTCAGCGTAATCTCTGTAAAGGATAACTTCCCATCTACTTTATCAATTGTGCCTATGGCATTGCTTTGAAAACTGATAAATTCCACTTTTGAGTTTTCGGCTATGGCCAAAAAAGTAGACATCAGGCATGAATTTACTGCAGCCACCAGCAAATGTTCTGGGGTCCAGATGTCCTTCATACCTTTTGGGAATTCGGGTGGCGTAGCCACTTCTATTTGCATTGGCAGTACAGGGGAACTTAGCGTTCCTTTTCTTTCCGAATTCCAGCGAAGGTCTACTTCGTATTCATGCATGTCAGCCATATTCTAGTTTTTTTAAGGCGTAGTATCGATGTAGTATCGATATTCATAACAAAGATCCATGCATTGCGTGTGTATAATATTACATTCTATCAGAAAACAGTTACACATATCACATATTCCGGCACGCAAAAAAAAGAAAACGTTGCATAAATCACTTGCCCTATTACTTACTATGCCATGATGTGTGATTTATGTAAATCAATTAAAATCATGTGTAATTGATTAGCTGAAGAGATGATGATCTTTACTCTCTTATTTTCTCAAGTAGAGCAGAATAATTTTTCAATACAAATCAACTATGAAGAACATTTTAGTCCCTTGTGATTTCTCAAAACCTGCTGTGAATGCATTCCGACTTGCATTGAAAATGACCGGTAAATCAGCAGCCAGAGTTCATCTTCTTCATGTTATACCTCTTCCCGTGCTCACAGAATCCATTGTCCCGGTTTTCAATTTTGAAGGGCCATACATGGAAGAGTTGAAGAAAAATGGTGAAATAGAATTCGTAGCGCTAAAGGAAAAATACAAATCGGAAGGAGAGCATGTAGAGGTGGATGAAAAAGTAGAGTTTGGAGCTGTCTCAAGTACGATTCTAAATTATGTAGATATGCATTCCATCGATCTTGTTATCATGGGTTCTCATGGTGCCAATGGTTTACGGGAAGTAGTGATTGGCTCCAATGCCGAAAAGATTGTGCGTAGATCTCCGGTTCCGGTGCTTGTGATTAAAAATCATTTTAAAGATGAAATCAAAAATATCGTCTTCCCCAATACATTCGAAGAAGAAGGTCAGGAAAACCTGATGGAGAAGCTGAAAGAACTACAGCACTTCTTTCAAGCAAAGTTGCACCTGGTGTTCATCAATACACCAAGTAATTTTCTCACGCAGGAGGATGCTGACTCACTTCTTGAAACCTGCGCGAGCCGATATAAGTTAACAGACTATACCCTTAACATCTATAATCATTTCAATGAAGAAGAGGGCATTCTTCACTTTGCAAAAAAGGTAAATGCTAATATGATAGCAATGGGCACACATGGGCACAAAGGCATCGCACATCTCATCAATGGCAGCCTGGCAGAAACGGTGACCAACCACTCCGATATTCTTGTCTGGACTTCTTCTTTAAAACGTCAGCCTGTGGGATTTAAACAAAAAGAAAACACACTTGCGCTAAACTAAATTTATAAGGTGTTGTCAAATTCGATTTCTCACTGAGGAAAATATCTTACTAATCTAAATGAATAGGGAGCAAAAATTCTGGAACCGGTGGATGCTTATTTACTCCTTTGGTGAAATACTGGGTATTGGAGCAGCAGCAACCATTGGAAGGTTTTTATTTATCGGATTCTCTTCTACGTCCATAGCTCAAAGTTCTGCCTTATTCTTTTTCATTTTGGTGATGTCGGGGGCAGCCGAAGGAATTATTATTGGATATGTACAATGGAAATCGTTAAGCAAGTTACTCGTTAATTTCCATCCCGTAATATGGATCATCACCACTTCTCTGGCAGCCATTACGGGATGGTTATTAATACTTCCGCCATCGGTGGTGTTCATCTCCTTTTTCTCAACACTAAAATTGATTAATGCATATTACTCCCTACTGTACGCTGCATTTGCTGGTATGGCATTTGGTGGAATCATCGGTATAACACAATACTTTATAATAAAACAATTTTACAATAAAGCGTACGTGTGGATAATGGCTAATGCATTGGGATGGATGCATTCATTTATCACTATTTATCTCGCTTTGCTTTTGTTATCGCATTTCACATCGATCATACTTAATTTCATAATCATCTTCCTTTCTAGTTCTCTTTCCGGTTTGATACAGGGTATCTTAACAGGAAGTGCATTACATTTCTCAATGAGAATAAAGGGAACACACAAGATTGAACTCATCAGGCAACGAAATCGATTTCTCATTCATCATTAACGATATAGTGATCGGATCTATTTGAATTAATTATCACACCTATCTGATACATGACGCAAAGGATCATTGATTAAGTTGTTTCATATCCTTCATCATTTTACAGTTAAAATACAATTTACATCATGAACGTAGAAGTAAAATTTCTTGGCGCCGCCGGTTCTGTTACAGGTTCCCGCTATCTGATCACGGCTGGCAATTTTAAGTTCCTGTTTGATTGTGGCCTGTTTCAGGGACTAAAAGAATTACGTCTTCGAAACTGGGACACTTTCCCCATTGATGCTTCCACCATCGATGCCGTAGTGATCAGTCATGCACACATTGATCACACCGGGTATCTTCCTAAGTTGGTAAGAGAAGGCTTTAAAGGTGCTGTTTACTGTACGACTGCTACCGCAGACCTGATGAAAATCATGCTGTTGGATTCTGCCAAACTGCAGGAAGAGGAAGCAGTTTTTGCATTTAAGAAAGGATATTCCAAACACAAAGAACCCCAACCACTATATACGACAGAAGATGCTAAGCTGGCGTTCACATTACTTCATAAGCAGGACTATAATCAACGTATCAAAATACATGATCGTGTAGAGATCGTTTACCGTAATGCCGGACATCTTTTAGGAGCCGCAATAACGGAAGTTTATATTAAAGGAGATCGCGAAGAAAAGAAAATAGTATTCTCCGGAGACCTGGGAAGACAACACGATGCGATGCTTTATGAGCCAACCGTAATTACCGGCGCGGATGCGCTCTTCATTGAGTCAACCTATGGTAATAAAGACAATCCGTCCATTGACCCGGAAGCAGACCTGGCCAGGGTAGTCACTGAAACCATGCGTAATAAAGGAGTGCTGCTCATACCCGCCTTTGCAGTGGGAAGAACACAAGAAGTACTCTACTACCTGCACAAATTAATGGCCGAAAATAAAATTCCGGATGTCCCCGTCTATATCGATAGCCCAATGGCCATCTCGACGACTTATCTTTTTTACCGGTATCAGCAGTTTCATAAAGTAAAATTCAACGAGGAAGAGTTTGAGGACGAGTTGGATACAAACATGCTGGTATTTGTAAAAAATGCGCTTCATTCTAAATCATTAAATGAACTAAAAGGTAATGCTATTATTGTTTCATCCAGTGGGATGATGACAGGTGGGAGAATTCTTCATCATTTATATCACCGGCTAAGAAGAAAGCAAGACACCCTGCTGATAACCGGGTATCAGGCAGAAGGTACACGTGGAAGAAATATCATCGAAGGCCGAACCTCCATCCGTGTGTTCGGAGAAGAAGTTCCTGTAAATTGTAAAATCGAAAATATGACTTCGCTATCCGGTCATGCCGATAAAGAAGAGTTATTCTCATGGATGAAGAATTTTACAAATCCGCCATCAATGACTTTTACTATTCATGGAGAAGGTGAAAACCTACGTGCCTACACACAAGCGATACGGGATCGGTTAAAGTGGAATGTGATACAACCCAATTACCTCCAATCCATAACACTCTTTGAAGGAATTTAGAATGCGAACAAGTGCTTTAAAACATATGCTTCTCTGTAAGGTGATGCGGATGATTGGAAACCTGATTTATATTCCCCATTCAATACATACCTTACTAACCGATAGGATATGTTAGAGTAGTTCAAATTCTCCACACACCTCTTCGGCTTATAATATAATAGCTGTATAGAGCCAATTTATTTTATATTCCTTATGAAGGATATCAAAAAGTAATAATTCTGAATCTGACTTAAATTCAGCGTCCAGCGAATCATGGAATTTATAATTTTCAGGAAACTCCGCTTTTAAATTCGTAAGTGTAAGTGTCTTCATTTCTCCGGTTGCGCCATGAGTGAAAAAATAATGAGGATCTTCATTTAGTTTTTTAGAAGCAGGTGATTCATACTTATATAACAGTATCCGCTCCGATGGATTTAAAATCAAATAATGATTATCCCCTACAAATCGGTAAGCTAAACTATCACAATCTCTGTAACCAAAGATCTCATTCTTTTTTATCTCGTGTGGCTCATTATCGTAAACAACAGTAAGGTAATCCTTTTCCCAAAACTCATTCAATTTGCTCTTATTTTTCGCAGTTCCACATTCAAAAAAATAAGACAACTTACCTTCCGAGAAGTCATATGCATTCATATAAATCCCATTGTCTTGTGCAGAAACAAAATGCATGGCAAAACAAAAGCTGCCAAAAAAAAGTAATCGGTTTTTCATATTTGTTTATGTTAAAATTCACACCCATGTGCCGTTTGTTATTACTGACAATACTTATAAAATAGCATTGCATTAACTATGATATAATCACGACAGGTAAAAGAACACTTCTAAGTAATTCTTCAAAGCTTTCCCTATTTTCTTCAATTATCGTTTTATTAATAACGATGAGGCTGGTTACGTTTTTCACTATAAAATGGTTGATCCTGTCAGTTATGAATCCCACCTCTGTTTTAAAATCATAGGAAATTCTCTTATCTGTCAATAAGGTTTTTTCCAGTGCGACAAACCGACTCAACGACTCTGATTCTTTTTTTCTTTTCATAAGAAACACATCTTCCTTATTATACTGAAGAAGCCGGAAGGTATGAAGCAGCGTAATGTGTAGGTTCAATAAAAGTGCCATGTGCACACTCCATGCTATCGACCTCGTCGATGATTCGGAGAAATCAACTACGCATAAAATGGAGGAAGTAAACTTTACACCACACACTAAATCTTCTTTCATGCCGTGAACATAGTGCCTTTAAGGCAGCTTAAAGGGAATAAAAGTCAGTGGAAAAACTGTTTTTTGTCACTCCATCGGGTTGTAGCTATATTACTAACACATGAAACCTACCGTACCCTTATCTTTTATCTCTAATGATGCCTTTCGTGAAATATTCCAGAGCCTGTCGGAAGGCATACTCATGGTAAATGAAAGCGGAGTAATTATCACAGCCAACCCGGTAGCAGAAGAGATGTTTGGATACCCTGAAAATAAATTGAATACAATGAGTCTGGAGAACCTGCTGCCTATTCGTTATCGTGGCGGGCATGTAGGTATGCGAAAGAGTTTTAACAATCATCCTGAACCCAGGCGAATGGGAATCGGGCGTGATCTGACTGCATTAAGAAAAGACGGAAAAGAATTTCCTGTAGAGATTAGCCTAAGCTACACGCATTTGAATGGCCAATTACTTGCTATGGCTTTCATCAGTGATATTTCAGAACGTAAGAAGGCGGAAGATGGATTGAAGCGAAGTGAAGAGCAATTAATTGTTTATGCAGCCGAACTAGAGAAGAAAGTACAAACACGCACTGAGGCATTGAATATTACAATCCTTAAACTCGAAAAAGAAATTATCGAACGAAAAAAAGCGGAAGAAGAATCCCGAAAAGCCTTGGAGAAAGAGCGTGAGCTGAATGACCTTAAATCAAAATTCGTTTCCATTGCTTCGCACGAGTTTCGTACTCCCCTCAGCACCATCCTCACTTCTATTTCGTTGGTGGATAAATATAAAGAACGAAATGAACTGGATAAGATTGACAAACATACCCTGAGGGTAAAGACATCAGTTAATCACCTTACGGGAATATTAAATGATTTCCTTTCGCTCGGTAAATTGGAGGAAGGTGCAATCGATGTGATGGAAGAGATCGTAGACCTTACCGAATTATTCAATGATATTATCGAGGAACTTGAGCAAAGCCTGAAGCTAGGGCAGATAATTAAATTCGAAATGAAATGTGATCAACAGCAAATCGCTGCTGATGCGCGCATTATACGAAATGTGTTGTTTAACCTGCTTTCGAATGCAAGTAAATATTCCGAACCAGGAAAAACCATCTATCTCACTTGCCGCAATGAAAACAGTAGGCTGCTCATTCAAATACGAGATGAAGGAATTGGTATCCCGAAAGCTGAACATAAACATATATTTGACCGATTCTTTAGAGCAAGCAATGTTACTCATACACAAGGTACGGGTCTGGGTTTGCATATTGTCAGGCGATATGTGGGGTTACTCAATGGAACAATTAACTTTGAAAGTGACCATGATAAAGGAAGCACCTTCACAATTTCTTTACCACTCTTACACACTCATGAAAAGAATATTGTTGATGAAAGATAATGAAGGTATTCGTGAGAATATTGCAGAGACTCTTTGGCTGGCTAATTAGGAAGTCCTGACTGCAATAATAGCAAATTGGGTGTTGATCTTGCTCAGCGGAAAAAACCTCAAGGTTTTAAAGCTTCTACTTTGCGTTGAGTTTTCACTTGTTGTTGTTCAGTATAACTGAAATGCGTTTTTAGTACTTAAATTCGGGTCAGTTGCCTTGAAGTTTCCAAAAATGCTACTTCTAATTATTAGCTTTTCCTGCTACCCTGAATTTGATGCATTACAATATGTGATTCATGTAAGTAAATCAAAACAATATGTAACCTGTTATCAGACGAACGGGCGCAACTTGAAATCGAAACTGATCAAGAACAGATTGAACACAAATCATGGAAAAATTAAAAGATAAAGTTGTATTTATTACCGGAGGTCTTTCCGGCATCGGAAAAGCATGCGCGTTGGCTTCAGCACAGGAAGGCGCCAGGCTGGCCATTGCGGATATGCCCTCTACATTAGCGGAATCAGCCAAAGATGAAATTAGAAAAGTAAATCCGGAAGCACTCTTCCTTGATTGTGATGTGTCTAATTTCAGTGCAGTATCGTCCGCGATCGACAAAGTAGCAAATACACTTGGATCATTGGATGTAGCATTAAACAACGCAGGTATTGGCGGAGCATCTCATAAGGTTGGGGAGATGACCGAAGAGGCCTGGCTTTCGGTAATAGGGATAAATCTAAATGGTGTCTTCAATTGCATGCGTCACGAACTTGCACAAATGAGCAAACAAAAGAGCGGCACAATTGTAAATATGGCATCCATTCTGGGTAAAGTTGGATTTGCAACTTCCTCCCATTACGCAGCTGCCAAACATGGCGTGATCGGACTTACCCAAACAGCAGCTCTTGAGTATGCAGAAGAAGGCATCCGGATTAATGCACTATGTCCTGGCTTTATTGATACTCCTTTGTTAACCAAGGGAGGTATCACCGATCATCCCGAAGTAAAGCAACACATTGTTTCCTTACACCCGATGAAACGACTTGGCAAATCGGAAGAAATAGCTTCCGCATTTATTTTTCTGGCAACATCAGGCAGTTCATTCATCACCGGCACTGCACTTGAAGTCGATGGCGGCTATCTCTCGCAATAAAAAAATGCCTGTTGGTAATTTAACCTAAGCTCGCTCCTATTCTATGACTAAATCTACGATCGCGCGTGATGGGTAGAATGTATCTTCGGAAAAGAAATTCATAAACGGAGTATTTAGTTGCATGAGAGCGGTTGGCTTGCTGGGTAATTGGTGGGAGTAAAATCAAAAGCTAATGGTCAGCTCAGCAATTGACTTCCTAACGCTTTCGATTCATTTTTGCATTGC
>NNBV01000727.1_pt1 | contig 15259 bp, 10 predicted proteins | sample 1173771 | NCBI WGS metagenome assembly NNBV01 (sample SAMN07173938, study PRJNA388173) | plant metagenome | isolation source: symbiotic tissue sample KVS11 | place: Norway: Troms, Kvaloya island | reverse complement strand
TATTCAAATCAATTTTTTTACCAAATTCCGTTGCTAGTTTAGCGTCTGCCCGATTCTGCCGCTCAATTGCCAAAACTGGGACTTGCGGAAAAACAAAACTGTTGAAACTAGCAGCTTGGGCAATCTGAGTTGTTCCCAACCATCCCCAGCAACTAAGTAACAAACTAAACACTGTTAATAAACGCGCCAATCCTTTCACGATTTTTCTACCTCTTTCCATCAAACAGAAATAAAAGTTTTAAGCTAACAGTGGTCATTAGTCATTAGTCACTAGTCATTAGCCATTAGTCATACCCTGCGGGAAGCCGCTAATGCGTCTACGTGAGAGCACCAAGGACTAAGGACGAAGGACTAAGGACGAAGGACAAAACCTGATAGCTTAATTAACACAGCAGTCATCAGAAACTAATATACAGCGTATTAATATCCACAATATTTGCCGTTACTAGGTTTGACTGTAGTTTTGTCAAAAATTTTCATCGTGGTAAGAGTGACTGCATGGCTGCAATAGCTCTGCATCCATGATCTTGGTAACATTCCCAGTTAGACGAAATCTTTTCGGGGTGGCTGATTCTACCTCCCAAGCAGACGCGAAACTGTGCAATGTCTAATACCGAAAACCCTACCAAAAAAACTTGGTGCTAATGGATTGTTATGTAATATTTCTTAACTAATTAATTATCTACAGCATCATTTTTGATGTGCCGTAGATTGATATGAGAAAACTTTCGGTAAGGGAAGCCTATATGCTCATTGCAACATAGTGCCTCCTACCTTTTTTACGCTGCGATCGCAGCTAACAAAAATAGGCTGTCTACCAAAATTGTGCTCAAAACCGCTCCACCAAAGGCATACCAGTGTTTTTCCTTTCTACCTAAAGCTGAAATCCCAACTGTTAACAGCACTAAGGCGAGAATTATGGCCCAACTTTGTCCCCAAGGTGTTTGTACTTGCATGAGGGCATTTTGTAAAATTTGTGGTGCGCCATCTGCATCTACTCTCATAATTTGCCGCCAATAGGGCATCAAGTCTGCTAGATAAAAATATACATCTGTTAAAACAGTACCGAGTAAAGAACCTAAATAAAACCAGCTACCCACCTTGCCCCAATTCTTTACTAGACACCAGCAAGCAAAGGGTAAACCTATAGATTCTACTGGCAGATGCCATACAGGTTCCCAACGTAACCAGCCCCAGTAAATGGCTCCTGCTAACCAACTCCAGCTAAATCCTAAGAGCAAATCCCCCCATACATAAGTTGCAGGGCGTGACATTAAGGTAAAACTTAGCCACACCCAAAATGCTGTCAGCGCTAAATTCAGACTTGGTAGCGATCGCACTATTGGCGCTTCTATAAATACTGGCACTGATACCAAAAACACCGCCGCCGCAAACACTAACCAAGTTTGTCGCTCAGAAATAGATAAGGGGAGAGAGGGAGAAAAGGATAGCGTAGATTCCAATTGCCTGATACCCTTCTGCCCAGTATCAGCTAAATCCAACTCAGTATCAATAGAAGGGGTAGAAGTGGTGTAAGAAGACAGTGTATTATTAATCAAAGTTTTTAATATTTGTTACTAAACTTTATCTTATTTAAGATATCACACTTTAAAATCCCCCCCTGGGGCATTGTAATTATACTCAAATTTCAGTGAGCGCTGGCGAAAAGCAAACAAAACATTTTGCGCCAGGCTAATCTATTCAAAGTTGCACTATGTATAGAACTCCTCAGTAGTCCTTTGTAAATGAGCGACTACTGAGAGGTGGAGGGTAAAATTTGAAAGCTAAAAAGTGAACTGTATCAGTCCTCGAAATATTAAAGTTTGATGAATTTCCGAAATTGCGTTGACTTATTGAGATGGGTGTAAGAACATGGTCAGCGTCTTCGATGATGTTATCGTTCGGTAAAATTTAATTTTCTACAAGATTAGGTGCAATAGACAGTATATAAAAGAACATCATCACCAAACAATTATGTCCACAACAGAACAAAGGTATTGATTGGATATGGAGTTTATTCAAGCTTTTATTTTGGGTATTGTTCAAGGTATTACAGAGTTTTTGCCAATCAGTAGCACTGCACATCTTCTGATTGTGACAAAGGTATTTGGTTGGAAGGAGCTAGGTTCTAAAGATTTTGTTGATGCAATTCAATTTGGCAGTGTTATAGCAATTTTGGGGTATTTTTGGTCACTGATTTCTAGTATTGTCAAAGGTGGAATCGAAGCCCTGAAAGAGAAAGACTGGCAACGCGAAGAATGGAAAATTATTGTTGGTATTGCAGTCGGAACAATGCCTGCTTTAATTGTTGGTTTTCTTTTGAAAGACGTTCTACCGGAGAGTGCATTAATCATTGCCATTATGTCAATTATTATGGCAATTTTACTAGGGCTGGCAGAAAAAATTGGCACTCGTAAGCGAGGTTTCGACTCATTGCAGATTCGGGATGGTATTTTAGTTGGATTGGGACAAACACTTGCTTTGATTCCGGGCGTTTCTCGTTCTGGCTCAACGTTGACGACTGCCTTATTTTTAGGATTAGAACGCGATACAGCCGCTAAATTCTCATTTTTGTTAGGGTTTCCAACTCTTACCATTGCTACCCTGTATAAAAGCCTGAAAATATTCAAGTTGTTTCAAGCCCAACAGTTGCCAGATAACATTGTTGGACTATTAATTGTAGGAATTATTTCAACCTTTATTTTTTCCTACCTATCAATTGCATTTTTGATCAAATACTTAGCAACCAAAAACACCTTGGTTTTTGTTTGGTATAGATTAGCATTCGGTAGTGTTATCTTACTGGCGATCGCAGCAGGTTGGAAAGGATAATTAAATAATAGTCATTAGTCATCTGTGCTACGTCCACAGCAAATGACTAATGACAAATGACCAATGACCAATGACTAATGACTAATGATTACAATTAATCCTGCCCGTATTACTAAAGTTCTTCCAGACTCAATAGCCGCAGAGATTGGCTTTGAGGCCGGGGATGCGATCGTTGCAATAAATGGTACACGTCCCCGCGATTTAATTGATTATCAGTTTTTATGTGCTGATGAAGTCTTGGAACTAGAAGTTTTAGACGCTGCTGGTAAAACTCATAACCTGGAAATCGAAAAAGATTATGACCAAGACTTGGGGCTAGAATTTGAAACTGCCCTATTTGATGGCTTAATTCAGTGTAATAATCGCTGTCCATTTTGCTTTATCGACCAACAGCCACCAGGTAAGCGCACCAGCTTGTACTTGAAAGACGACGATTATCGTCTGAGCTTTTTGTACGGCTCTTATCTTACCCTGACTAATTTGCCAGAAAGAGAATGGCAGCGAATTGAGCAAATGCGCTTGTCTCCGTTGTATGTTTCTGTTCATGCTACGGAAGCTGATGTGAGAATTAGACTCCTAAAAAATCCGCGTGCGGGACAAATCTTGCAACAACTTAAGTGGTTTCAAGAAAGACGACTACAAATTCATGCTCAAGTAGTTGTTTGTCCTGGTATAAATGATGGCAAACATCTGGAACAAACTCTCAAAGATTTAGCGTCCTTTCATACTAATGAAGTGCCTGCGGTAGCATCGGTGGCAGTTGTGCCAGTTGGGTTAACACGGTTTCGACCCCAAGAAGATGAACTTACACCCGTAACTAGGGAAAAAGCAAAAGAAGTGATTTCCCAAGTGCAAATTCTCTCGCGGCAATTTCGCCAAAAATTCGGTTCCAGCGTTGCTTGGTTAGCTGATGAGTGGTTTTTAATTGCAGGTGAAGAGTTACCCAGCGAATCTGAATACGAAGAGTATCCCCAAATTGATAATGGTGTTGGTTCAATTAAGTTGTTTATTAAGCAATTTACAGATGCCGCAACAGAGTTACTACCGCCAAAAATTTATCCTCAGAGAAAATTAACTTGGGTAGTAGGCAATGCAGTAGAAAACGCATTTCAACCGATCTTAAAACGGTTAAACTCTGTTGAAGGTTTAGAAGTAAATATGCGTGCTTTATGCAGTGATTATTGGGGACAAAGTATCACTGTCACGGGGTTACTAACAGGTCATGATTTGTTGTTGAACTTACAAGGGCAAGATTTGGGAGAAGGAATTTTATTGCCAAATGTAATGCTCAAACATGGTGAATTGGTATTTTTAGATGATATGAGTATTGAAGAATTAGCCTGCAAATTAGATACAAAAATCTTACCAGTAGCAGGAGTTGAAGATTTAATCAATACCTGTATTGTTTAAGCTGTTTTTGTTAACCCTTTAGTCTAGACAATTTAACTACGTTCTGCAAGACCTTCTTGTTTACTGCTTTGAAGAACGAATTTTGAACCTAGTTTTTTGATCCCTTATAGTGTAGACTGAAAATCAGTAGGTAAATGTAGCGAATAGCGTGCAGGCAATTAAGCTAATCAGCTAACCAACGCTAGCTACCTGGTCATTGCTACTGGTATGTACAGCAGTTTAAGGTTAGCGACATAAAAATAGCTCTGGTAAAAAGCTGGTCAAAAATAAGGTAAATTTAAATCCTTACCACTTTTAGCCACCTACCCCAATAGAATTGAGGGAAATCCACAAACTGCACGTGTTTGTGTGGTCAATTTTTAGATAGATAGCTTCTAAGGCTAGTCATACTTTAGGGCATAGTCTAAATACGAAGTTTCGTCGATTCAGCGACCCAATTAATTTTGCCTAGTCCAAGTCTTTGGGCTAAAACTTTCTGGCATCCAGACATTTGGATGTTACATCCAAAGTTTACAGATTTTAATTTGTAAGCTTCTTGCTCACTCTTGCGCTTAATTAAATGTCATGACTGATTTTAACTTCATTAGAACTACCTGCATTCTAGCGGTAGCATATCTAACTAGCGTCTATTTTTGGATAGCTTTTTCTAACAATTCAAACGATTGAACTAACTGCTAAAATACTTACTCCAAAAAAATTTTAGTAGGTGGCACAATTTGAATGATAGGCTTAAAAACAAGCGTATTACCTATCATATCATTTTGTAACCTAATATGTCAATAAATAGGGCGGATATCTCATAAAAAGGTAGCCAGAGGAAACTAATACCAGGAGTTCAGTCAGATAGCAATGGAGCATCCCAATTTTGCAAAAACACGAATAAATCTCCACCATCAATATTTTTGATCTGCCGCAGAGGAAGAAACTTGTGTAGTGAGTCCAGTCCTATACTCGTATTCTTAAAGCTTGCGTAGCATGTCTATCAGAAAAAGCTGAGTCTCAAACTTTAAGAGTAAGTGGGTTGCTCATGTTACCAAACTTGTAAGCTGTTACCCATAAAAGATTGCATATTTAATCAAGTAGCTTGTTCACTGTTGACTTTCAACGGTCAGCAGTCATTAATCCTAATGATTGTGCTTTCTGAATCTGTGTGAACTTAGCAACTGATCGCAAAATATCCTTTGCAGCTAGAGAGATTGAAAGTAGATTTATCAATTTGGGATGCTTCTGATAGCAACTTGTACATTAATTTCAGAAATGGTTATTTTTTTGTTAGGAATTTTTACAAACAGAGAAATACAAATTGGCTTAGTAGGCCTAGTAGTTGGATTTTTTATTTTCATAGTTGGTCGTTTCATGGTTTTATTGACAAACTTACTCTGGAAACGTTTGAGTTTTCTCCAAAATACTGATATTTACCAAAGGTTAATTAAGTCAAATGAAGACTTATTAATTGTGGTAGCTGTAATTGGTGTTTTTGAGGTTGTTACATCCTGTTTACCTAGAAATAAGTGGACAAACTCATTAGAAATTATTGTGAGTTTAACTCTGGCGATCGCAGTCAGTTGGTTAGCCTCTAAATTATTCCAAAAGTTCTTTGACTTCTATTTATTAAATGCTGCTTTCAAAACTGGGCATAAAATCAGCAGTGAGCTACTCATCCTCTTCAAATGGGTTGCGAATCTCATCATTATCTTTTTAGCAATTCTTACCTATGCTCAAACACATCAAATTAATCTTTTGGGATTGCTAGCTAGTTTAGGAATTGGTGGTTTAGCAGTAGCCTTTGCTGCTCAAAAAACCCTAGAACAAATTTTAGGGGGCATTGTTCTTTATCTTGATCGCCCCTTCGTGATTGATGATTATATTGGTCTTCCCGATGGGACTTTTGGACGAGTTGAATCTATAGGATTGAGATCCACCCGAATTAGAACATCCGGTAAGGGAACTGTGATGATAGTTCCCAACAGTTCCCTGACTCAAGTAAATATTGAAAATTTCACTGGTGCGAAGAAAGTCATGTCAATTCTTTATTTGACCTTCTACCGAGTGCTCAGTAGTGAAGATCGAGCCTTAATTCGCCAAGTTATTCTAGACAGTACGAATGGTATTTTTGGGATTGATTCGCGGAATACAGACGTGAATTTTAAGAGTATCAATAATTCCATAGATCCAGATAAAACTCAAGCACAAGTTACTTTCTTTATCTTAGGTTCTGGAGATGTCTCAATGGAATTACGTCGTCAACTGCTAAATATGGCAACCGAAAGCATGACTCAGTGTTTAAAAGAATATGGTATTGCTTTTGATATAGAAGAACCAACAATTTATGTTGATTCACCAATTACAATTTAGAGATAATGACGAATATTTCACGGATTATTCTAGAATTTCTTCAACGTGATAGCACAATATCAGCTTTATCGAGATTTGGAGTCTTTTTAGTTTTTATTCTGCTGTCTTTGCTGGTAGGACGATATACTCCTACATTCTTGCGAATTATTATTCGACGTTTTGCACCACAGCAAGTAGCCAGTATTTATAACAATTTAATTGACCCAATTAGAAACTTATTTAGAATTACAGGTAGTTTAATTCTCATTTCATTGTCTTTAGCGTGGATTGTGGAATATGAATCTATCTATAGATTTATTTCTCCCATCGTTGATTTGGCTGTTATTGTCAGTATCTCTTGGCTATGCTCTCGTTTATTCCGACAGTTTATTCGAGTGTATGGAATTGAAATATTACGTAAATTTGGTCGAGAGGTAGATGAATTACTTTTAGTATTTGAAACATTTGCAAATGTAATTATCGGATTTATTGCTGTTCTGGCTTTTGCCCAAAGTCAGCAATTTAATTTAGTTGGGTTAATAACCGGATTAGGAATTGGTGGATTAGCTGTAGCTTTTGCTGCTCAAAAAACCCTAGAGCAGTTGTTGGGAACAATTGTGTTGTATTTAGATCGCCCCTTTGTTCCTGGAGAATATATTCGTTTACAGAAATCCCAACAAATCCCTGAAGGTTTATTTGGGCGAGTTGAGTCAATTGGTATCCGTTCAAGCAAAATTCGCGCTGCTGCTAAAAGTACGTTGTTTATTATTCCAAATTCAATATTGGCAAACTTAGAAATTGAAAATATTACTCGAGGCAAGAAAGTTATGGTTCTGCTTTACCTCGATTTTTTAGACTTGTTGCAAAACAGAGAACAAGCTCTGGTTCAACAGGTAATTGTCGAGAGTACTAATTCGCTATTTGGTATCGATCCAGGCAGCACCAGTATTAGTTTTTTAACTCACAACAATGCAGAAAAACAAATAACTCGAACAAGAGTGACGTTTTTTATTTTGGGTTCCAGTGACAACTCTCTGCAATTACGTAAACGTCTATTGGAATTGGCAAATGAGAAAATTTCTAAAAAGCTAGTCACACATGGAATTAAATTCACGATGCAAGAGCCAACAATTTATGTAGAATCGCCTGTGACAATTTGAGTATCAATCTTGGCATTTTTTATTGGTTTTGATAGGCTAGATTGATGAAGGTAATTCACTAAGTACTTCTACAAAAAGTCTATAGGAATTTTATTTGATTTTTGAAAAGCCAGACTAATAGTAGGTTTACGTAATTAAGCTTATAGTATCAGTAGGCTTACCAGGAATCAAGCTAAAGTTCTATTATGTACTAATGAATTCTGACTAATAACTAAATTAATTAATAATAAAGTGAGGAGTCACTGGTGAAGCATCAGGAAAACCAAAAAGATATAAGTTTTAAAATTAAAGAAGCTAGAAGATTATTTATATTAAGTTGTGAAATTGTAGTTTTAAACTGTTTGAGTATTTTGCCAGTAACGGCAGCGACTGAAGAACCTGTATTGAGCGTAGTGTATGGCCAAGAGAATGCAAATCAATGGACAGGGATAAGCGATCGCTTACAGGCAACAGGGGTTAAATATTGTGTAATTCCCCTAAATGATGTCAAAAGTGCGGCCGATTGGGGCGATCGCCGAGTATTATTTTTGCCAAATGTCGAGACATTAACGCCAACCCAAGCGATCGCTCTAGAAGAATGGATGAGTAAGGGAGGGCGTTTGATTGCCAGTGGGCCTGTAGGTAGTCTGTCATCGCCAGGAGTCCGGCAGTTATTGCGATCGCTCTTGGGGGGTTATTGGGGATTCAGCCTCAGCAATACAGAACAGATTCAAGCTGCAAAAACCAAGATCCCAGAATGGGCAAATCAAACTGAACTCTTTGGCAAAGTTCGCGGCGGCGTTGTGATTCCTAATGATATGGGCACTGAATCTCCTGCTGTTTGGAATTCCAAAGATAATCCGGCCGCAGTAGTGACAACAGAGCGTTCCACCTTTTTGGGCTGGCGCTGGGGAACAGATACAGCCTCAGTTGCTGAGTTAGATAATGCCTGGTTAAAAGCTGCTGTCAATCACTATTTGACAGCGCCAGCACCATCAAATCGGATGAAAAAAATAGCAGGAGCTTCCCCAAATTGCTCTACAACTGTGGCAACTGCACCGAGGGAACAGGGGGGCAGAGGGGCAGAGGGGCAGGGGAGCAGTTCATCTCCCTCATCTCCCTTACCCATTCCTCCTAAAACTGCTACCGCTCCCATCCCTAGACCGCTTCCTCCGGTCAAACCCCCAACTTCTCAGGAGGCTATTGACCAATTGGAAGAAGCGGTGCGTTTAGATGTTGCGCCCAACTCCAATGAGCCGATTGACAACAACCAAGCGATCGCCCTCCAGCAAGAGCTAGAAAATCTGATTGGTCGGGTGGAAAGCGCTAATTTAGCAGTTTTAGCCGATGCGGCTAATGTTGGTGAAACCATATCTGAGGAGAAGCAGTCCTCTAGACAGATACGCAATAATGACTCCCAATCTGTCAAAGAGCAGCCGACGACGCAATTAGCCTCAACCAAACTGGGGGCGATAGTCATCAGTAAAGAGCAAGCCTTAGCACAAGCAAGAGTAATTGCCAAAAACTTACCCCAATTGATTGCTCAAAAAAACTACGCTTTGGCTCGTCAGCAGTGGCTGGTGGCTAAAACAACTTTGTGGCAACAGTTTCCCGTTGATCGAAGACTGGCTCAACCAGAAATTCGGGCAGTTTGGTTAGATCGAGGGACAATTGTTCGTGCTGGTAGTAAGGCTGGACTAGCCCAGATTTTTGATCGCCTCGCCCAAGCTGGGATTAATACCATCTTCTTTGAAACTGTTAATGCGGGCTATACCATTTATCCCAGCCAAGTCGCAAAAGAGCAAAACCCATTAATTCGCGGGTGGAACCCACTGGAAGAAGCAGTGAAATTAGCCCATGAACGAGACATGGAATTACACGCTTGGGTTTGGACTTTTGCTGCTGGCAACCAACGTCATAATGAAATTATCAACGTTAATCCTAATTATCCAGGGCCAGTACTGGCGGCTCATCCCGATTGGGCAAACTACGATAATCTGGGTAACATGATTCCCGTTGGTCAGAGCAAGCCATTCTTTGACCCAGCCAACCCTGAAGTGCGGCAGTACTTGCTCAAGCTGTATGAGGAAATTGTCACTAAATATAACGTGGATGGTCTCCAGCTAGACTACATTCGCTATCCTTTCCAAGACCCATCAGCAGGTCGAATCTATGGCTATGGCAAAGCTGCAAGAGCGCAGTTTCAGCAACTTACTGGTGTAGATCCAGTGAATATTTCTCCTAGCCAAGCAGACTTGTGGCAAAAGTGGACAAAATTTCGCACCGATCAAATTGATAGCTTTGTCGCCGAAGCATCACAGCAGTTGCGGCAAAAGCAACCAAATTTGATTTTGTCGGTTGCAGTATTTCCTTTGCCGGAACTAGAGCGGATTCAGAAAATTCAACAAAATTGGGAAGTTTGGGCAAGGCGGGGAGATGTAGATTTAATCGTTCCGATGACTTATGCTCTGGATACCTCTCGTTTCCAACGGCTGGCCCAACCCTGGATTGCCTCTAAACAATTGGGAGCTACCTTGTTGGTGCCAGGAATTCGCTTACTTTCTTTGCCAACAATCGGGGCATTCGATCAACTCCAGTTGGTAAGGGATTTGCCAGTTAGTGGTTATGCCCTCTTTGCCGCAGAGAATTTTAACAACGATCTCCAAAAACTCTTTAGTAGCACCCAAGGTAGGGTTCAATCCACAACAAGTGAACCGATTCCTCACCGCCAACCTTTTCAAACTGCTGCCATCCGTTACACCGCGCTGCAACGGGAATGGAAATTTGTTTTTCAAAATGACCAACGACAAAGGTCTGCTCAGACAATTTCAGATTTTAACAACCAGGCAGAAGTTTTACGCACTGCCTTAAATCAGCTTTCTGCTTCCCCCTCTCCCAGTAAGTTACTAGTGGCGAGAGCCTCTCTAAGTCGCTTCCAATCTCAATTTCGGGTATTGATGAGCCAAGAAATTAAGTCGAATTCCTATCAAGTCAAAGTTTGGGAAAATCGGCTTGTCGCTATAGAAAGGCTATTACGTTACGGCGAACGACGGGTGCAGTTGCGTCCTTAATGAAGAGGCAGGGCATCAGAGGAGAAGTTGCAGTAAGTCTTTCCCCTCTGCCTCTTGTGCCCAATGCTTAATTTCCAACTAGCTGGTTATAAGCTGGTTTGTAATTCTTAACACACTTTTTGTAGTGTTTATATCCCAAATATTACTACTTATTTGGCGTCAAAATATTGGAAAATACTTAGATAACCAGCTTTAGATAACTATTGTCTAATAATAGCTATCGTAAAAATCTATGCAAGCCTTACCTCAGCTTATCTGGCTACAAAGCTTAGAGTCAATAATTGACTGTTTGCTGCTGATGGTTGTGCCGAAAAAATTACTGTTAGATGCGATGACTACAAGGGGCTATACTTACGTACTGATGGTATCACTGGGTATTGATTTATTTGAGGTAGAAAGTCAGATTCTCGTTGAGAGAGAATTACTCAAGTACAAATGGTTACTAGCACGCGCTATAGTACGTAAAGATACAACAGGCAAACCCACTCGCCTCGTTAGAGTTTCTGTGGATAGTACCTCCTGTGTACAGGTAGAAGTATCATTTTGTGAGAGTAAAAAACTATTTTGCGCCATCTTCAACAGCACCTTAAAGTTTTTTGGGTTGCTGACAAAAGAAGGCATCCTGCTAGGAGTTAACCAAACGGCACTTGACTTTGGGAAACTACAGCCACAATATTTTGAATACTTTTATCGCGCCAGTAATGTCGGTAATATATTAGGCACTGGATTAGAAATGGCAATTGTAAAAAAGTGTGTAGATATTTACCAAGGTAAAATTTTTATCACAAGTTTGTTGGGGTTTTGTACAAATCTTACTACCATTTTATCATTAAATAAAAAAATATAAATTGAGGTAATTATGCCCAAAATTTTAATAATAGAAGATGAGGAAGCAGTCCGTGAAAACATTTTAGATTTGCTAGAATCTGAGGATTTTGAAACTCTTGCCGCCGCTAATGGCAGAATCGGATTACATTTGGCTATCTCCGAAATTCCCGATTTAATTCTCTGTGATATGATGATGCCAGAAATTGACGGTTATGGTGTTCTAACAGCACTACGTCAAGATCCATCAACAGCAACAATTCCCTTCATCTTTCTAACTGCCAAATCTGCTAAATCTGACTTCCGTCAAGGCATGGATATGGGTGCTGATGACTATATAACTAAGCCATTCACTCGGGCTGAGTTATTAAGTGCTATCATGAACAGGTTGGAAAAGCACGCTACTTTAAAAAGGTATTTATCTCCTCAGACTGTAATTAATAACTTGTCTCCGAAAATGCAGTTGTTAGAAATTAGCTTACACCGGGCTATCAAACAACATAATTTTCAAGAATTTGAAATTTATTATCAACCAATAGTCGATATCGCTTCTGGAAAGATAGTAGCTGCTGAAAGTTTATTGCGCTGGCAAAGTCCTGAGTTGGGGATGATTTATCCAACAGAATTTGTTCCGTTAGCAGAGTCTACAGGTTTAATTGTTCCTATTGGTAAATGGGTATTAAAAAAGGTATGCAAACAAATTAAAAGCTGGCGCGATGCCGGAATTAATTCCTTAACTGTTGCTGTAAATTTGTCAGTAATCGAGTTTAATCAACCAGATTTTATTCATAAAATAGTCAATTTTATAGCTGTCAATGATTTGGAGCCAAATTACTTAGAAGTAGAGCTTACTGAAAGTATGATTATGCATGATGTAAATAGTGCGATCGCTACTATGAACAAATTGCAATCCTTAGGTGTTAAAATTGCCATTGATGATTTTGGCACTGGTTACTCTTCTTTAATTTATCTGAAAAATTTACCAATTAACACATTAAAAATAGATCGTTATTTTATCCATAATGTTGCTAATGATCCACAGAAATCAGCAATTACCAAAGCATTAATTCAAATGGCTCACAATCTCAATCTAAATGTAGTTGCTGAAGGGGTAGAAACGGAAGCCGAACTGAATTTTTTACGCCAATACGACTGTAATTCTATGCAAGGTTTTCTATTTAGTCGTCCATTGCCAGCAGCAGAGTTTGAAAATTTTTTGTTAACTAACAAATGCTTATATGTGTAAATATTTAGTCATTAGTCATTTGTCATTGGGAATTGCTTATCTCCCTATTCTTTAGTCCCTATTTCCCAGTTCCCTGTACCTTAGTAGATTAACTAACTAAGAAACATCAAACTTTAGACTGGCGACAAGAATTAAGTATTAAGTCTAGAGTAAGAAAATTGTGTCTAGTGTCTACTGCCATGAAAGTTCCTGCGCGTTTCTTGCTACCAGTTTTTTTGCTGACTTTGGTAGCAGCCTGTAACCAGACTCGCGCTTCCTCAGATAATCCCACACCACAAACGTCTGTACCTTCTCCCCAACTGCCACAGAATTCCACACAACCAAAAAATATTGTTCGTACTGAAGCACTTTCACCCACACCGATTCGGATAAACCTGAAGAATTTACCAGCACCCTTTGCAACAGAAAGTGCCTCTAAGCGACCTGAGGTTGTTCCTATTCCGCAAAACCCGGTGCTGCGAGTACCACCAGGCTTTACAGTAAATGTCTTTGCCGAAGGCTTAGATGCCCCACGTTGGCTAGCTTTAACTCCTAGTGGTGATGTCCTAGTGACTGAAACCGGGCAAAATCGCATTCGTCTGTTGCGTGACAGCAATAGTGATGGTGTCGCTGACGTTCGAGAAACCTTTGCTAGTGGGGAAAACGGACTCAATAGACCCTTTGGTATGGCTTTTGTCGATAATTCCTTTTTTCTAGGAAACACAGATGCTGTGCTGCGTTTTCCTTATACTCAAGATCAAAATAAGATTACAGGCAAAGGGGAAAAAATCGCCGACTTGCCCGCTCAGGGTTATAACAATCATTGGACGCGCAATGTTGTTGTCTCGCCCGATGGCAATAAATTATATATTTCAGTTGGTTCAGGAACTAATGTAGATGAAGAACCTCTACCACGGGCTTCAATACAGGTGATGAATTTAGATGGTTCCCAGCAGCAAACTTTCGCTTCCGGCTTGCGTAACCCTGTTGGTTTAGACTTTCATCCTGTAACTAAAGAACTTTATACCACTGTCAACGAACGGGATGGAATTGGTGATGATTTGGTGCCAGACTATCTAACACGCGTTAAACGGGGGGCATTTTATGGCTGGCCCTATGCTTATCTAACACCAAACAACCTTGATCCGCGCCAAAAGACGGATGACAAAAGTAAGCGCCCCGATTTAGCATCTCGTACCCAAACGCCGGATGTCCTGTTCCAGGCGCACTCAGCAGCATTGGGTTTGCAGTTTTATGATGGTAAAACCTTTCCAAAAAAATACCAAAACGGGGCTTTTGCGGCTTTTCGTGGTTCTTGGAATCGCGATCGCGGCACTGGTTATAAAATTGTATTTGTTCCCTTTGATGCTAAAGGGCGATCGCTTGGCTACTACGAAGACTTTCTCACAGGATTTTTGCTAAATCCTTCTGTACCAACCACTTGGGGACGACCTGTAGGTTTACTCGTGTTGCCAGATGGTAGTCTACTACTAACAGAAGAAGCTAATAATCGGATTTACAGAATTCAGTATAAGGGAGGGTAAATAATTCAAAATTAATAAATTCGGGGATAGAATCTGTTCTCTGGAGCCAAATTAGATCAGTTGTCATCATTTATAAAAAGTAAGATGTTGTGATTGCATCTTTCTACCCAGGTTTATCTCGTTTAGGGTAAATTACAGAAAAATACTAATACTCATCTGGTTGAGAAATTGATTATGACTCCCAACGAAAATAATACTCAGTCAAATATCAACGAATTGTCTCCACATTCAGGTACACGATATTGGGGTGAGGTGGAGGTAATCGAGGAAGGAGAAACCTATAGAATTAGTCGTGTTGAAATCAAGCCCAGACACGGAATTAAACCACAAGTTCATTATCACCGCAATGAACATTGGGTTGTAGTTTCCGGTGTAGCCAAGGTGACTTGTGGCGATGCAGAAATATTATTGAATCGAAACGAATCAACTTATGTCCCCGCAGCAACCTTACATAAAGTAGATAATCCTGGGCATATTCCGCTCATTATTCTGGAAATTCAAAATGGTGAATATTTGGGTGAGGACGATACTGAGCGCCCTTATGACTTAAATTTGGTCAAACCTGTAGCTGAAGGACAGTAAGGGTTGGGGATGGGGGAGCAAGAATTTTAGATTTTGGATTTGAGATTAAAATTTAACGTATAGCGGAAGTCCCCATCTTCAAGGTATTCCTAAGATGGGGATTGTGAGCGGGGGATGAGGATTGCATCTGATATTGATTTATTGCGTAGCAAAAACAGGTATCGGATGTATGACGAATCCCAATTATTTCCTTTAAATATTTTACCGCAAATAAATATCATGGTAAAGTATTATCAGCAAGGAGGTGATGTCGAGTGTTACACAAAGTCGTGCAAGTCCGTTTATATCCGTCAGTTA
>NNBV01002787.1_pt1 | contig 15292 bp, 20 predicted proteins | sample 1173771 | NCBI WGS metagenome assembly NNBV01 (sample SAMN07173938, study PRJNA388173) | plant metagenome | isolation source: symbiotic tissue sample KVS11 | place: Norway: Troms, Kvaloya island | reverse complement strand
CAACATTCTTCGTCTTTTTTATAGTCAGGCTTCCCCGCACATTGAAGCAATTAAGCATGATGGAAAATTGCTGTATGTAACAGGAATTACTAAAACCCATAAAATTTAGAGTTCCAGAAATGTATTTTATATCCAAAAGTGATTATGTTGTTACCAAAAATTATAGAGCGGCTCCTTTTGTTTGAGCATTTCCCTATAGTAAACTCAGGTTTTTTACAAATGCTTGAAAGAGTTTTAGGATTTTAATTTTTTAGAAATACGGCCAAGACGTTCAAATTTCAAACAATCATCATTGCCAACTTCTTTAAATCATAAAGAAAAGTGTTCGGGAATTGTAGGGTCTGGTCGACTTTTACATTCTAACTCGTTGTTATTCATAAACATAAATCGAGCAGCATTTATAGATTTTTATGAAGCGTCACTTTAATAATCTCAAACTTCTTTTCATAGGATATAAAGTACAGTGATAACTTTATAGAATCTAATGAGTTGATGCAGATCGAGAAGTTGTTGGATGCTAATGGAAATAAATGATGGTATTAAAATGGTTTTGTATGGAAACAGATCAACTTTAGAGACATCAGCGAAGATTTATTTTTGCACTATCTAGAGAGATGTTCATTTTAAATTGATGGATTTAACAAATCATGATAAGACTTTTAAATTTTCTCTCAACACGAAAAATGAAAGTCATCTAGAAAGAAATTTTCGCAGGAGGAAATTCGGTGTACAAAAGGGATGGTGCTATTTCTACGAGTTGATATTCAATGCAATCTATAAACGATTCGATTCCCTGAAGGGAACGAGTCAAACATTTTTATTTGGCGGTGAATTATAGATTTTGAGGATATAGAAGCTTGTTCCTCAATTGAAATTGGTAAACGAATGAAATCAATTCCGAAATGGACAAGAGTAGTAAGCAGAGCAAGAAATGGATTTATAGTAACAGCCCTGCGATTTTTCAGGCCAGGAATTTTTCTGAGAAATAAGTTTTCATTTCGACAAAATAAATCGTCTATCATGTTCGGTCACTATTTTAAAATCCTACTCAGGACTTCTAGAAAAAGAAGGAGCCTTTGCACTTACAGGTCTATATGTGCTCAATGAGAAAAGCTACGACCAGTTTCATTCCAGCAAAGATCAGATATTCCGCATTCAGGCTGATGACTATGCTCACTGTGTCCTGGAGTCTCAATCTGTTGGTATAGGTGCAGCTGTTGGTAAAGACGTCAAAGGCATCGGAATCTCCAGTATACAATTATAACGCGTTTTTAATTGCATTGATTTTATCAAGATGTGATTGAATCAAAGGAAGGTACTTCTGAGCAAACTCTTTCACGTCTTTATCATCCTGATCAATTGCCTTCCTAAATAATTTAACATCGCGTTCGTGATCAATGGTGATCATCTTGATAAATTTTTCATCAAAGTCTTTTCCTGACTGTTTTGAAAGATCTTCATGGCCTTCGGCTTTTTTGTCGCTGATGTCGGATGGGAGCGTTACCTGTTTCTTTAGTGCCAGTGTTTTTATTTTTTCAAGCAACATGGCCTGATCTTTCATCATAAGTTTACCATAGTTGCGAAGTGCAGGCACGGTTGCCTTCTCTAAGGCAAGCTTTCCCTCTCTGGCGTCCATCATTCGGGAATCCGCAGATTTGACGAGAAAGTCAGCAGCCTCTTCATCAACTATTTTCTTATCCTCTTTTTTTTCATTGGCTTCGTTGGCTTTCTTAACGGGATCGATGCTTTGGGCAAATAGGGATAGTGATAAACAGGTTAATGTGATGATGAAGATAGTTTTCATGGTGAATGCTTTTGTTTTTTGATTGGGTACAAATTGTACGCCACGCTTCATACTATGGGTACTTCTGTCGGATGCACGACAAACACCATATCAATAGCGGCAGAACAACATGCTCTATGTGATTACCAAAATTGTTTCATGTATCAAGAGAGGTGACCATACCCAATAATTTTTTAGGCGGGAATGAAATTCCCCGATTGCCTCGATGATTTCTTCTTCATCAATTGCGTAGTGGTCCGGATTGTCAGGCCGAAGACAATCCTATCATAAAAACTAACATGGCATTCTCGGTGATCCTTATTACAAGTTGTTCGAATGATAACAATGATATGACTCCGGATATTGGTAATGTATTGGATATAGAGAGCAATGATGCGTCCTCAAATTCCATTATCGCCTACAATATAAAAAAAGACGGAACACTTGAATCGTTATCAGGCAGTCCATTCATGACAGCAGGAAAAGGAGTGGCTAACCTAAGCAGATTCTAGGTCCGAATGATTCTGATCAGCAATTAGTTTTTAGCGATGATAAGAAATTACTCTTCGCAGTGAACTCCGGTAGTAACACCATTGCTGTATTTAATGTGGCCACCAACGGATCGCTTACAGCTGTCAGTGGTTCGCCCTTCGCATCGGGCGGCATCAACCCCGTGAGTGTTGCTTTTGTAAATAACTACCTATTTTTCGTGAACAAGAATCAAGATCCCTTACAACCCAATGGAGGTAATGACATCCATTTTGTTCTTTTGGAAATGGATGTCATTCTTTTTGCCAGAGTTCATTGTAATTATTCTTCGAYACCTACCAATTGTAAAGTAACCCTAGCGATATGGACGCTTTGCCAGCATCAACGACCTCGCTATTGCAGAGCATGATCGGAAGCTAGAAGTGTAGCCTGCGCGACAAATCATGCTAATTGTGACTTCGGTATCCCTACATGTCACGATCATTGCTTTACTTGTTGACTACTTACTGTACTCGATTTGAGTAACCAAAAATTGAAAACAACGATACGCGCAGCGGTAGCGCAAGACATCCCCGCCTTGCAGGACATCATTGATTCGAATGGGCTGTTTCCCTCGGAGATGTTGCCGGATATGATGCATCAATTTTTCTCGGTGGCCGATTCTAAAGAGTTCTGGTTCATATCAAATTCTCAGGCGGGCCCTGTTGGTATTGCTTATTGCGCACCGGAGCGTTTGACCGATGGCACCTATAACCTTTATCTTATCGCAATTCACAAAAGCCATCACGGAATGGGAATTGGCAGCGAAATGATGGCCCACGTTGAAAAGTTTTTGAAGGAGATGGGGCAACGCATTTTATTGGTTGAAACATCAGGATTAGATGAATATGCTTTGACAAGGAAATTTTATACAAGCCTCCATTATAGACACGAGGCAACGATACGCGGTTTCTACAAGGAAGGCGAAGATAAGATAGTGTTCTGGAAGAAGCTGATTTGAGTATGCTCATCTAATTGCCTTAACCGTTAGACAAACCATACGATGTGCTCTCTGCAAAATTGTAATGTAGGCGACATATGCAATGCAATTCTTCTTATTTCCTTTTAGCAGCGCCATTGCTTCAATAGATTGGTGTAGTCACTACCGATTATGTTATCAGCATGAGTTACAAGCAATCCAAATCAAACCAGGGTCGCGGCAAAAGCCTGGTGCATTACTCCATCTATTCGATTATCGCTTTCATTATTGTGAGTTCAATATTGTCATTCTGGAACCGCTATGTCACTTACGATACCCGCGACATTATCAGGCAAACGCAATTTTCGAAAGCACTAATCCATTCGGTTGAACATGATGTCATCAATGAAATCACGGGTGCTGTTCACACCTATATGAACACCGGTGATTCGTCTTCGTTAATTATTTTTCAGAAAGTCCTTCTTACCAAGGATACTATCTTTAGGGTGATTGCCAGTGAGCTCACGCAGCTGGAGGTGAATGTTGACGGGCTTGACAGGCTCAAAGCTGCAATTGCAAAACATGCTGCATTAGGCAACAAGTTTATTCAAAACTACGCAGATTCATCAATCAGGGGACAGCTCAGCGATTTCAAGTTTAACGACATCAAACTTTACACCGACTTTAAATTAATCGCCTTCCAGCAACTTAATGAAATCGAAGTTCAGGCAGAGTCTGACTACGATTGGTCGATTGTAGACAATGCAATAATTCAAATCATTCTCATCGTACTCAGCATCCCTATTCTTATTGTCGCCACAACAAAACTACATAAAGAGGTACGCACCAATGAGTCGTTGCTCACACAACTGGACAAGAACAATCGTGAACTTCTTTTTAATGATGGAACCGTGACGGAGATAAACGCAAACGAAATTGTTGGTAAATCGATCAACAGCCTGAAGCTTGCATTCAATTTTGTCGATAGTGTTTCGAATGGTGATTACGCTAAAGCGCAGTTGCTGGTACCGGAAACGAAACGTGAGATCAACAAGAAAACGTTGATTGGTGCATTGGTCAATATGGCATTTAAGCTTCATCAATCAGACGAGGATGAAAAAAGAAGGCAATGGTCGTCTACTGGTCTCAACCAATTCTTTGAGATTGTGAGAAACAATCAACATGAGCTCAAATCGCTGGCCGATATAGCGCTGTCATTCCTGACAAAATATTTACAATCGCAGCAGGCTAGTTTGTTTGTGCTCGAGGGGAATGGTCCCGATGCGCATTTGAATCTTGTTGCCTGTTTTGCGTTCGATAAGAAGAAATATGTCGATAAACGAATCGAGATTGGATCTGGTATGGTTGGACAAGCCTTCCTTGAAATGCAACCGATACACATGACTGATATTCCCCGAGGTTACACTTCAATAACATCCGGATTGGGGGATGCTACGCCAACTAATTTACTGATTGTCCCTTTCATGTATAACCAGAAAGTGGAGGCGATCCTGGAAGTAGCTGGCTTCAATTTTTTTGAACCACATCATATCGAATTTTTAAAAAAGGCTGGCGAGTTTTTAGCATCCACCTTGCAGACCTTGAACACCCGTGCTCAGATGGAGTTGCTTCTCGGGCAATCGCAGGCACAGACCGAGATGATGCGCGCGCAGGAAGAAGAGCTCCGGCAAAACATGGAGGAGCTGGAAGCAACGAATGAAGCGATCCGCAGAAGCGAAATGAAGCCTCTAGTACATTCGTGATGATGATTGTGTAAATTTCTTAAAGATGCAACGTGATTGGCTTTTAGTATTAGTGATTTTTGCGTTTCCCTCCTTCGGTCAAACATTTCGTTTCGAGGATGAACGATCGAAAGTAGCTTTCACCGTTAAGAATTTCGGTCTGAACGTGAACGGAAAGCTTGGCGGTTTAGAAGGGATTTTCACCCTTCACGAAGTTAACATTGAGAAAAGTTACTTTGAAGCCACGGTGCAAGGAAACACCATAGATACGGGCATCGCTTTGCGCGACAAGCATCTTCGACAGAAAAATTATTTCGATGTTGAAAAGTATCCAGTTATCAGAATAGCGTCTACCGGGATTAGCAAACGTGGCAACCAATTCATCGCGGATGCGGTCGTAACGATTAGGAATATCACGAAGAGGGTTTCAATCCCCTTCACCATTGAGAAAGATCAGTCGCGGATGATATTAAAATCAAACTTCACCCTTAATCGACTTGATTTTGATGTTGGCGGTAAAAGTTTCAGTATGGATGATTCCGTACAAGTGAGACTGGAGATTGCAGGGGCAATTGATTGATGTTAACGTGTAAATCCATGCATTTTGTCGCCCGCCTTGCATTTTAATCTTGACCCTAAACACGAATTTTTCCGTTATTTATATATCAGCACATCAAAACTTATGAACGCTTATCGTTATCTTATTCTTGTGTTTTTCACTGCTGTTTCGATCGGTGACTTGCAAGCGCAGGCTCATTTGAATCTCGAAAGCGGATTGGCCATCGAGGGCTACGATCCGGTTGCATATTTTATCTCCGGCAAGGGCATCGAAGGCAAAAAGGAAATCAGTGCCAGGATTGGTGAAGTGACTTATCGATTCGCCAACGGTTCCAATAAAGAACTGTTTCAAAAAGATCCACAAAAATATCAACCGCAGTATGGGGGATGGTGTGCTTACGCGATGGGAGCCAATGGAGAAAAAGTTGAAGTCGACCCCGAAACGTTTAAGATTATAGACAACAAGCTCTATCTTTTTTACAATGCGTATTTCAACAACACCTTGAAGAAGTGGAACGGTGATGAAGCCAATTTAAAGAAAATGGCTGACTTGAATTGGAATAAAATCATCAAATAATATGGATATCAAGAAAATACTTACCTGGATATTACGGCTTATCGCTGCGGTGATCATGTTGCAGACCCTGTTCTTTAAATTTACGGCACACCCTGAATCGGTTGAATTATTCACTGAACTCGGTATTGAGCCGTGGGGTAGGATTGGCACTGGCGTGATTGAATTGATCGCATCCATTCTAATCCTCATCCCTGTAACGTCTTACCTGGGAGCGATCCTTGCCATTGGCTTGATGGCGGGAGCAATTTTTTCTCACCTAACTGTGCTTGGTGTTTCGTATGGTGGAAATCCGTTGTTGTTTATCTATGCTGTGATTGTTTTCGTTGCCGGCGCGATACTTCTGTTTCTTGAAAGAGAAAAGATATTCGGTTTCGTGAGAAAGTATACGCGAATTCTCCCGGGTTGATGCTTCACGCTGTTAACGACAAGTGTTGAAGCTTTTCTTTTAAATCTTGCTGAATGATAGTTGAAACGCTCAGGAAGATCAGGAACGACTCATCTGCATTCAATTTTTCTTTCATCACCAGTCGCATTGTTTCTTCTTGAATAGACTTGAGTTCGTCATTGAGCTCGTTGATTTGTGACGGCTGATCGATCTAGGGTATCTTGTTTCGAATCGACATCAGCTTACCGTAAAATACATCGATCTTGTTTTTCTTTCTCGCGTTCTTCCATTGCTGGAATGAATAGAAGAAGCTGGCAGCAGCAACCGTGATGGAGATAATAACACCGAAAACATCCGCATATTTCTGAATGAAGACAGGTTCCAGTCTGTGAAGGTACTGAAGCGAACCTGGATGAAGCTGAAAGGTGAGATGTAGATTGTCGAAATCGGTAGTAAAATTGTAGAGTAGCGGATTGATGCTGCTGATCATGCTTTTGTCTTTCTCGATCGCTTCCAATATTTCGTAGACCGTTTCTTCAGGAACGTCAGCGCGAGCCGCCAAAACACTTTGGAAACTCAGCGTAACAACTGCACTTGAAGTGAAATCTCCATAGAGCTCGCGATTGATGATAAAAGGTTCAAACTCCGGATGACGCGTACATATTCCCTCAACCAACGAACCATTGTGCAAATCGGCTACATCATCGAACGAGTAAAATTTGTACTCCACCAGATCTTTAAGTTCATCGGGTGTGAGCAAATCAGTAAATGAAAAAATAACATCTGCCTTGAAAAGATCCAGGACATCGACAAAATGAACAGCCTCGCGTTCGATATTGTAATCCGTCATCAGGTCTTCAACGAATTTCCTGGTACTGCTGTGCTTTTCACCCGCGTAGACTTTTCGATTTGTTAAGAGTCCTCGCACAGAATTGTCGGAGACCATGGCCTCATCGCGAACCAGCAGGTGAAGAACCTGGTTGAACAGTGGAATGATCGTGCGAATATCTTTCTGTGATTCGTAATAATTGTCGACAATACCGAAGTCTGCAGTTCCGTTCAGCAAAGATGAAATGACGTTAACGGTGTCAGACGGTTTACAGATTTTCAGCGAATCGCCCGTGGACTCCGTTACGATCTTGGCAATTGTTCTGGCAATGCGGTTCTGCGGCTCTTCAAAGTCTGTTATGATCGTAAACTCTTTCCGATCAGCACAGCTCGCAAGTCCGGCAAGCGCAACAACAAACAGCAGCCGAATAACCACGGGTTTATTTTAGCACTTTGTAATTCTTGACGGCGCTTTCGTAATTGGCTTTCGGGGCCTTAAGCCAAAGCTCTTTTCCATTTACGGATAAGGTGCGCTCGAAAAGATAAAGTTTACCGTTTTCGACCAGGTAATTTGAATAAGTTGGCCGTGTTGTTTTTCCCATGGCAAGAGTCATCGAACACCATCCGCCAAACTGTGGCAAATACTGTGTTGGATTTTTTTTGAAAAGGATTCGATTCGCTTCCGACTCGAAGTAATATGTTACTCCATCGTAAACTTCAGTGATGGATCGATTTCCCGTTTTTGGTGCTGTGCTCTTGAAATAGCTTACAGGGTCGAAGGTTCCTGTACCGATGGAATTGTCGTTGGTGCAGTAACGAAGATTTTTCTCCCTAAGCTTTTGGCTGTGCGCGGCAAACGAAAAGAGTACGACGAATAGGTAAAGGTATCGGATCATTATGCTGTGGTGTTTCAAAGCGAATCTAATATGTTTCGGACAACAGTGCTACATAGGCTCTGCATATCCGAATAGCGAACTAAACTGTACGCAGTATACTAAAACAAACTTGTGTGTATTAAGGTCGACACCATCATCCAACGTTAGCGAAAGATCGCTATTGGAGTAACTACCTTTTAGCATTGTAATCGGTATCGTATTTCCTGCGCTGTAGTTATTCGATTTTGATATGAATATATACACATCCGGTCCGGAGCTCATGTTGAAATTTTCAAGACGTAGTGTTCGCTTGTTCTTGTTGTCAACATAAACAACGGCTTTGCCAGACAATCCATGAGCATAGCTGGTAAATGTTCCCATGGTGGTTGCTGCGCTATTTGGAGGTGGATCTGCTGTTATTGTCGGCTCTTGCAACGGGCCGGTTTCGAGGCGCTTAGGATCTTCTTCAGTCGCGCATGAAGCAAGAAGTATCAACTGAGATATAAAAAAAATGCTGAGTTTCATTGGGAGTTTAGTTAAATGGTTTGTACGTGATGCCAATCATGGCCATCGCTGCTTTATTCCGATAGCGATCGTTCATGATCCTGCCGTTGTCGAAGGATAAGTCATTCTCAAGTCTGTATTCGCTAAACAAAAAAGTCATCCCTCCCCGAAGGCCAATCTTTTGGTTGAGCCAGTATCTCACAAAGAATTCAGAGTTTAGTGAACCAATATCGTTATCACTTGTCAATAATAAATTTAAATGTGTGGGCGATCCTGTTTGTATGGGCGATTGATTGGCATCGAATGAGCTTGAGATTACGTTGAACGTTTTCTCTTGACCGAAGCTTAATCCTACAGCATCGATGTTGAATCCCACGTCTATTCTTTTGGTAATCGAGTATTCGATACAAATCGCAATATTCAGCGAATTCGTATTGGCAGTAGCAGTGGTGATGGTGTCGATGTTGGCTTCATTCGTTTTTGAGAAAATTGTTCCAAAATTTTGAACCGGGCTGGTGTACTTCGCTGGCGCTGTAACATAAAATTTGTTTGCAGCAACGAATGTGGAGAAGCGTATCCCATAACCGATCTTAAGATTCGGAATTCTTTTCGTCAATGTATTCATGTGCGACCACGAAAGCGCGCTGGCAAAGGAACCACCCGCTGCGCTTGCTGATAACTCAAAGTGATTTTTGCTTCGATAAGATGTTCCTTGTGCAAAAAGTTGAGCACAAGTAATCAGAAGCAGCCCAAAACAAATGCAGACTGCTATTAGAAATCCTGGCTTCATGCTAGGGCCAATCAATTTGAGTCTTTTATTGTGGGCCAGTTAATGTCAGCCTTTTTGATGTATGCTGGCTGGTCTTTCTTCCACTCAGTCTGAACTTTCTTGTTATAATTAAGGTAAAGCTTGTCATCAACAATGCTCCATGCATCAGGCTGGGTGGGGGCTTTATGACCGTCAGCTGTGCCGTAAGCACAATAACCTCCGTACTGTGGTGCATATTGCTCAGGATTTTTTTCAAACAATACTTTATTTTCTTTCGAAGAGAAATACCATTGTGCTCCGTTCCACTCCAGTCGATGTTCCTTTAAACCAACTACTGGTTTTCTGTCTTTGAAGTAAGCAACAGGGTCGTATCCTCTTATCGCGCCTTCTTCAGTTTTAAAAACCTGTGATGATTGAGCAGAGGCCGTCACCGAAATTATGAATGCAAGTGCTACAAAAACAATTTTCATGAGATATGTTGATTTGATATACCATTGTCAACGAAAGGTACAAAGCGTTAGTTTGAGCGAAGAGAATTATCATCGATTAATGGCCGATGTTGTCGGCTCTCTGACAAAATTCAGTTAAATTTATTCTTCATCATTTCAGACTATTGCTTGTGTTATTTTACTTCCTACTTGATATGATCGTGGAGGGGAACGTAAAAGCTGATTTTGCGGAATATGATTTCAACAAGAACCGTCTTTTTGCTTTCTCCCCTTATCAGCCTTTTATGTTTGTTGCTTATAAGATAAATGGCAAGGCAATCCATTTTTTCATCCGGATTTTTTTGTATTCACGGAAGATAGATAAATAACAACACTGTTGTCATAATCTCAATCTGGTTTGCTCTTTCGTTAGAAAATGATTGAGTAACAAAAATCCGATCACCCCTGCAAAGACGGACGAGATCAGAATAACAATTTTTGATTCATCGATAAAGTTGTCTTCCTGAAATGCAAGAAGGGTAATAAAAATAGACATGGTGAATCCAATGCCGCCCATAAATCCAACGCTCGCTATTTGTGGCCATTTTAAATCGACAGGAAGGGAGGTCAGTTTAGTTTTTACTGAGAGATAGGCAAAAGTAAATATGCCGAGCGGCTTGCCAATCAGCAACCCTAAAAATATTCCCAGGCTGTTAACTTCGAGTAGCGCAGGAATCCAACTGTCGGGAATCTGGACGGCCGTGTTGGCCAAAGCAAATAAGGGAAGAATGAAAAAGGCCACAGGCCGATGCAGGAATCGTTGCAAGATATAGGAGGTGGAATTTTCATCGCCATTGCCGAAAGGAATAGCAAAGGCAGTCAGCACGCCAGCGATGGTAGCATGAATACCGGAATGTAACATAAAATACCACATGATAATTCCGCCTATTAAGTATGGAATCAGATTGCTGACTTTGAGGCGGTTTAAAATTAACAGCACTCCAAAAATGGCCATCAATAAGAAAGAAAATGTACTCATTACAGGAAGTACCGGTGTGGGTAAGAGTTTTATCGCTTCTGCCATTGGACATCAGGCTTGTTCGCTGGGATACAAAGTGTTGTATGAACATAGTGCCAAACTCTTCGCTCGTCTTAAGGGAGGAAAAGCAGATGGTACTTACCTGAAAGAAATCATAAAAATAGAGAAGCAGGATCTTCTCATCATTGATGACTTTGGCATCCAGCCTCTGGATCAGCAAAGTCGTACCATCCTGATGGAAATCATTGAAGACCGGCATGGTAAAAAATCCACTGTACTCACCTCACAAGTTCCTGTCAATCAATGGCATGAAGTGATCGGAGAACAGACTATTGCTGATGCTGTACTTGATCGAATTGTACATGATGCACAACGCGTGGAAATCAAGGGAGAATCGATGCGTAAAAAAAGAACTAACTTGTCGGGAGAATTAACCGAAGAAGAAAATTAAAACAAGGCTGTGATCAATCGAAAACTCGATACCTTTTTAACTACAATATGTGACATAACTTTCGGTGGTCACTTTGCCGCGAAATGAAGTGGTCACGTAAGGCGGAATTTCCAGCAAGACGAATATTTTATTCTAAAAGGATGTATACGGAAATATTACATCATAGATGGTGAAGAAAATACTACCGCCTTTTTTACAGAAATGGAAAGTTTAACACCCATTGCGCAATAAAATAATGCTCCGTCTGAATATTCCGTAAGTTGTGTAGAAGATACTATACTATCGGTTGCAAACGTAGATGTTGGAGTTGAATTATTTACTAAGTTTCCTAAATTTCAAATAATGTGTAGAATAGTGTCGGAAGAATTGTTAGCCAAAGAACAAATCGACTTTGACGAGTTTAAGACCTCTTCCCGTGAACAACGCTATTTGAATTTATTGCAATCGCGACCCGACCTTATTCTACGTGCTCCACAGCAGCAATTAGCGAGCTACTTAGGTATCAAACCTCAATCATTAAGCAGACTAAGAGCAAGAATTCTTGAAAAAAAGTGCTAAAACGTAATGACAACACAGTACGATTTCCTTTATCAAAAAAGAAAGCTGATGATAAAGGAAATGAAAAAGTTATTCATAAGTTTGATATAATACCAACTAACCTCCTATTGCAATTGAATATCAACAACTTGTGAAACGTTAGTCAGAATTTTTAAAATCCCTTAGAAACAATGAAAAACCTTTTAAAGACATCCGCTCGCTGACAAATTTGTCTAACAGAAGTTGGGCTGAAAGCTTGTGGTAGTAAGGGAAACAAAGAATTACACTTGGTTTCAAAGAATTTTGGGGGTGTGAGTTTGATGTTTAAATTGCGTATGTGCTTCTAACTAAACTACATATACCTGCTCCAGGAAAAAATTTAATTCATCGTCCACATCTTTTTGATAAGTTAAACGAAGGGCTCAACCGTAAATTAATTCTTATTTCTGCGCCTGCCGGATTTGGCAAGACGACCCTTATAAGTGATTGGATCAATCAATACAAGATCCAAGTAGCTTGGGTTTCGCTAGACAAAGGAGATATTGATCCTGTAGAGTTTTTGAGCTATATAATTGCAGGTATTCAAGGTATTAGTTCTGAATTTGGACAAAGTGCACTCAGGCTCTTAAAATCGCCGGACAAAACTACTTATAACTCTGTTACCGGCTTACTAATAAATGATATGCTCCAAATTACGGAGGATCTTTTACTAGTACTTGACGATTTTCATTTCACTGATACCAATGAAATTTCTACAATTGTAACTTTTTTACTGGAGCGTATTCCTGTCAATATTCATGTTGCAATCTCAACTCGATCAGACCCTGCATTGCCTTTAGCGCGGCTAAGGAGTCAACATCAGCTTGTTGAATTACGGTCATCAGATCTTAGGTTTACAGCCAATGATATTTCTGTTTTGTTTAATAAAAAACTARAAATAGGTTTATCCTATGATGATGCTTATACACTTGAAACAAAAACTGAAGGCTGGATAACGGGCCTACAACTCACCGCACTATCAATACATAACAGTAAGAATGTTTCTGACTTTATTCAAAACTTAAGAGGAGATAACCGATATATTATGGATTATCTGATTGAGGAAGTACTAAAAACTCAATCAGATGATATCCGGGAATTCTTGTTGCAAACATCAATTTTGGAGAAATTCTCCGCCTCCTTGTGTAATGCTATTTTAAATAGAAATGACAGTCAATTTGTAATTGAACAGCTGGAAAAAAATAACCTTTTTGTTATTCCGCTGGACTCAGAAAAAAAATGGTACCGATATCATCATCTCTTTGCAGATCTTTTAAAGCAAAGACTTTTACTTAAGGAGAAAACTTTAATTGAAGATCTTCATAAAAAAGCCGGAAAATGGTTTGAAGATAATGAGATGTATGACTTAGCCATAGAGCATACGTTGGTTATTGAAGATTATGTAAAAATTATTCAATTACTTGAAGAAGTAGTTGAGGATATGTGGAAAAACGGCCATCATACTGCTATTTCTAATTATGGCGATCTAATTCCTGAAGATCTGATAAAAGGCAAACCTGAGTTTTGTTTATATTATTCATGGATATTAATTAATACCGGACAAATTCAAAAAGCTGAACCTCTTTTGGAATCTGCTCAAAAAACAATCAATGAAAAAATACTTGATAAAAAAACTAAAAAACATGAACCTGAGAATTATATAATTCTGCTTGGTAAAATTGCGGTTGCCTTTGCTCATTTAAATTTAAATCAACAGAAACCAGACAACGTATTAGATTATTGCCAAACAGCCTTTGAAAAACTATCCAGAAAAGATCCTTTATGGCTGGGATTAACCTGGAATTCCAAAGGTAATGCAGAGTTACAGAAAGGAAATACTAGGCAGGGAATAGAAGCATTAACCATTGCTTTAGAATACGGAAAAACATCGGGTAATTTATATCTCATTTCATCAGCAGCTTCATCGTTATCCTACCAGGAGTCAATTTTTGGTCAGTATAAATCTGCCTATAAACGCTCTTCTGGTCTTTTAGCTTTTATGAAAGAAAAAGGATATTCCGAGTTTGCAAAAGCAGAATGGACCTATGCAGGAATATTTACTATGATGTCTGTTACCGAATGTATTTGGGCAGATTTTGATAAAGCTTTAGAGAGTGTAAAAACGGCTTACGAATTAACTAAAGACGAAAAGAATATCTTTCAAAAAATAATAGCCTTGCTGGCTTATTCATACATTTTACATGCCCGGGAAGATAGAATTGGAGCCGTGAATAAATTGACTGAATTAGAGGGGGTAATGAAACAGTTTAAAATCTCACCTTACATTGTAACTACTTATGTCGGATGGAAAATATACTTGTTTATTGAAGCATCTCAACTTGAACAAGCTAATGATTTTGTAAAAGAATACGGAATAAAAACAGACGGGATAATCTCCTACCAAAATGAGCATATGTATATAAATTTTGCCCGTTTGTTGATTGTGCAATATAAATTTGATGAAGCAACATCTGTCCTCTCCAAAATTTTTGAATTGGCAAGCGCTAGTGGCAGGCTTGAGACGCTGGTTCAGGTTGAAATTTTATCTGCTATCCTGAATAGTATGAAAGGTTTTAAGGAGAAAGCTGTTGAGAATTTACTTGCCGCTATGGGATATGCAGCTGATGAGGATTTAATAAATTATTTTCTTTTTGACTTACCTACTACGAATAATCTATTGATTGAAGCTTATACAAAACATGCAACCACCAAAACAAAAATCCCTAAGGCATTTATCGATAAACTTAAATCTGCAATTAACAAAAAGCAAAATCGCGTTAAAATTCTTTCAAATTTTGAGTTAAGCAACCGCGAGCTGGATACACTGAAGTTTATTGCTGAGGACTTGACAAACCTGGAAATTGCGGATAAGCTGTTTGTTTCTGTTAACACCGTTAAAACGCACTTGAAGAATATCTTTCTTAAACTTGGTGTTAACACTCGTACGAAAGCTGTTGCGAAAGCAAAAGAATTCCAATTGATTTAGGAAAGTGCCCGTCACCAACTCCTCATACAAAATTATCTTTTTACAATTTATTTGCTCATAAATCACCCGAGCGGGTGATTTATTCTAATTGGGCGCTATAGACCTTTGTCTTGTTGTTAATTCATCTAAATATGAAAAACATGATAAGAATAAAGGTCAAAGGGCATCTTGATAAAAATTGGAACAAAAGCTTTGATGGGATGAATATCAACTATGAAGGAGACAACACAATCCTTTCGGGAACTGTAAAGGATGAAGCATATATGCATGGGATTTTAAACCGGATAAGGGATTTAAACCTGAAACTTATCTCTCTGACAACATCTGAAGAAAATTAATATTCA
>NNBV01002954.1_pt1 | contig 15340 bp, 14 predicted proteins | sample 1173771 | NCBI WGS metagenome assembly NNBV01 (sample SAMN07173938, study PRJNA388173) | plant metagenome | isolation source: symbiotic tissue sample KVS11 | place: Norway: Troms, Kvaloya island | reverse complement strand
CAATAGAAAAGGATTCCTTAGCGGGATTGGCTTCAGAGTGAAAGAAACCATTCTGCATCCAGTAGCGATACCATTTATCTTCTACTTCGGCAGGATTGTACTTGGTGGACAGAGACATAGTTTGAGGCTGTAAAAAGAGGACAAAAATAAGGTCAAATGAGCCATCCGCCAAGAATTTGCGGTTTCTTTCCTGTTGATGGCCAATGATTTGAAAAGTAAATAATGGCCAGTTAAATCCGGGATTGAAAGCACCTTCGTATTTTAGATGTTCTACTCACACCCTATGGAAAAGATTGCTTCTCTCGAAAATAACAATTCCGAAACCATTCAATGGAAACAGCTCTGGAGCCTGGCTGCACTTTACTCCTCCATCGTTATTGGCTGGATCGCCTATCACAACTATCAGCCCAAGTTGCTGGTCAAATTTAATTTTACTGATTTCACCTTTTTGCTCACGCTTGTTCAGGGTGTCATTCTTGTTGTTACTCCGCTCATAGCCGGTAAACTGGGAGACCGTTACCGCTTTCAGCAAGGGCATCGGCTTCCGATTATCTCCACAGGGATCAGCTTTGCTGCGATGATCTTTATGGCCGTAGCCTTCACATTACTTGGTAATCCGGGTGAGATTTTCAAATGGATGCTTCCGGTATTGATCGTTCTTTGGCTGGTGGCGATGAGTATTTTCACCAGTCCCGCGTTATCTACGCTGGAGTTGTTCACACCCATTGATAAACTACCCAGCGCCATGGCGATTCTTACCATTGTAGGGAATTTGATTTATGCATTGGAACCCATTATTGTAGATATCATCGATTACATTGGTGCGCCGCTTACATTCATTGCCGGTGGTACTGTTGTGTTTATATCCGGTTATGCGTTGAAGAAAAATTCGACGGGGTTATTCAATACCAATAATTCAACTGCTCCACATGCATCTACTTTGTTGGACACACAGAAATCAGGTTATGGATTCATCTTCTTCATGGGGATTGCATTAGGTTTTTCCACCACCATATTGTTTGATTTCTTCCCTGAGGTATTGCAAGCCAACCTCAGTTCTTATTTCCCTGTAGAAGGCAAATGGATGATTGTAGGTATACTTTTAATTTCGGCTTTGATCTCATGGCCGGCCAGCCAGTTTGTTAATAAATATGGAATGGAAGAAGTCTTCTGGGGCAGCGTAGCATTGATTGGTATCAGCATGAGCGGAGTGATTTTTCTTAGCGATGCCTGGATTGTGCTGATTATGGCTGTGCTATTCGCGATCACTTTTACAACACTATCGGTAAGTTCATTGCCACTGGCTATCAAAAATGCCAACTACTATGAAAAAGTATTCTGTGTGGGGATATTCTTCAGCGGAGTGGAGTTTCCCGAAAGTATTATTGAAACCATTTTAGCTCATCATTAAAAACTTCAAGGTATTTCCTTAAATTTAAATAGAGGTAACGACTCGATAATAGAAAATGGGATTATTAGCTTTATTTTTTATTATCGAATGTCAGATGTCTTCATGGTAAGATTGCTAATTGATAAATCAGCAAGGCGGATTCTGCTTTTTACTATTACCTTCAGACCGCTCAGGTCTGAAGGTGAATAGTAAAACTTAAATGGCGCGCCTACGCATTTTAAGAAAGACACTCATTTCCCATCGCGCCACATAGATGAACTGTTTAAACAAGCAGCACACGAAGTAAAAAATACTTAAGCTCCCATTCGGATTCTCCACGAAGAAGGATATAAATTATTAAGCCTATTCCCCAACAAGTTCACCCATCCGATAGGGTTACCTTCATAGGTAAGCAACGCAAAACCTCTTTCTCCTTCTGCCAGCATCAGGTTTTCTTTTCTCAGATAAGCAAGCGCCTGTTCACGAGTCACTTCAATGGACTTTACATTCTCTTTGTTGAGATAAACAGACAAGGCAAGTGCATGCTCCGGAATCAGCTTCTCATGCTTTACTTCGGCAACAGCAGTTCCTTTGTTTACAATGTGTAGTTGATGCGAGAGATATTCCATCTCCTCAAACAAATCAGCGACGATCATAATAAGTAAATCGTCCTGTTGTATAAAGCGAAAACGCTCCGGTTGCAGAATCCAGTTGTTGAGTTGCTCAGTGATTTTCTTTGAAGCACCGGTAAATGTTTTCTTTGAACGAGCCCTTACCGGCTGCTGTGGGCTTCTCTTCTTCATTACTGAAATAAAAAATCCTTCTCCATTTACTTTGTGAGGATAGAAGCGATAGCCAATGGCCTCTTCTTTTTTTATGGTTTCAATTCCCCAGGCAGGGTCAATAGTTAAATTAATGAACTCGGCATCGTGCTCATTTTTTAACCATACTAAATTGTTTTCGTTTTCTTCTTCGCTGAATGTGCAGGTACAATAGATGACAATGCCATTTTCTTTTAGCGATGGCCACACATCACTCAATATTCTTCGCTGACGCTGAGAACAGAGCGCAACATTGTCTGGCGACCATTCATTCATGGCTTGCGCATCTTTGCGAAATAATCCTTCTCCTGAGCAAGGCGCATCTACAACAATGACGTCAAAATAACCGGTGAGTTTTTTAAAATGATCAGGGTCATTATTGGTAACCAATACATTTGGATTACCCCACTTCTGAATATTTTCTGCGAGTATCGAAGCACGTGAGCGAATAACTTCATTGGATACTAATAACGAATCCTCACYGATCAGGCTAAGCAGGTGGGTCGACTTGCCTCCGGGAGCAGCGCACAAATCCAACACGCGCAGCGATTGAGAAAGATCGACCGATTGCTTCAACGCTTGTTCCAGAAACATGGAACTGGCTTCCTGCACATAATAGGTGCCCGCATGAAAAGCAGGATCAAGTGTAAAGCTCGGACGTTCTTTTAAGTAATATCCGAAGTCCGTCCACGCGATTTTATGTTCGGGTCTTGCGGCATTCTTTTTCGGGTTGATCCGAATGCTGGTAAGTGTGGGGGATTGATGTGCTTGTTCGAATGCGCTCCAGTCATCACCCAATCGTTGGCGCATCCTTTCTTCAAAGGCAGGAGGGAAGGAGTTAGTCATTCTTGGCCAGGATTTTATTTTCTGTAAAATCCATAATCCGGAATAGCAAACCAATAGCACTGTCAAATTCTTCCTTGCCAAATTCTTTTCGATAGATGTCCATCAGCTCTTTCACCGCAAGACGGGCTTGAATAACGAGTTTCTTACCACGGTCAGTGAGAGAAAAAATAGTACTGCGTTTATCATCCGTTGAGGCCTTTGCCTTGATATAGCCCATCTGTTGTAATTCTTTGGCTACCTTACTCATGGCTTGTTTGGAAACGCGCGCATGACAAGCCAGATCATTATTGTTGGTGCCTTCACGGTGAATATTCATGAGTACAGGCATGTACACCATTTTGAAATCTTCATATCCGTGACTGGACAATTTGCGGGTAGCCCATTCATCAAACTGACGTTTGGAGACGGCAAGAATCTTTCCCCAATTCTGATTTTTTATATATTCTGTTTCGGCCAGTTGCTTATCAAGGTTCATTTTTGTTACGATTTCAAGGTTCAAAAATAACAAAAAAATAATAGTCAACAAAGTTGACTTTAATAGTCAACCTGGTTTACTTTTGCCCTGCAATTAAGAATATAAACTAAGTTCAAATGGAAAATACTACTCCACCCAAAAAGAAAAGTCCGGTACTCTTTATAGTAATAGCTATAGTGGCTGTTGCCGCTTTTTTCGGTATCAAATCGTTTCTTCACAATCTGAAATACGAGATTACCGACAATGCACAAATTGAATCCCGTTCCGTTCCGGTTATCTCCCGTGTAGCGGGTTATGTCGATTCAATCGGTGTAGATGATTACGGCAAAGTCGGACAGAATGAATTGATTATTAAAATAGACGATGCGGAATATGCATTGGCCGAAGTGCAGGCGCAAGCCGATCTGCTTAATGCCAAAGCAGATGAAACCAATGCCGAAGCTTCTTATCGCAATTCATTAGCCAATAAAAAACTATCTGCTGCTAATGCCGATGTTCAATTAACACGTTTGAACAAAGCAAAAGCAGATTTAGCCCGTGACGAAGCCTTATTAAAAGAAGGAGCAATCACACCAAAACAACTGGAAGACAGCCGCTCCACCTACGATGGTGCCAATAAACAATACACCGCCAACCAGGATCAGATTAATTTAGCTTCTACACAAGTGGCTATTGCGCAAGCACAGATTCAAAAAATCAATGCATTGATTGAAACACGCAAAGCAGCTTTGGATCAGGCAAAGTTGAGGTTGAGCTATTGCAAAATCACAGCTCCTGTAGGTGGAAGAATCGGTAAGCGTTCCATTGAGAAGGGACAATTTATTCAGGCAGGTGCACCTTTGTTTTCAATTGTGAATGACGAAGCCTTCTGGATTGTGGCCAACTTCAAGGAAACACAATTAGAGAAAATGAAAGAAGGTCAGGAAGTAAATATCATACTCGATGGTTATCCTGAGCTTGAGATCAAAGGTAAGATTTCTTCTTTCAGCCAGGCTACAGGTTCTAAGTTCGCCTTGCTTCCTGCGGATAATGCGACAGGTAACTTTGTAAAAGTAACACAACGTGTGCCGGTAAAAATTGATATCGTAGATGCAGCGAAATACAAAAATGTATTGCGTGCTGGTCTTAGTGCCGAAGTTGAAGTTAATGTAAAATAATCATGGCATTAAAGGGTTTTGCCCGTACCATTATTGTTCTCACCACGATCTCCGCGGCCATCATGGAGCTCATCGACACATCCATTGTGAATGTGGCGCTGTCTCAGATCAGCGGAAACCTGGGAGCTACAATTGAAGATACCTCGTGGGTGATTACGGCATATGCCATTGCCAACGTGATTATCATTCCGCTTACCGGTTTCTTTGCGAAATTATTCGGAAGAAAAAATTACTATCTCGCTTCCATTATCCTATTTACCATTGCTTCCTTTATGTGTGGCAATGCAGATACCTTGTTCACACTCATTGTCTGGAGATTTATACAGGGAGTAGGTGGTGGAGCATTACTTTCTACATCACAAGGAATTTTGTTTGATGCCTTCGAACCAGAGAAACGCGGCATAGCTGCAGGTATGTTTGGGATGGGTATTGTACTTGGTCCAACAATCGGTCCGACATTAGGTGGTCTTATCGTTGATAACTATTCATGGCCATTGATTTTCGATATCAATATTCCATTTGGTATAGTAGCCGGTTTATTAGCATGGCGCTTTGTACCTAACGATACGGAAGAACAATTGGCGAACCGAAAGAACGTACACATCGATTACCTCGGAATCTCTTTTCTTGTGGTGGGTATAGGAAGCCTGCAATATGTTTTGGAGAAAGGACAATCAGAAGATTGGTTTGATGACCGAATGATTGTGGTGCTTACCGTTGCGGCAGTAGTTGGTCTTGCTTCATTTGTTTACCGGCAGCTTACGATCTCCGAGCCATTAGTTAACCTTCGTGTACTGAAGAGTCAGAACCTCGTTGCCAGTAACATTCTCACCTTTGTTCTTGGTTTTGGTTTGTTCGGTTCTGTGTTCATCTTTCCGGTATTGGTGCAGCGTATATTAGGTTACACACCAACCGATGCAGGGTTTGGTTTAGTACCCGGTGCATTGATTGCCATAGTATGTATGCCCATCATAGGAAAGACCTTACAAAGCGGCACTCCACCTTTGTATTTTGTAATTGTAGGTTGTATTTCATTTATACTTCATGGATATACTTCTTCTCTTGCTAACCCGGATGCCGGTCTTGCTTTCTTTACCTTTCCACAGATATTTCGTGGCGTGGGTACAGCATGTCTTACTGTTCCGTTAATCAACCAGGCAGTAGTAGGACTTACTCCACAGGAGATGCCATCCGGTATTGCGCTGACAAATATGATCCGTCAGCTCGGTGGTGCGTTTGGTATAGCCGTGATGAACACCTATGTGAACAATCGGTATGTGCTTCATCGTACTGACCTGGTGAGCAACCTACAGGCATCTGATCCCGCTACAGCGGAACGTTTAGCTGCCTATGCTGCGGGAGCAGTGAGCCGTGGAATCGATCCTGCTACCGCCAGCACCATGAGCTATCGCATATTGGATCTGGCCGTAAGTAAGCAGGGTTTTCTTTTAGCTTACCTGGATGGATTCAAGCTCATCGGATTGTTTTTCTTAATTGTTCTTCCGCTGGTGTTTCTCTTAAAGACCAAGAAGATGGACAAAGCAACCATGCAAAAAATATCAGAAGAGAGTCATTGAGAATGACAATTTCGGATTTACGAATTACACATGTTTAATCGATCACCATTTATATGAAAAGGAATTTTATTTTAATGTTCACTTTTGTTGCACTGCTTCACGCCAATGCACAGCTGAACCCGGAGCTGAACAAATGGATTATGCAATCCTTCAGCTTTTATCCCCGCATTCAGGAATTGAATAAGACCTCAGAGATTTCTGAGATTAGGGTGGATGTGGCGGAGAGTAATTATCTGCCGAGCATTAATGGCACGGCTTCTTACAATTACATCAACCCGCTTTCGCAGACTACCTTGCCAGTAAGCGCAACCGAAACAAAAACGTTACTGTTTCAGCCGCATAATAATTACAATTTCAATGTAGGATTGAATCAGGTGATCTGGGATTTTGGAAAAACAAAGGCACAGGTAGAAAAAGCCAAGTCGGATTTATTGGTGACAAAACAAAACACAGCGTCCGCAAAGCTGCAACTCGCTGCGCAGGTGACGGGTATTTATTATTCGATCATTTACCTGAAGAAAGCCATCTCGTTACAGGACACGGTGATTTCTTTTTATGAAAAGAATAAGAAAATCATTCAGGGAAAAATCAATCAGGGAGATGCACTACAGGTCGATCTTTCCAATGTTGAAAACAGTATCGATCAGGAGAAAAACAGGAAGGTGGATTTTCAGCGTCAGTATGAAAGACAGATGGCATTGATGACGTTCACCACAGGGCTCTCTGCAGAACCGGCAGCTACAGAATTCGATTTTCAATCGACTACTATACAAGAATTGAATGCACAAAATAATCCGGACATTCTTGCCGCAGATCAACGCATCGAGGGTGCGAAAGCCGATTCAAAACTGGCATCTAACAATCGTCTTCCAAGTTTAAATTTCCAGGCAAGTGCAGGAATAAAGAACGGTTTTCAACCTGATATTGATGAGCTGCGGTTTAATTACCTGGCAGGAGTAACCCTGAACGTTCCTATTTTCCAGGGCAATCGCATCCGTCAGAATATGGTGGTGGCGCAAAAGTCACTGGAGTTGAACGAGATTTCAAAAACCAATCTGACAAACACGTTACAGAAAGACTGGCAATCGGCTAAAGCAGATCTGGAAGCGTATGAACAACAGGTAACCAATACCAATTCACAAATCAGCGCTTCAAAAGAAGCTTTACGATTGACTCAGGTGCGCTATGAAAGAGGAGTGACCACCTATATTGATTTGGTATTTGCTTCTGCTAACCTGCAGCGTGCACTGCTTGCTCAACTTCAATTCAAGTACCAGGCTACACTGGCGATGACCGAATTGACCCGCTTGCAGGGAACTACGTTCTGGCAGGAACAATAGTATTGATTTGTTATAATGAAAAAGGGTTATGATCTATTCAGATCGTAACCCTTTTTCATTATGATTGGTGAAAAGATTTTTAGGTGATTTTAACCTATACTTGTCATTGCAATAATAGAGAGAGATTGTGACTCAGCTACTTTATAAAGTCCATTTTTCTTTGCGCGCTGTACAGAAGGCATTTTATAGAAAGGGTGTAGTCGCGCAAAAAGAAAATCAAAGCCATCAAAAACGCTCAGCGTTTTTGATGGCTTTGATTGAAGAGCCTCGGTTTTATCATGATCGCTGGCGATCATGATAAAACCGAGCGAAACCCGCGGAAGTCTTGATTCCATCTGATGTGGCATGAAGACTCCCGCGGAGAATTGATAAATAGCATTTAACCGGCAGAAATAATTCAGGACTACAGGTGCGATCAAATCTTACCACCCCCTAATGTGTTTCAACGCACCACAGCTTCGTTCTGAAGAAATCATTATCCCAATGCGTTGTCATAAAAATTCAAAACAGAAGTGATAAAGATCTAAGGACGATTCCGAGCACAAAAAATAAATAGTAAAATCTACTTCTTATTCGTTGCCAGCACCATTTTGATTTTATGCTCAGCGCCAATCTGCATGACATCGACGAGGTCCTGAACAGCGAGATTGTAGGGTAGTCGTATAACGACTGTAGGCTCGGGAATTCCCTGTACGGCTTTAAGTAACTCTGACTCCAGGTTTTGTTCAGGTACTTGCTGTTTGTTGATGTAGTACTTTTTTTCCTGCGTGATGGTGAGACTAACCGGCTGTTTCGTTACTGCCTGTGATGCTTTTGAAGTAGGCAAAAGAACTTTAATCACGTTCGGGTTAGCCACGGTAGACACAATAAGAAAGAACAGCAATAAGAAGAACATGATGTCATTCAGCGATGACGTAGACACCTCCGCATGAAACGCTTTCTTGTTTCTTATTTTCATTTAGATGTTCCGGTTAAAACCTTTAAAAACTCCAATGCATCTTCCTGTAAGTGTAAGGTGTAGCGCTGTATCCTTTGCTCGAGCATGTGATAGCACACATATGCAATTACGCCGACCACAAGACCTGCACCGCTGGTAATCATTTTCTCATACAAACCACCTGCTATAATGCCGATACTGATGTTATCTGCTAAAGAGATGCTATAGAAAATCTTGATGATACCTGATATCGTACCAATGAACCCCAGCATAGGTGCCACCCCGGCAATGATACCCAGGTAGGGGATGTTGCGCTCCATTTTACCCAGTTCAATTTCAGCTGAAGTTTCCATAATGGATTCCACTTCTTTGAACGGTTTCCCGATGTAATCCAGTGCGCTCAGAATCATTTTACCGGTGGCAGAATTATCCTGCTGGGCAATCAGGCGGGCTGATTTAATGTCAGCATCCTGTAGTGATTTCTTTACATCCTGAATAAAACCGGACTTACGTTGTGTAGCGGTTTTCAGGTACAGCAATCGCTCAACTACAATATAAAGAGTGAAAATAGAGAGAATGAAAAGAGGAATCATCACCCATCCGCCCTTCATTAATAATTCCCCTACAGAGAGTTCAGGGGTTGCCGCTGCTGCGTCTGTTACTGGCTCAATAATTTGAAATAGTAGCATAGTCGATTTTAATATCTTGGAATTCCGGCTGTAATAAATAGCTTAAATATAGCTATATAAACGAAAAACAGGGCCGCATAATACGGCCCTGCTTTTTTTAATTTGATTCTAATAGGTGCAGCCTTAATTATGGCTTTTTAGCTGGAGGAGGATTTTTTATTGCCTGGATAGCTTTCTTAGCCTCAAGAGCACGCTCATCTTTAGGATCTATTGCAAGTACTTTGTCCCAGTTAGCTAATGATTGATTGTAATCTTTTGTCAGGTAAAAGAAATAACCAAGATAAGAGTATCCTTCAATTACATCCTTCTTATTCTTATCTGAAACCGGCATCGCCATTTCAAGGAATTTTTCATAGAATGGTTTCGCCAGGCCTTTTTCTGTTTCAGGATCAAGAGCCGAGTTAGCTCGGGCAGAATATAGATACCCAACAGTCATTTTAGGTTGTAATTCAATCAACTTCTGAAAAGCGGTATCAGCAGGCTGGTAATTTTTACCATTGTAGTAAGACCTTCCCAGAATAAAGTAATCGGCAGACAAAGGTTTTGGTCTTGCTGCCATTAATGCTTTATATGCAATTGCAGCTTCAGCATATTTCTTTGCTCTAAACAAGGCATCTGCTTTTGCCTGCAACACAGTTATCTGTTTTGGATCGATCTGTAAACTTTTGTCATAAGCGATTATCGCCAATGAATCTTGCTTTAATTTTTGCAATAACTCACCATAGGCAGACCAGTCTCTGGCTTCAATTGACTCAGGTTTTGCTTTCGCGAAATATGCTTCGAAAGCTTTAGGGGCGCGAATAGTGTCATTCGCTTCCTTCAATGCAAGAGCACGATAACGTTCTGATGTTTCATTCAATGGTCCAAGTTTCTCAGCATCATCAAAAGTGATAACGGCCTTTGGGTATTCTTTAGCCATGAACTGATAGAAAGCCAGACGAGTCTTGGCAATCACATCATCTTTGTTTTCGATCAATGAAATGTATTTCTCCTGTGCTTTAACCGCTTCAGGGCCTTTCTTGGTAGCATAATACAACTCACCCAATTCAGACCAGGCAGGTGCAAAGTTGGGATCAATCTCAACGGCCTTAAGGAAGGAGGTAAGTGCTACATCATAATTGGTAGAGCGCAGGTAAACAATACCTACTTTATAATGAGGCAGGCCATCTTTAGGGCTAAGGGTAGCCGCCTTTTCATAGTTGCTCACTGCCTTACCACCATTTGCATTATTTTGTTTCAGGTAAGCATCACCCAAAAGAATATGGGAAGCTGCATGCTGTCCATTGATAGAAACTGCCTTCTCAAGCATTTCAATGGAGGAAGCATTGAATTTAGGATCCTGAAGGTAAGCTTCGCCTATTGCGCTATATACATCGGCATTCTTCTTACCAAGACCTACTGCCTTGTCAAAAAGTAATTTAGCATCATTCAGATTGCCTTCTTTCAGCTTCAACCGGCCTTTACCTACATAGTTCAAAGGGAATTTTTCATCAAGAGCAATGCCCTGGTCGAAAGAAGTTTCTGCCTCTTTCACTTCATTGGTTCTGGTTAAGCCATATCCCAGGTTATACCATGATTGTGCGGTAGGAGTAGTCTTTACAGCGTCTCTAAGTAAACCGATCGCTTTTTTGGGTTGTTCCTTATCAATCAGTTTAATCGGGTCTTCACTTTGCGAAAATGCAGCCTGACTGGTAAGAATTAAAAACAGGGCCCCAATAAATTGAATTGCCCCCAACGGTTTCGAAAATTTCATTTTACGGTTCTTCATACTACTTGTTACATGGTTTTGGTTCTGGTATACTCATTGCAAAGGTAATACCAAGTTTTAAGTTGTGGATAGCCTTAAAAGAACAAAAAGACAATAGTTTGTTATTTTTTGATAAGAGGCTTTCCTGGTTACGCTCTTTTTGTTTGGTAAAAACTGTTTTTTGCCTCTTTTTCTATTTTAGGAAGTGAGTAAACTTCGATTGAGCACAATTTTATTCAAAATCGGTCGATTAATAGCCCTTCCGATTGAGATATATATTGAATTTCAGCCTTTAACGATCATTTTAGTACTATTGAATAGCAGATTGGTTTACTTCTACGATGCGAATAGGCATGGTAACAGGTACCAATCCGGCTTTCAAGACCACACGCTGGCCTTTAGGGCTCGCTACATACGACATAAACCCACTTCCCAGTCCTGAACGGGGTTCACGGCTGATGATGGTAATGTTTCGGGTAAGTTTATAGCTGCCCTTCGCGATATAGGCCTGATATGGCTGATAGAATTCGGCATCTTTTCCGTTGGAGATTCCCGCTACACGAACTGCTTTTAGAAATACATTAGCTGTCGAATCATTGCTGTCGCTGATCCAGCTTGCTCCGATAAGTCCTATCGCGTTTTCTTTTTCCGATACGTAATCAATAACGGCTTCACTTGAATTAACAGCAAAGCAGTTAGGAGGTAGCTGAGTGATCTGGAGAATAGAGTCCTTCAGGAATTTGACGATACCCGAATTAGGGCTGTCGAATACAATTTCAACAGGTGCATTCTTTCCATTTACTTTTAGTTTGCTCCAGGTTGACGTTTCCCCTTTCAGTATCGACTGAAGATCATTCCACTGAAACAGACTATCGGGATTACTTTTGTTGGTGACCAGCGTAATGGCCTCCTTGGCTACACTGGAATAAAGCGGTTTCAGTGTCAGGTCCGTTAATATTTTGGTTTCCTCTGCGTTGAGTTGGCGCGTTACTATGGCCAGGCGGGCACTGTCTGTCAGCATCAGGTGAACAGCTTCGGATTCAGAAACATACTTTACATTAATTTTTGCTTTTGGATAAGTAGCTTCAAAAGCATTTACTTCAGCTTCGATCAGGGGTTTCAGTGCTTCATCTACCGCAATCTCGATTGTACCTGAGGTAGGAGAGTCCAGTGGTTTCTGGTTTTTGTCTTTTTGTTTGCATCCCATGAAAAGCAGGAGTGTAACAGCAATGCCGGCAACAATAGTACGTTTCATTTTTTTAATCGTTAAATACAGGAAATCAGAGCGTAAAATTGATTTTAACTTTACTAAAAGAGAAGAAGCAGTAAGTAATTCTGTAATACGATGCGTGCACCGCATCAGTCCGGCAGGTTCCTAATCAGGATAGCCTTGCGATCCCTTCTTTTTGAAATAGCGGTGGTACACATTGTACCCGCGAAATATACCGTAGGCAATCAGGAGAATGCCGAAAGGAAGCGTATAAGAAGCGATAAGAGTACCGATGAACCGGTCCTGATTGGTTAACATCAGTACTCCTAAAGCCACATATATCAATGCCATCACTGCTCCGGAGTATTTCGAGGCAGCATCCCATCCATTGGCGTTTGACATATTATTTGATTGCATTTTTTTAATTAACCTAACTGGAATTTGATCGGAAGCACAAAGCGTACTTTTACAGGGCGGCCATTTTGCTTACCTGGTTTCCAGCGTGGCATCATTTGAATTACGCGGATCGCTTCTTTATCGCAATCTGCACTGATCCCTTTCACTGTAGTCACTTCACTGATCTTACCTTCCGTGTCTACCACGAAACTTACGAACACAGAACCTTCAATACCCATTCTTCGTGCAGTGGCAGGGTACTTCATGTTTTTCTGAATGAACTTAAACATGGCACCGTTACCGCCTTCAAATTCAGGCTGCTGCTCTACAATAGTGTAAACCTTGTTAGGATCTTCTCCTACTTCTTTTACAGGTTCTGCAACGGGTTCTTCAAAAACCACGTCACCGGTTCCTTCGTTGGATTCTGTAGCAGGTTCAACCTCTTTCAGTTCTTTCTGATCAGGAACTTCCACATCCTCTACTTCTTTTTCCGTCACCTTAGGTGGAACGAACTTAATCGTTTCCTTCACCGGAGGCGGAATGTCTCTTGGAGGAGGAGGCGTATTCTTGTCAATTGGCGGAGGTGGTGCCAGATCCGTGTACTTCATTACACGGGCTTCTTTCACCACTTCCTCTTCTTTGAAGAAGAACTCCTTTATCAACGGGTACGCGATAAAGAAAGAGAGAAAGAACAATGTGATGAACAAAGCGATAATCACATTGCGTGAGTATACTTTGCGTACCACATAAGCGCCATACGCCTGGTTTCTTCCTTCGAAGATGACGTCTTCCCAACGTGTGTTTAGCGTTTTCATAAATTTGAGTCTTTTACAAGTTTCTTATCCACTTCAGTGATATCAACCAGCGCAAATCGTGAAATATTGCTGATAGTCAATTCATCCAGGATGTCTACCATGTTCTTATAACGGGATTCATCAGCAGCCTTGATCAATACAATCATATCCTTGATTTGCTTGTTCTCATCTGATAATATCTTGCGTATCCCGGTAGCTCCGAAATTGGTAACTCCTACAACCGGTTCAGTAATACCTTTGTACCAGTACACTTTATCCTGTTGTCCTAAAATTACGGTTACTACACGTCTTTCATTTACCTCAGGTGGCTTATCATTCTCCTTAGGTTTATCCGGCATGATGATTTCCATCGTCTGCGGCTTATTGAAGGTCGTGGTAAGCATGAAGAAGGTTAATAGAAGGAAGGCCAGATCCACCATCGGTGTCATGTCAATTTTAGTTGACGACTTCTTGGCTCTTACTTTACCGCCTTTCTTTTTCCCACCACCACCGTCCTGACTAATTTCTGCCATAGTTGTAAATTGTTAAGCGGGTTTTTCTAAGTTGGTGATCAGGTTGAACCGCAGTACTTTCTTATCGATAAGTGTTTTAATCACTTTTTTCACTGCTGGATAAGAAGAGTCTTTATCACCTTTAATAGCTACATACACTTTAGGATTGGCTTGTCTTGCGAACACTACCCAATCCCCCAGCTGATTATTTAATGAATCGGCCGGTATACCAGGTTGATTTACCCGGTCACGCTCTTCTGCAGGTAAATCCAGGTATTGAGGCAAATTACCTATTGGTAAGCCTACACTTGGAAGTACTGAGAAGGTCTGAACTTCTTCCTGTGAGAATGGAATTCCATACTTTTCCCCCATTCTCTGAATCACTGTCTGGCGTGTGTACTTTCCGTCCACATTGAAGAAAATAGCTCCGTCTTTCGATACCGTGATGGTAATGATGTTGACGGAAGGAATTTTAATCTCTGTTGTGGCAGAAGGTGCATCCACAGCTATCGGCTCCTTGGTAACGGCTGTCGCGGTAAGCATAAAGAATGTTACCAGCAGGAAAGCCAAGTCAACCATCGGAGTCATGTCCAGCGAAGGAGATACTCTATGTGATTTTGTTTTTGCCATGACTTTTTTCTCGTCAGTTTAATTATTTGTTCTTATCTGTAGCTGAGAAATTTTGCACGATAGAGAAGCTGGCTTCATCGATACCGTGTGTCAATCCATCAATAGCAGAAGTGAAGTAGTTATAGAATACAATCGCCAAAGCGGAAGTACCGATACCTAATGCTGTGTTGATCAATGCTTCAGAGATACCGTTAGCAAGACCAACTGCATCAGGAGCACCTGAGTTTGCAAGAGCCGAGAAGGCGTTGATCATACCAAACACCGTTCCTAAAAGACCAGTCAGTGTAGCTACCGAAGCGATCGTTGCAATGATCACCAGGTTTCTTTCCAACATAGGCATTTCAAGCTGTGTTGTTTCTTCGATATCCTTCTGGATAAGAAGTACTTTCTGATCAGTATCCAACTCTTTGTTGGTAGTCAGCTCATTGTATTTCAAAAGACCTGCTTTTACCACATTGGCAACAGAACCTTTTTGCTTATCGCATTCGTCAATGGCTTGCTTGATGTTTCCGGCAGCCACCAGCGTTTTGATTTTGTAAACGAAGTTTTTAACGCTTCCTTTTCCTTTAGCGAAAGTGATAGTCAGAAGACGCTCAACAGCAAAAGTTAAAACCATCATCAATAATGCAATAAGAACAGGTACAATGGCGATACCTCCTTTGTAAATCAAGCCTAATTTGTTGCCTTCAATAGGGTGATTGGCTGGATCTCCACCCTGAAAGTTAGCGGGATCACCCAATACATAAAGGAAGATAAGATATGCAATAGCCAGTTCCAGGGGAATGATAACGGCTGCAAAACCAGACTTCAGGCTATCAC
>NNBV01002090.1_pt1 | contig 15345 bp, 18 predicted proteins | sample 1173771 | NCBI WGS metagenome assembly NNBV01 (sample SAMN07173938, study PRJNA388173) | plant metagenome | isolation source: symbiotic tissue sample KVS11 | place: Norway: Troms, Kvaloya island | reverse complement strand
TGGCAACACTGTGCAACTGGCTGGCCATGTTATGATTGATGATTACGCCATTTTCGGAGGAGCTTGTGCAGTGCAGCAGTTCGCTAAAGTGGGAGCACATGCCTATATCGGTGGCGGATCACTGGTGCGTAAAGATGTACCTCCTTTTACCAAGGCAGCACGTGAACCGTTGGCTTATGCCGGTATCAACTCCGTAGGACTTCGCAGAAGAGGTTATTCTTCTGAAAAGATCAACGAGATCCAGGAAATCTATCGCTATATCTTTTTGAAAGGTTTGAATAACTCAAAGGCCATCGACCTGATAGAACGCGATCTTCCCGATAGTGAAGAGCGCGAATACATTCTCAATTTCGTAAAACAATCGGAGCGCGGAATCATGAAAGGATTCACCACGAGCTCATCGGATGCAGAATGATCATTGAGGCAGAAGAGCTGGGCAAGCGATTCAATCGCGAATGGATTTTCAAAAACCTGACCTTCTCTTTTCAATCAGGCAACACATATGCCGTTACCGGGCCGAATGGGTCAGGTAAATCAACGCTGATGCAAGTGCTGTGGGGGCAAATGCCTGCCAGCACAGGCAAACTAGCCTACCAGGACAACGGCAAGAGTATTCCTGTTGAAGATATCTTTCAATATGTATCCATTGCTACACCTTACATGGATGTGATCGATGAGTTTACATTAGCCGAGATGCTTCGTTTTCATTTCAAATTCAAATCGATACGGCAAGGAAAGACCATTGAAGAGCTCATGGAAATGATGGAGTTATCATCCTCCAGAGACAAGCTCATTTCTAATTTCTCTTCCGGTATGCGACAACGCGTAAAGCTGGCGCTGGCATTTTATTCGGATACCCGACTCCTGTTTCTGGACGAACCTACCACCAACCTGGACAAGAAATCGACTGACTGGTACTTAAAAAACCTGTATACTTTACCTGCAGATACCTTAATCCTTATCGCGTCCAACCAGGAGCATGAATACCCTTCTACCGCCAAAAAGGTGGATATTCTTGATTTTAAAAAGGTTACAAAAGGAAGCGAGTGATCATTAAAACAAGTATTTCGATCTCAAAGCCGAAGTACTTTTTTTAGAAACCCGTTTTTACTAAATTTATGTCTGTTAATTACTACAACGAATGAAGATAACCCTAAAAGCTCTTGTTTCTGTATTGGCTATTGCCTCTTTGATTATCTACACCGGCTGTGGTGGTGGCTCTGATCCTGCTCCTTCTATCGAAGATCAGCAATTGGAAAAATTGTCTGGTACATGGAGTGTTTCTTCCGTTACATTAGGTTCTGTGGATAAAACAGCTGACTACAAAACTCCTAATTTTCAATTAGTGATCTCCGGAACGGCAGGTGCAACCATATTCAGTTATAGTACTAGCGGAAGACCTACTACTAGTCCTTGGAAATTAAACGGAACGTATGTTTTCGGTGGAGATCCTGAAAAACAAATCATCAGAGATTATGACTCTACTAAACCGGATTCGGATCCTGTGAATATTGATAAATTACCAACAACTTACTCAGTAAGTGCAGATGGAAAAACACTTCAATTAAATTTTACCTTTGCAGGTCCTGGATATCAGTCAGCCCGTACTTCAAACGTTGGAGGCGACTGGGTATTTACTTTCACTAAGCAATAATCTTACCCTATTAAATAAAAATAAAAAGGCTTCTTCGGAAGCCTTTTTTATTTATTTAAGTAAAGATCTTTTTCAGAACTCTCCATATTCATATCAGGCAACAAATCAGGTTCCTGCTATGTAACCCTGCAAATGATCGATAATGGATTTCTGTTCTTCGATGATGAACCGAACCACATCTCCGATAGAAATAATCCCGATCAGTTCATCGTTTTCAACAACAGGTAAATGTCTGAAGTGCCTGTCGGACATCAGTTGCATACAGTCTTCGATGCTGCTTTCGGGAGTAACGGTGAAAGGGTTTTTAGTCATCAGCTCGCCGATAAGTGTATCCTTCGATGATTTACCTTTCAAAATAAGCTTGCGCGCATAATCACGTTCAGTAAAAATACCGACCAGTTTTCCTTTCTCGGTAATCAGGAGACCACCGATGTTCTTCTCTGCCATTAGTTCAATGGCCCTGTAAACAATTTCATTGGGCTCTACTGCGAATACAGTACTTGAACTCCCCTTTGCTTTAATAATGTCTTTTACCTTGCTCATAACCGATTGATTTTTTTATTAGTAAGAAAAAGTATGAAAGGAGCCCATACTCTTTGCTTACGCAATCGGCAAGCTTTGATTTTGGGGTTTCAATCGATTGAAGGTATCTTTTTTTACGAAGATATCAAAGGCATTGAAAACCCTTTTTTAGCTATTAAAGAGCAGGAAACAGATCAGGAAGGATTCCCATTCCGAATAAAATCAGGATAAGAAGGGAAAGTAAAAGCTTTAAAGAGAAAGGCACATTCACCTCTTCACTTGCTCCTGCCTTGAAGTACATCGCAATGATGACACGGAAGTAATAGTAAACCCCCACTAACGAAGTGAACACAGCTACGAGAACTAATCCTACATAACCGTTCTTCAGTGCCTGAACAAACACCAGGTACTTTCCAAAGAACCCTGCCAATGGAGGAATACCCGCCATAGAGAGAAGTGCTACGGTCATCGCAACTGCTATGAATGGTGACTTTTTGAACAAACCATTGAAGCTATCTTCGGAGAAATTACTACCCTGCTCAAGACGGTTTAAAACAGCGAAGGCACATAGTGTTGCTGCAGAGTAAGCAGCAAGGTAATAAAGTATGGTTCCTGCTGAAGCAGTTCCTCCTGTGGTGAGCGCAAGTAAAATATACCCTGCATGACCAACGCTTGAATAGGCTAACATGCGCTTCACTCTGCTCTGGAATACAGCAGTCACATTAGCTAATACCAGCGTAGCAACGGTGATCACCTGAAGTATCAGCAACCATGAATCCTGAATGGCCGGGAAGCAATACCAGGTCATTCTGAAAAAGGCAGCAAAGGCAGCGGTCTTCACCACGGTTGCCATCAATGCGGTAATTACTGTTGGCGAACCTTCATATACATCCGGTGCCCAGAAGTGAAAAGGAACTGCAGAAATCTTGAACGCCATACCAACGATGATCAGGATAACACCCGCATAGAAAAAGCCGGGAAGTTCAGAATTGGCAGCGATGTGTGCAGCAATCTTATCTAAATGAAACTGACCGGTAGCTCCATATACCAAGGCAATACCCATTAGTAAAAAGCCAGTAGCAAAAGAGCCCATCAGGAAATACTTGAAGGCGGCTTCGTTGGAGAAAAGATTTTGTTTGCGGCTTCCTGCCAATACATACAGGGAAAGAGAAAGAATCTCAATACCAAGAAACAGCATGGCCATGTTATTGAATGAAACCATGATGATAGCTCCGGCAATAACAAATACAACCAATGCTCCCTGATCGGTGATATGCGTTTCGTTATGGAAATAGTCATTGGCAATCCACAACCAGAAAATGGCCGTGATGAAAATCAAAATGCTGAAACCAAGCGCCACGTTATCGAAGATGGCCATGTCTGAGAAGTAGTGAAGCGATGTGCCCCAATCCATAACAGCCAATCCAACGGCAGCAATTATTCCAATAATCAGAATAGGAATTAACTGTCTCTTAAAGTTGGCCAGTTCCGCGATCAGCGAAAGAAGTCCTAAACCACAAATGACGTATAACGAGTTCATTATTTTATCTGAGCAGTTGCGTCCGAAATAATCATTAACAAATCATTGACCGCTGGTTCTGACAGTGCAAGCAAAGGAGCAGGATACACTCCGATCACTATAATCAAAACCACGATGGGGTACAATACTATTTTCTCATTCAGGGTGAGGTCGGTAAAGTTGGTTACCAGGTAACTTACTTCGCCTGACATTGCTTTTTGAAAAGCCTTCAGCATGTAGACGGCTCCCAATATCATCGTTAATCCTGCTACAGCGCCAATCCATAATTGATATTGTACTATTGAATTGATCAACAAAAACTCTCCTACAAATCCACTGGTCAATGGCAAGGCAACACTACCTAACATCACAATGATAAATACAGTCGCTAATACCGGAGCGAGATTACGAATTCCACCCAGTTCAGAAAGGGAACGTGTCTTTGCTCTCTCAGAAATAATATCGACAATATAAAAGAGTGCGAATACAATGATACCGTGACTCAGCATCTGAATAACTGCACCTTGCAATCCGATTTTACTTAATGTCATTACACCAGCTGAGATCAATCCAACGTGGGCAATGGAGGAATACGCGATCAGGCGTTTGATGTCCTTTTGAACAAGAGCGATACACGAAGCATAGACAATTCCGATAACGGATAAAATCAATGCAGTGAAACCCCATTCTGCTACTCCCAAAGGAACAACAGGTATCAGCCAGCGGATAACACCGTAAATACCCATCTTCAGCATGATACCGGATAACAACATTGTTCCTTGTGTAGGAGCGGTTGTATATGTATCGGGCTGCCAGGTGTGGAAAGGGAATACAGGCATCTTTATCGCGAAGGCAATAAACAATCCCCAGAATACCAGTGTTTGTGCTGAGGCTGGTAACGCATGACCTGCAGCATACAATGCTTTGATATCAAAGGAATGATTGCCTGGCGTAAGCAGATAGAGATAGATCAAAGCGACCAGCATCAGCAAGCTTCCTCCTAACGTATAGACGAAGAATTTGAAGGTGACCTTACCACTATTTTCACCGCCCCAGATCAGGCAGATGAAATAGATCGGTATAAGGGCCAGTTCCCAGAAAATATAAAACAGGAAACCATCGCTAGCCGTGAATACTCCGATCAATGCCATCTGCATCATCAGGATCAAACCATAGAAACTATGCGGTGTATCGTAACGTGATTCTACGGAAGAAAGAATGATGAAAGGAACAAGTAATGTAGTAAGCAATACCAATAACAAGCTTATCCCATCGATACCCACTGCAAAATTGATTCCTAATGAAGATACCCAAGGAACATTCACCGTAAATTGAGTACCTCCGGTTTTATCGAACGAGAATACCACCAGTAATGAAACTACAAATTCAATCAGGGCGACTACCAATGCAATTGCTTTCGCACTCTTTGGCCTCGCTACAAACAGCAGCAATGAAGCGAGCAATGGAAAAAATATCAGAAACGTGGTTAACATTTATTCTTAGGATCTATTCTTAGTCTCTATTCTTAACTATCAACTCAATGATTAATCATCACCCAGGCCAGCATGGCGATGATACTGATCACCATAGCGAAAATATAAAACCCGATATTACCAGTCTGTAGCCAGCGGGTTGCCTTCCCTCCTTCTACTACCGCACTACCCGACAGGTTGACCAGTTTATCAATACCTGATTTTTCAACTACTGTTTCCAGCTTGCCGGATATCCAGTAAAGTGGTTTCACTACAACGGCATTATAAAGCTCATCGATATAATATTTCTTATACACCAGTTGGTGAATACCATTGAGTGCAAGACCTTCTTTCACCGGCACCTGATTTTGTTTCACATACATAAAGTAGGCGCCCAAAATCATTACCAATGTAAGCGCAATCACCACCCCCATGAGCATGTACTCTGTAGCGTGATCTAAATGATGGATTTCAATAAATGACGCGGAAGGTGCAAATACCGGAGACAGGAATTCACCTAACCAGTTTGATCCGTGCAATGCTTCCGGCACTCCCATAAATCCGCCAACGGCAGAAAGCAGTGCCAATACAATCAATGGGATAGTAATGCTCTTTGGTGATTCGTGAATATGATGCATCACTTCATGATTTGCTCTTTCCTTGCCTGAAAACGTAAGGAAAAGTAAACGGAACATGTAAAACGAAGTAAGCAAAGAAGCCAATAATGCTACAGCCCAAACTATATAACTGTCAGCGAAAGCGTGAGCCAGTATTTCATCTTTTGAGAAGAACCCGGCGAATGGAGGGATACCCGATATCGCTAATGTTCCGATAAGGAAAGTAATGAATGTAACAGGAAGATACTTTCTCAGTCCACCCATGTTACGTAAATCTTGTTCACCGCTCAATGCGTGAATCACACTACCTGCTCCGAGGAATAACAATGCTTTGAAGAAAGCGTGTGTAGCCATGTGGAAAATACCGCTTGAGAACGCTCCTACTCCTAAGGCCACGAAGATCAATCCCAACTGACTTACGGTGGAGTAAGCCAATACTTTCTTGATGTCATTCTGAGTTAATGCGATGGTTGCTGCAAATAGTGCTGTAGCTAAACCAACAACAAGGATCAAATGAAGACTGAATGGAGACAAAGCATACAACACATTGTTGCGTGCCACCATATAGATACCCGCAGTAACCATGGTAGCCGCGTGTATCAATGCAGATACAGGGGTAGGACCCGCCATCGCATCCGGCAACCAGGTGAACAAAGGAAGCTGCGCACTCTTACCCATCGCTCCAACAAAAAGTAATACGGTAATCAATGTGATGGCCTCTGAGCCAATGCCGTAGGAAGCAGCTTGTGCAAATACATCTTCATACTGGATGCTTCCGAACTGGATGTAGATTAATACTACACCAAGTATCAAACCTAAGTCACCAATGCGGTTCATGATGAATGCTTTATTTGCGGCACTGTTGTAGTCCTGATTTTTAAACCAGAAGCCAATCAACAGATAAGAACAAAGACCTACACCTTCCCATCCTACAAACATCAGCAAGTAGTTGGAGCCCATCACCAGCAAAAGCATGAAGAACACAAACAGGTTGAGGTAAGAGAAGAACCGGTTGAAACCTGCATCATCGTGCATATAACCTATCGAGTACACATGAATCAAAAATCCAACTCCGGTGATGATTAACAACATCAATGAAGAAAGCGGATCGATCAGGAAACTAAATGAAGCGGAAAACCCTGCTGTGCTGATCCAGTCAAATACGTTAACAGAAATAAAACGCTGATCAGCTGGCTTACCCAGTAATATGGTGAACAGGTAGATAGAAATCAAAAAAGAGAGCAACACTGAGCCACAGGCAATCACGGAGGTTACTCCGTGCGAAAGTTTCTTCACATTCAAAGCAACCAACAGGAAGCCTATCAAAGGCAACAGCGGAACAAGGCTTACAAGTAAATCCGGACTCACCATTTCAGTTTATTCAAAATGTTAATGTCAGTAGTTTTGGTATTGCGATACATCATGATCAGGATCGCCAACCCTACCGCAACTTCAGCAGCAGCCACTGCCATAATAAAAAACACAAACACCTGGCCAGCTGCATCGTTGTGATAATTGGCGAAAGCTACCAGTAATAAGTTGACTGCATTCAGCATCAATTCAATACACATGAAGATGATGATTGCATTTCTGCGATAGAGTACGCCCAATACACCAATGGTGAAAAGCGCAGCGCTCAGCCAGATATAATAATCTAAAGGAATGCCTTGTGCCGTTTTCATTCAGTACTTTGATTTTTTTCCGGTTTACCAAGCATCACAGCTCCTACCATGGAGGCCATTAATAAAACAGAAGTAAGTTCGAAAGGAAGCAGGTATTCACTGAATAGTATACGTCCCAGATTTTTTACAGTGCCCAAGTCAGCGACTACTTCATGCTGCGAAGTCAATGTCTCAGTTCCTTTGAGTGAGGCAATCAAAATGATCATCAATGCTCCGGAACAAATAGCGGCTGCAAATTTCAGGAAGCTGCTTTTATGCGGCTCCGATTCATGATTGAGATTGAGCAGCATCAATACATAAAGAAACAATACCATGATGGCTCCCGCATATACGATGACGTGAACCGCAGCGAGGAATTGCGCATTCAGCAAAACGTAATGGCCTGCAATGGCGAAGAACGTAAGGATAAGATACAATACACTGTGCACCGGGTTCTTTGAGAACACCACCAGCAGGGCACAGATAATACCCAGAAAGGACAGGAAGTAGAATAGATTTAAGGTCAAAACTAATTCAGTTAATTAACGATTATGGCTCAGTTGTTTTATCTTCTTGAAGTCAAGCACAGCAGCAGTTTGTCTCTTGGTTACATCAATGCGCTCATCTACTTTCTCCACCAGTTTATCTTTACCGTACACAAATTCACTTCTTCCAAAGTCAGTTGGCACCAGGCGATCGGTAAGGAAGATAGCTTCTTTGGGGCATGCTTCTTCACATAATCCACAGAAGATGCAACGCAACATGTTGATCTCATAAGTAGAGGCGTACTTCTCCTCGCGATATAAGTTCTCTTCCCCTTTTTTGCGTTCGGCCGCATTCATAGTGATGGCCTCGGCAGGACAGGCAACAGCACAAAGTCCACACGCAGTGCAACGCTCCGCTCCTTTATCGTCACGCTTCAATACATGCTGACCGCGATATACTTCACTGAATTCTCTTTTTACTTCCGGATAGCTAATGGTGGCTTTCTTGCGGAACAAATGCCTGATCGTAATCGCAATACCTCCTAGTATAGCCGGCAGATAGATCTTTTCGGCAAAGGTCATTTGCTTATTGGATACTACTTTGGACCGGTTGGTTAATGCTTGCATCGTATTCAGTTATCAGTTTAATCGTTATCGCTTATGTTACTCTTCAAATTATTTCCCAAGCCAAAGTATAACACATGCAGTGACCAGCAAATTAGCGATGGACAAAGGTAACAATACTTTCCATCCCAGGTTCATCAGTTGATCATAACGGAAGCGAGGAAGTGTCCAGCGAACCCACATGAAGAAGAAGATGAAGAATAAAATCTTTACAAATAAGAATGCTGTTCCGATACCGGTGATCCAATTGTGATCTAATCCCAGATCATTCATGAACGGGAAGTTATAGCCACCGAAGTAAAGTGTTGATATTACTGCAGACGATACAAACATGTTGATGTACTCAGCAAACAAATAGAAGCCGAGTTTCATACTGCTATATTCGGTGTGATAACCACCGATCAATTCTGTTTCGCATTCGGGTAAATCGAATGGTGCACGGTTACATTCCGCGAAAGCGCAGGTGATGAAAATCAAAAATCCAAGTGGATGATAAACCACATTCCACAAGTTCCAGTCACCGCCTACTCCGCCTGCCTGCATGGCAGAAATTTCTTTTAAGCTCAATGTACCCGTCATCATGATTAAGGCGATGATGGAGATACCCATGGCCAGTTCATAACTGATCATTTGTGCCGAAGCACGTATCGCGCCAAGCAAAGAGAATTTATTGTTCGATGCCCATCCACCGATCATGATACCGTACACACCAATGGACACCACACCAAATACATACAATATACCGATGTTGATATCGGTGATCTGAAGAGAATACTCTTGTCCACCAATAAATAATGTATTACCCCATGGAATTAATACTCCGGCCATCATTGCGGTGATCATGGCAATGCATGGCCCCAGGATGAAAAGAAATTTATTCGATACGTTAGGGATGATTTCTTCTTTCATGAAGAACTTCAGTCCATCAGCAAGAGGTTGAAAGATTCCAAATGGACCCGCACGATTAGGACCGATACGGTCTTGAAGAAAAGCCGCCACTTTACGTTCACCATAGGTAGCATACATGGCTACAACCAACGTGATCGTAAAAATGATCAGTACGAGGATCGATTTATATATCAGGAAGTCGGTCATGCTTTCAATACGGGATTAGCCTCAGGTATAGTTTTTCCTTTTTGGAATTCGAGCTGACGCTCCACTTCTTTCTTCAGTTTGATCAGGTCAATTTTTTCGTAGTGATTCTGTGCGATCACCGAGCTGCGTTCGATGTGACGAGGGCCTTCCACTTTCCAGTCTTTCACATCCTTATGATCGTAGCGGCATTCGTTACAGATGAATTCTTTCACTTCGCCATACTGATCTTTACGTGCCGATACACGCAACACTTCTTCGCCCTTCATCCACAGCACTACTTTACCAGAGCACTTAGGACAATCGCGATGTGCATCCTGTGGATTAGTAAACCATACTCTGCTTTTGAAGCGGAATGTTTTATCGGTCAATGCTCCTACCGGGCATACATCAATCATGTTACCTGAGAAATCATTATCTACTGCTTTCTCAATGTAAGTACTGATTTCAGAAGCATCGCCGCGGTTCATCACGCCATGTACGCGGTTATCAGTAAGCTGATCAGCAACGTAAGTGCAGCGATAACACAAGATGCAACGGGTCATGTGCAACTTGATCTTATCACCAATATCTATCTTCTCAAATGTTCTGCGGTCTTCTTCATAGCGGGTCTTGGCAGCACCGTGTTCATAAGCCAGGTTTTGCAAATCACACTCTCCTGCCTGGTCACAGATCGGGCAATCCAACGGATGATTCAACAACAAAAATTCAACAACACCTTTGCGTGCTTCCAGTACTTCTGGTGAAGTGATGTTCTGCACCACCATACCATCCATTACATTGGTACGGCACGATGCGACTAACTTCGGCATAGGGCGGGGATCTTTTGCAGAACCCTGCGTTACTTTTACCAGACACACTCTGCACTTACCACCACTATCCTTCAGGCTGGTATAATAGCACATTGCGGGAGGAACCACATCGCCACCAATCTGCCTTGCAGCATTCAATATGGTGGTGCCATCAGCTACCTCTACTTCAATACCATCTATCGTAACTTTTGCCATAATTCTTAATTCAAAATTTCAAATCCGAAATTTAAAATTCACTTCACTTAAACTGTTGCCAGAACTTTCTCCGACACGAATGGTTCGATCTCGAAGTGTTTCGGGTTCTTTATCTTTTCAGGATACTTTACGTGATATTCAAACTCTTCTCGGAAGTGACGGATAGCACTTGCCACCGGCCATGCAGCTGCATCACCCAACGGACAAATGGTATTACCTTCAATCTTCTTTGCTACATCCACTAACAAATCGATATCGCTTAAATGACCATGACCATGTTCAATGCGATGAATTACTTTTTCCATCCAGCCTGTTCCTTCACGGCAAGGGCTGCATTGTCCGCATGATTCGTGATGATAGAAGCGGGCGAAAGTATGCAGGTGATGAACGATACAAGCTGTTTCATCCAAAACAATAAAACCACCAGAGCCTAACATCGTGCCGCTCACAAAGCCACCGTCTGAAAGTGATTCGTATGACATCAACCGAGGCTCGCCTTTGGCGGTTTTCAAAATTAATTCAGTAGGAAGAATAGGTACAGAAGAACCTCCTGCCACTACGGCCTTCATCTTTCTTCCTTTCCAGATACCTCCACAATATTCTTCAGAGTAGATAAACTCTTCTACAGGAAGACCTAATTCAATTTCATATACACCTGGCTTATTGATATGGCCACCGGCAGAAATCAATTTCGTACCTGTGCTTTTTCCTATACCCAGTTTTGCATATTCATCGCCTCCGCCATTTACGATAGGAACCACTGCTGCAATCGTCTCTACATTGTTCACCACGGTAGGCGATGCATACAAACCAGCAATAGCGGGGAATGGCGGCTTCAATCTTGGATTACCACGCTTGCCTTCTAATGATTCGAGCAAGGCAGTTTCTTCACCGCAGATATAAGCACCGCCACCTGGCTGCACATATAAATTCAATGAATAATTAGTACCTAAAATATTATTACCCAGCAGGCCAGCTGCATAGGCTTCTTCAATTGCTTTTTCAAGTATGCGGATCACATACATGTATTCACCGCGCACATAGATGTAGGAAGTATTAGCACCTAATGCATAACTGGAAGTAATCATGCCCTCAATCAAAAGATGAGGGATTTTTTCCATTAAATAACGGTCTTTAAATGTGCCCGGCTCGCTTTCGTCTGCATTGCACACCAGGTAACGTGGCTTCTCTGATTTGCGATCGAGGAAACTCCACTTCATACCTGCAGGGAAACCTGCACCACCGCGACCACGCAAGCCTGACTTCTTTACTTCTTCAGTAACTTCATCAGGAGTCATGGTCTTCAATGCTTTCTCAACAGAAGCATAGCCACCATTTTTCCGGTATACGTCCAATGTGGCGATGCCCGGGATATGTTCGTTTTGTAAAAGTAATTTCTTTGCCATCGCGATTATATTTCCTGGCGGTTCGACCGCATGTATGTACTATAATCCTTTACTGTTCTCAGCTTCTCGATCAGTGTATCTACTTTTTCTTCGGTAAGGTTCTCGTAATAATCAGCACCGCACTGAAGCATAGGTGCTGTGCCACATGAACCCAGACACTCGGTGGTTTTCAATGTGAACAAACCATCGGCGGTAGTCTGACCTTCTTTGATGTTTAATCTCTTTTCGATGTGCGCTACGATATCTTCCGCACCTCTGAGCATACAAGGGCCTGTGCGACATACTTCAAGTAAGCACTTTCCTACCGGCTTCAGGTTGAACATCGTATAGAACGACGCTACTTCATACACTTCAATCGGCTTGATGCTTAACAGTGAAGCCACATAATCCATCACCGGGGCACTTAACCATCCGTTAAATTCAGCCTGCGCTAAATGCAGCAAGGGAAGCAATGCGGATTTTTGTTTGCCTTCCGGGTAACGTTTGATAATACGCTGAACGAGTGCACTCGTTTCTGTGGAAAATTCAATTGTACTTATCTCATTCATCAGTTAACCAACTAAGAGTCTAACTCACCTGCTATTACATTCATACTACTCATCGTGATGATTGCATCCGATAACATAGTACCCTTTATCATTTCCGAATACGCCTGGTAGAAGATGAAGCAAGGTCTTCTGAAATGCAGGCGGAACGGTGTGCGTCCTCCATCACTGATCAGGTAAAAACCCAGCTCTCCATTACCACCTTCCACACTATGATACACCTCCCCTTTCGGGATCTCGGTTTCACCCATGATGTTCTTGAAGTGATAGATCAATGCTTCCATGTTGTTGTACACATCTTCTTTAGGAGGAAGTACAAACTCGGGAACATCGGCACGGAAAATATCTTTCGGTTCCTTCTTTACTTTTTCAATCGCCTGATGAATGATCTTCATGCTTTCTTTCATCTCCTGCTGACGTACCATGAAGCGGTCATAGGTGTCGCCTTGTGTTCCTACAGGTACAATGAAATCAAACTCTTCGTACGATGAATAGGGATTCATGACGCGCACATCGTAATCTACACCGGCTGCACGTAAGTTGGGACCAGAGAAGCTGTATGCCAATGCACGTTCAGCTGATATCGGACCACAGTTAATGGTACGATCCATGAAGATACGATTACGCTCCAGCAGGTTGCTAAATTCCTGGAAGGCAACCGGAAAATCTTCCAGCCACTTGTATAATTTATCCCAGGCTTTGTCTGGGAAATTCCTTTCCATTCCGCCTATGCGGCCAATGTTGGTAGTTAAACGTGCTCCGCAGATCTCTTCGAAGATTTCGTAGATACGTTCACGATATTGGAATAAGTATAAGAAACCGGTGGTAGCACCTACATCCTGACCGATGATGGTATTGCAAATGATGTGATCAGAGATACGGGCCAGTTCCATGATGATGACACGCAGGTACTGCACACGCTTCGGTATCTCAATACCAAAAAGTTTTTCGGCCGTCATGTGCCAGCCCATGTTGTTGATGGGTGATGAGCAATAGTTAAGACGATCGGTAATAGGTGTGATCTGGTAGAACGGTCTGCGCTCCGCCAGTTTTTCAAAAGCACGATGAATGTAACCAATAGTTGGAGTTGCCTCCATGATGATCTCACCGTCCATCTTCAGTACATTCTGAAATATACCGTGAGTGGCAGGGTGCGTAGGACCAAGATTGAGGTAAGAGTACTTCTTCTCTTCCTTTATCGTAATATCTCCGGGTGTGTGTATCGCTTGCTCCATACCTATCGTCCAAACATCAGGTTATTTTTATCCTCGCGGGTCTGATCTTCCAGCGGATACTCTTTACGCATAGGGAAGATGGTCATGTCTTCCACATTAAGAATACGTTTTAGATTAGGATGCCCGGTGAAAGTCACTCCGTAGAAGTCATACGTTTCGCGTTCCATCCAGTTGGCTGCAGGGAAAACAGTAGTTAACGTAGGCACGGTTGGTTTTTCTTCGGAAAGGAATATTTTGATTCTCAGTCTTTTGTTCTCTAAAAGATTGTGAAGCTGATACACCACTGAGATACTCTTCAGGTCAGGAAAGTGAACTCCGCAAAGGGTAGTGAGGTATTGGTATTTCTCCTGATCGTAAAGGAACTTGATGATGGTGATGATCTTATCTGCTTTCAGTGTAATGGTCAGAAAACCGTAGGGAGATTCGACAGCGATAAACTCGTCTGCAAATTTTTCTTTGAGTACGGTGATGATTTTATCTTCGGTCAGAACTTCTTCCATATTACTCAATACCGTATTTGTTAAGCATTGCTTTATATTCTGCTGAATCTCTTCTTCTCAATGATTCGTTTTCTACCAGTTTCTGGATATTTAAAATTCCATCAATGATTTGTTCAGGACGTGGCGGACATCCGGGCACATATACATCTACTGGTATAATACGGTCAATGCCTTGTAACACGCTGTAGGTATCAAAGATACCTCCGCTGGAAGCGCACGCTCCTACCGAAAGTACCCATCTTGGTTCGGCCATCTGTTCATATACCTGGCGAAGAATAGGCCCCATCTTTTTGGCGATGGTTCCCATCACCATCAATAAGTCGGCCTGGCGGGGTGAAAAGCTGAGACGCTCTGATCCGAAGCGGGCCAGATCGTAATGCGAACCCATGGTAGCCATGAATTCAATACCGCAGCAGGAAGTAGCAAAGGGTAAAGGCCAGATCGAATTCTTACGGGCCATACCTACTGCCTTATCAAGCGAAGTAGCAAAGAACCCTGCTCCTTCTACGCCAGCTGGTGCTTCTCCAACCTGTACGTCATTTAATGTTACTCTTTCCATATTATTCCCACTTCAGGGCCCCTCTCTTTATTATATAGAAAAATCCAACCAGTAAAAATCCGATGAAGACTACCATTTCAATCAATCCGGTAGTACCTAATTCTTTGAAGATAACAGCCCATGGATACATGAAGATCACCTCCACATCAAAGAGCACAAATAGAATAGCGACAAGAAAATACTTGATCGAAAAAGGTACACGGGCGTTGCCCTGGGGTTCAATTCCACACTCGAAAGACTCGAGCTTGATATCTGTTTTGCGTTTTGGACCAAGCAAGTGAGTAGCTATCATGGTCATGCCTACAAATCCTGATGCAACGATGAACATCAACACAATTGGCAAATAATCCATTAAATGCTGTTCATCCATATTCAGTTCAGGTTAAATTAGATGGCGCAAATGTAGTTACGATATGACAAGAATCGAAGATTTTCGATGTTCTTTCC
>NNBV01000157.1_pt1 | contig 15357 bp, 12 predicted proteins | sample 1173771 | NCBI WGS metagenome assembly NNBV01 (sample SAMN07173938, study PRJNA388173) | plant metagenome | isolation source: symbiotic tissue sample KVS11 | place: Norway: Troms, Kvaloya island | reverse complement strand
TATATATACAAGTCTTCAAAGTGTTTACCTCGATATATACCTGCAAATATATAGCAAACCGATTTGATCTTTGAAAAAATCTAAGTGTATGTAGTAGCATGGCAAGGCTATAGGCTGTAGGTTGGGTTGAGGAACGAAACCCAACATTAATCAAGGTGTTGAGTCTCATACTTCCACTCAACCTACAAAATCTAATACAACTACCGTGGCAAGGCTAAAATAATGCATTAAAATGTAGGTTAGTTTCAGCAGCGATCGCTTGCTTATCTACAGGTTGATTGCTGCTTTTACAAAACATAAAAACAACCTAAATAATGAAATTATTCAATCAAAGAATGACATTTTAAGAGAGCTAATTAGTTGCATATTAACACCTAGTATTTCTCTTTCTATTCTAAACATTAAATTTACCAAAGTTAAACAAATAAGGCTAGCGTAAGTAAGTCGGCGCTAACATCTCAAGCTATGTTAATAAACTTAAATGTAGGGTGTGTTGTCGCGCAGTGCAACGCACCACACCATCAAGAATTCAAGGTGCATTAGCCTACGGCATAACACACCCTACTGGCTAATATCAATAATAAGGATGAGGCATAGGTGTAGCCCACCGCAGACTGTAAACTACACTTTAATATAGAAGTTCAAATACTTTAAAAGTAGTGGATATAACTTAGAAGGAATATGGAGCTTATCAAATCTCCCTTGTAGCCTTCATATCGCACCTCGAAGTTGTATTACTATTTTTATACCTAAAATTAATCTACCATCGTCTCTAGCCTATGGCAGATTAATTTTCTATTTTAGGTATTAGGTGATACAAGGCTAATGTCGTATCAGGTTTCAGGATATTTGCACACATCCTATAGGAAGATGCCCTATGAATATAATCATGAGTAAATTAATTCGGGATGTTGTTATGCACTGGATTTATACGAAGGTTTGGCGGTGAGCCAAACCTTTTTTATATCTCTTGAAAATCGGGTATGGATTATGGACTATTGAGTACGAGGAATTGGAAAAGAAATTTTCAATAATTTGTCGCGCCCAATTGGATGCAAGCATCTGTCAATACTTAAGTTCTATAATATTTATCTGCAAGCAGAATTAAAAACTAAAAGTACTCCGCAGAATGCCGATGGTAACAGAGTCACTATTTGGTGTATTCCCAGGCTGCAAGATATGAATTATTCCTGGTGTAATGCTGATATTATCTGATAGCTGGAAACGATAAAATGCCTCAATTTGAGTAGTTGTCCCTGGTTGTCCACCTGCACGTCCTAAGCCAGTATTAACAAAATCAGGGACGTTATTCCCCACAGGTAAGTCGCTACTAGTGATTTTAGGAGGTTGGCCGACATAAATTCCCCCTAGATTTCCTCTGGCAAATAAATCAGGGAAATTCAGAAACACCATATAATTTGTCGTCTCAACATTTCCCGATTGCCCAGGAATATAAGATTTAGTATAACCACCCCATGCACCTGCGCTAATGCGTGGAGAAATTTGCCAAGTTACAGTCGCACCTATGGCGTTGGTTTGTAGGGGTGCTGATTTCCCGGTATTGGTATTAACCGCAGTTAAGCATTCATCACCAACAAAGGTTAGTAAACAACCATCAGAAGAGTAATTGTTAACGTAATACAAACTTAAATCTAGAGTATCGGTTGGTGTCAGCAGTAATTGCACACCTGTAGTGGTGGTTCCATCAAATAAACCGCTACCTTGACCGGGATTTCCTGGTTGATAACTAGTATAAATTGCCTGCAAACTAGCACGTTTAGCAAATTGCCAATCAATAGCTATACCACCGTGACCGTATCCCATATTTAAAATTGGGTTTCTTTGAGCAAAATAAGACAACGGCCCGGTTGCAGCACTTTCTACCCGATTGGGGCCTCGGAAAGCAGCTGGCATACTTACACCTTCTGTTCCCACCATCACTGCTAACTTATCTGTCACTAGCCAATGAAAATTGAGGTCACTTACAATCAAGTTATCTGTAGGAAATTCGTAGCCAAGTAAAACATCATTTCGAGAAACACTATTGGTAAATCTAGGCGTAGTTTTTCCTCTACCATCTAAAAGACCTGTAAACAAGTAACTACGGGGAGTGATTTGACTAGTTAAATATAGTTGCGCCAGGGATATAACATTAATGTTCGTTCCCGCATCATCTGTATCTTTTTGTCCATCTCTAGGATTAACGTCACCACGATTGCTAGTCCGTCCTTGAATGCCAACTATTAGTAGCCCACTGAGTTTGGTTGTTGTTGAGAACTGGTTGGCTTCGATTTCGGTAGTTCTGGCTTCTAAAGTATCGACACGGCCCCGCAAAGTTGCTAATTCCGAAGCAAATTCTGACTGCAATTTTTGTAATATTGCTAAATCTTCACGGGTGACTAAATCATTGGTGGCTGTAGTGATTAATTCATTGACTCTATCTAAACAAGCATTTACACCAGCAGCAAATTCATACCGAGTTAAGGCACGATTACCACGATAGCTACTATCTGGATAGCCTGCTATACAACCATAGCGTTCTACCAAAGACTGTAATGCTTGGAATGCCCAATCGTTTGGTTGTACGTCTTTGAGTTGAGAAACCGATGTAACTTGCGCCATCGGTTCTGCTGGGGAAAAGAGAGAGGAATTTAAATCCATACTCTCTTGCACCTGAGTAGTTTCTGTGTCTATGTACTCTTGTGCTAGTGCTTTTTGTGCAACTCCATTTACTCCCGCAATTAGTAACCATGCGAGCATCCAGGTTTTGCGATAACTGCGGCTAATAAGTCTACCTTTCAACTTTTTACACTCTGCTCACATACTTAAGTGAAGAGTGTATTCGCGATCATCTAACGTTCACATGGGGACATTTACGGATTTTGTCCCAATTTAGACTTAATGCTTCTGGGCAACTTCTGAAAGGACGAGTATAACAGGGTATTAGGGAGTGGTGAGTGGGGACTAGGAAAGAGTTTTCTCAATCTCCAATCCCCAATCCTCAATCCTAATCCCCAATTTATGGCAAATCGTTCACGCAAGCTGACGCCAAAAGCCTCTAAACGAAATCAACCTCATGCGGGTGTGATGAAACGAGTCGCTAAAAAACCCCAAAAAAAGCTAAAACGGGGAAGTGGGTTGTCGTCAACGCTAGCGATACCTACGGTGGCAAGCTACGCAGTTCTGTTAAGTAGTGCTAGTGTAATTATGGCTTTTGCCTGGATTAGTGTTCTTTTCATCTTTAATCCAGATCAAGTAAGCTGGCTAAATAAAATTTTACCTGCATGGGCACAAATCCCCCTTGGTAATCACGAACGTCCCCAAACTCTTAAACAAATTCAACTCGATTTGAGTCAAAAAAATCAAATTGTTGGGGAAACTCTGCCTTTATATCAGGATGCAAAAAACTCATTTTTACTGCCAGTTTTTCAGCAGCGTGCTAATTGTCAATCTGATTGTAAAGAACTGGTGGAACTCAGGGTTTACGAGCGCTCAGAAGATTTAGAATTTAAATCTCAGTCAGAAAATTACTACTATCTAGCGACTCAATTACCTGTAACTGAGCCAGAAGAATCCTTTGTGATTTCTCCCTTAGTTGATGAGACATCAGAACTTCAGGATATCAGTACTCCTCTACCTTTAACTGAAGTACAACGCTTAGAAGGTAATACATCATCACCAGGGGTTTGGTTTTATTTGCGGGGTCAACGTCAACAAGGAACTGCTGGGTTCGCTTATGGGAACATCGTATATTACAATCCAGAACGCAGGAATTTATTACAAATGTTGTCTTGGACTAGTCCTAATGGACAATTGCCCAAATGGCAACAGATAACTGGTGATGAAACAAAAGAGTTAGTTGTTAATCAAACAGTAGGTTTAGAACCGCACTTACAGGTTTACCAAGTCAAGCCTCTAAAGTTATTCCTTAAACCAATTCAATTGGAGGCGATTAATCTCAAATCACCAGTCCTCAAGGATTCTGCGTACCAAAATGCCCTGTCAATTGCCCGTAGTGGACTGTGGACACCAGCCTTTGAATGGTTGAAATTCATCAAAAAACAACGCAAAGGAGTTTTACCAGAAGCGGCGCAAGCGCAAATGGATTTGATTCGCTTGCATTCTCAACTTACTAAAACCCAAGCCGAGAAAATTTGGGCAAGTCCTAGTCAAGAAGTGTTAGCAGATTTGATTGATGGTCGCTGGGGGAAAGCTTTGCAGGTGTTTGAGGCGTCGCCACATAATGCCCAAGAAATTGCTACCCTACTGAAAGCTGATAAAAAACGGTTGTGGAATCGCACAGCAACGGCGTTGCGGGTGAACCCAAATAGATTAGAGGTACAAGCTTGGTTCGCTTTGATTTTAACGGTTCAGCGAGGAGAAGGACATGCTAATTCCTGGTTAAAGACGCAACCAAAAATTACAAAAGATAATCTTGCTTATATTCAAAGTCTGTTAGCAAGACTCAATGGTGAGGGTACAAAGTTGCAAATATCTTCTACTCACCCTAGTCAGATTGTTGGTACAGTCCAACCAATTACTCAAGTCATTAGCAGCGAGTGGCTGCAACCAAACTCCTCAGCAGATTTGAAACTCACAGATAATCAAGTTTGGTATCAGGTGGAAGTGAGTGCATTTAATGACGGGAAAAGCTGGCTAAATTCACCTTTTGAGAATCTGAATCCATCCAAAACTAACGCCGCCAAATTTTTGTGGAAAACTTTGGGAATCACCTCTGACCCTGAAATTCAGATTGTGGTCTGGTTGCCAAATGGAGAACAACAAATTACTATAGCCGCTATCAAAGCGGTGCAATTACAGGGTAAGGTTTTACGCCTATTAGCTGCTAGCCCAAAAATTCCAGAGAATCAAAACAATGTTCTCCAACCCAAACCTTTAGCTTTGACCAATGCAGCACTGGAATGGGTGCAACCATCTCCCATTACTCTACGAGAACTGCATCAACAAAATCCCCAAGGGGTGAAGGTCATTTTATCGAGTGTGTGGCAATCTTTACAGCAATCTGGTGAAGTTCCGGCTGGTGCTATTCCCAGCTTTGAGCAAATACAAGAAAAGTTGGGTGATTGGCCGGTTCAAGTGATTGATTTAACAAATAATGCTCAAACAGAAATAATACTGACTATCTCCGCAGAAGCAATAGCATCATTGAATCAGCCTTCAGCTGCAATTCAAGGAGAAAACCCAGAACAACGCCGTGACCGGACTATAATTTTGTCTGATAGCAATGAAGTTATTTACACTGATTTTACAGGAAATTACTTACAAAAACTATCTGCGATCGCCAAGCTTTCAGATGTGCAATCTTTAGCTTTACTGGTAGAAAGTACTCATAACTACAGTTTGAAGCGCTGGTCAGAGAAAAATCAGCGCTTTGAGTAGCACGCCCCTCACTAAAATTTACCCTTTACTCAAATTTAAATTAGAGAGGGGAAAAGCGTAGGCGTAGCCCGTCGTAGACATCGCTATCTACAAAACTGACTTATTCTTTTTGGTTAGTTTCGGCTAGACGTTGGTGTTTCAGGTTTTCCAACTGCTGCAACAGAGAGTCTACCTCTGCCTGTAAATGCATGAACTTAGCTTGTTGATCGTCTTGATAATAAGACTTGGTTAACTTACTGACCCAGTTAGCCTGGGACTCGCGATCGGAAACACTAGATAAACAAGTAGGCATCGCTAATTAAATCCACAATTTAACTCACACCATTAGAAATAATATAATAATGCTCTTTTAAGCTTTATTATATTTTTGTAGATTTTCAATCAATTACTCTAATGGATTTTAGGTTCAATCATAAGAGACGGTCATCATAATGGCTGTGTTCCAAAGAAAACATTGCCTCAAGTGTGCAAAGCTTCCATCCACTCGACGGTACTTAGAAATACTGAAATTGATAACCTGTCAATTATGGTTGTATGAATTATTATCGCCGTTTTCTAGGAATTTACGCACGAATTATATGTAGAGTGTATCAAGAATTCCGCTAAATTATGAAAAAATGTAGGGCAATTGGTCAAATCTAAGGTCGCGGTGGCGGTTAAGATAGACAGATATTCTAAATAAAAATCGCAAGTGAAACACCTCCACCACAAAAAATAATATTCTTAAGTAATATTCTTTGTGGAATTAAGGATCTGAGAACTGGCAAAGAAAAATTCAGTTTCTTCCGCTTCCCTATTCCACCCTCTCTAAATATCCGATCCTTACATTAATAAATTTTAAATCCCGTGACTTTGAGCCTGTCTGCTGCTACATCTTATCGCCAACCCTGGCCCGGACTGATAGAAGCCTATCGCGAATACTTGCCTGTCAGCGAAACAACACCGGTTGTCACTCTATTGGAGGGAAATACACCTCTAATACCAGTGCCAGCGATCGCAGAACGCATTGGCAGACAAGTGCGGGTTTTTGTAAAATATGATGGTCTGAATCCAACCGGCAGCTTCAAAGACCGGGGGATGACTATGGCAATTTCCAAAGCCAAGGAAGCAGGGGCAAAAGCGGTAATTTGTGCCAGCACGGGCAACACCTCAGCCGCCGCCGCCGCTTATGCAAGGCGTGGGGGGATGAATGCCTTTGTACTGATTCCTGACGGCTATGTAGCGCTGGGTAAGTTAGCCCAAGCATTACTGTACGGGGCAGAAGTATTGGCAATTAAAGGTAATTTTGACCAAGCGTTAGAAATTGTCCGCGAGATGGCTGAAAGCTATCCGATCACTTTGGTGAATTCAGTCAATCCCTACCGCCTAGAAGGGCAGAAAACAGGAGCCTTTGAAATCGTCGATGCGCTAGGTGATGCCCCAGACTGGCTATGTATCCCCGTGGGCAATGCCGGGAATATCACAGCGTATTGGATGGGATTTTGTCAATATCATCAAGCCAGAAAGTGCGATCGCTTACCCAGAATGATGGGATTTCAAGCCGCAGGTGCAGCCCCCTTGGTACATGGACAGCCAGTGGCGCATCCCGAAACCCTAGCGACAGCAATTCGTATTGGCAACCCTGCTAGTTGGGAATTAGCGATCGCAGCCCAAACCGCAAGTCAGGGAAATTTCCACGCAGTTACCGATGCAGAAATTCTTGACGCTTATCGACTTTTAGCAGCATCAGAAGGTATCTTCTGTGAACCTGCTAGCGCCGCTTCTGTAGCCGGTTTATTGCAAGTGAAAGACCAAATTCCCACAGGGGCAACAGTGGTTTGTGTCCTCACAGGCAATGGTCTAAAAGACCCAGATACAGCCATTAAACACAATCACAGTCAATTTCAACAGGGTATTGCAGCAGAATTGGGTGCAGTAGCGAAGGCAATGGGATTTTAGGATTAACGCAAAGCGTTAGCGTTAGGTAACTCCAATACTTTTCGGTTAAGGGGGAAAGGGCAAAGGGAAAGGGTTTGAATTTACCTTTACCCCTTGCCCTTTAACCTTTACCCAGACCAAAAGAGACTTATAGTGTTGCATATCAGTTGTAATTAAGTATCTCACTGACATAATATTGGTTTGAAAAGTCAGACACTTGTAAGGTCAGTACTACTGGATAACGAGCAAGGTTCGCAAGTATTCTCTGGATTTTGCACGAATTAATTATTGATCATATATTTTGCTGATCACTACTCCTAATTTTCTGACTTTATAAATTATTTGTTGTTCGCAAGCTGTAAATTTTACCAGCATTGAAATACCAGGAATTTATCATGACAAGTCTTAAAGGTAAAACAGTACTTTTGACTGGTGCTTCGCGTGGATTAGGAGTATATATTGCTCGTACTTTGGCAAAAGAAAAAGCAACTGTAATCAGCGTTTCTCGTTCAAAGTCAGGCTTAGATAAAACATCTAATGAAATCAGAATAGTTGGCGGTAAAGGAATAAGTATTCCCTTTGACATAACAAACTTGACAGAATTTCCGACTCTAGTGCATCAGATTAATAAATTTGTAGGCCCAGTTGATATTTTAATTAATAATGCTGCAATAATCATTTCTCAAGCTTTTGTAGATTATTCTCTCGAAGAAATGCAGTCAGTAGTTACGACTAATTTACTTGCTCCTATGGAATTGACGCGTTTGTTACTGCCAAGTATGTTAGAACGCGGGACAGGACATATTGTTAATATTGCTTCTCTGGCCGGCAAAAAGGGAGTTACTTACAACAGCATTTATTCTGCAAGTAAAGCTGGTTTGATTATGTGGAGTGATGCTGTGCGAGAAGAATTAGCTGGTACTGGTGTAAATCTCTCAACTATCTGTCCGGGATATGTCAGTAGAGTCGGAATGACTGTTGATCGTGATTTAACAATTCCTCCGTTTGCAGGTTCCATACCGGCTGATGTGGCAAATGCAGTCATCAAAGCTCTTAAACAAAACCAGGCAGAGGTAATAGTCAATGGCGGTCTGCTTAACGAAAGTATGACTAAATTATTGCTGGCAATTGGACAAATTTATCCACCATTTGTAAATATAATTTATCGGTTGATTGGTGTAGGCAAAGTGAATTCAAGGCATAGAGAAAATTTGGATATTGGAAAAAATCGAGGTTATGCAGAAATACGCAGGAAATAGACTGACTTTTCACGGGATCTGAAAAACCTCTATCTAAATTTCTCTCCTAAAAGGAGAGAGACTTTAAATTTTCTCCCTATACTTTGTATATAGCATTGCTAATGCTGAATAAATAGTTAAGAGTTATCGCCCTTCCTTACTGTTTCCTTATCTCCTACTCCTAGCGATCGCTCACGTGTCAAACTATCAATAGCATCACCCAAGGCAGTAGTCAGGCTATTGCGGGTTTGGGCGTGGTTATCTTGCTCAGTTTTCAAAGCTTGCAAAAGGCGATCGCGTTCTTTGATCACGGCGATGAGTTTAGCTTGCAAATCTTCCACAGATTTTAGCTGTTCTATTTCTTCTTGGATTGCTGTTACTGTTGTCCCAGCAGCTAGTGTATCGACCTCAAGACCCTTAAGTTTATGCAAATCTGCTTTGAGGGATGCGATCGCCTGTTGGGACAATTGGGCATCTGTGCGGCGTTGTTCTGCTTCTGTGTTATAAAGCTGACGCCATTTCTGGGCACTTTCCCAAGCCGCATCGCGATCGTGCTGTAGTCCCTCCATTTGCTCTTTAATTACCTGGATTTCTGTCAACCACTGTTGTGTCAAATCTTGATTCATAAATAAATAGTCATTACTCATTACTCATTACTCATTACTCATTACTCAATGGTCATTAGTCAAGAGTAGAGACGCGATTAATCGCGTCTGTACAAGGGTTAGGAATTCTTCCCCCGCTCCCCACTCGGTATTCTTGCGGTAAAAAGATAGATGCGATCGCTACGCAAAATTTGGCACAGTAGTTAAGAAACATAACCAGTTTTAACTCTAAATCATGCCAAAGCCTCGCTTTTTCCGCTTCTTTCGCCATCTCAATTGGCGCACGCTCAAAAAAACTTTTGCCAGGACAATGGAAAGGCGACTTTTGGGACTCGCTTCGGAAATTGCCTTCAATGCCATGCTATCGCTGTTTCCAGCAATTCTTGCGATTATCACAGCCATTGGCTTATTAGCCGAATCTTTGCAAGCCACCTTTAGACAACTTGCGGTTCAACTAAGTCAAGTTTTACCTGAACAAGCCCTGGATCTGATTCGTGATTTTGCCACCACAGAAATTACCAATTCTAGAAATAGCGGTTTGTTTTCTCTGAGCTTTGTATTAGCAATTTGGACTGCTTCTGGGGCGGTGAGTACCGCGATGACAGCCTTTGACCAAATCCATCAAATTCCTTCAGAAAACATCCGCCCCTTTTGGAAAGCCAAGCTTGTTTCTCTAGGATTAACAGTCGGTACTATGTTGCTTCTAGTCTTGGCTTCTTTCTTAGTATTTACCAGCGACTGGCTGTTGGGAATGGTAGTGAGCGGAAATGGTTCTTTGAGCTTTTTGTTGCATCTTTGGCAACTGTTACGCTGGCCTTTAGCTTTAAGTATTGTTGCTGTCGCCTTTAGCTTTGTCTATCGCTATGGCCCAAGCCAGTGGAACCCAGGCACGCCAATGATGCCTGGAGCAATTTTAGCAGCTGTTTTCTGGGCGATATTGTCTGCCCTATTTCGGCTTTATGTGGCGAATTTTGGCAATTATAATAAAGTATATGGTGCTGTAGGGGCTGTGATAGTTTTAATGCTCTGGCTGTCAATGAGCGCTGCTGTTCTGTTAATCGGCGATCAGTTGAACGTGACTGTCGGCGAAGATATGCGCTTAAAGAGCAGTCGCAATCTAACGAAAAATATTAATTAGTAGATCCCTGAGAAAATTTTTGCCTTCTTCTCAGTAGGGGAGTAGAATATCTAACGATTCAATACAAACTTAGCGATCGCCTTCATGCCTGATTCTCCTCCTCGATTTTCGATGATTGAACCTGATGCCAAAGCACCCACCTTGAAGCGCCTGCGTCAGTTAAGTCGATTACTGGATAATGTTATTACCATCCCTGGCACGAAGATTGGTTTTGGTCTCGATCCAATTTTAGGACTCATACCTATTGGTGGTGATTTTTTGGGAGTGATGTTTTCTTGCTACATCATCCTAGAAGCCGCGCGACTGGGTGTATCTAGAGCCACTTTGGGCAAAATGGTTGTGAACGTGATTATTGATAGCTTGGTAGGCGCTGTTCCCGTTTTGGGAGACTTTTTTGATTTTGCCTGGAGAGCTAACACTAATAATATCAAACTCTTGGAAGAATACTTAAAGTTCCCCAGCGAGCAAAAGAGTGCAGACAAGTGGTTTATCTTTGCCGTTTTGGCTGGATTGTTATTAATCTCTATTGTTTTAGTAGCATTGCCCGTGATACTAATTAGAATCCTGTGGAACGCCTTAACTGGCGGTTAAATAGTTTATTGATAAAAGAATGAAAGATTGGTGGCAAGCTACTTTTCCGAAAGGACGGCAAAGTCTAATTATTACTGATGCGAAAGGGTACCCTGTACAAATTGCTTATGGCGAAAAAGGTAAAGGTAAACCGCTAATTTTATTACATGGTATGGGGAGTTGGAGCTACAATTGGCGCCATAGCATAGCACCATTATCTAAATATTATCGGGTAATTTGTTTTGATGCCAAAGGTTTTGGCTTTTCCGAAAAACCACTGTCTCGTAGAGAACATAATGGTCATCAAGTTGTTGAGTTTCAAAGAGTTATTGAGGCATTATGTGATGAACCCGCAGTGATTGTGGCTGAATCTCTGGGGGGATTAGTTGCCCTTGCCCTTGCTCAAGAAAATCCGCAATTAATCGGGCGGCTTGTAGTGGTAAATGTACCTATTTTTACCGAGCGTTTACCCCATTGGGCTATGTGGTTACTTGCCCAAACGCCCCTAGAAATAATGCAAACAATTGACTCTTTACGTCTGGCATATCTGTTTGCACCTCTATTTAGAGAAGTTATGGCAATAGAAAGACGTGGGGTATTATTTGATCCTTCAATCCTTACACAAGAAGATATCTATTGGATAACTTACCCATTTATTGAATTGCCTGGGACAGTTGCAAAAGTTGCCGAAGAGTTACAAATAGCAGCGCTAGAAATTGAGAATTGGCAATCAAATAAGCCAAATATGCTCACCAAAATTCAAAATAAACTCAGTAAAATTAAGTGTCCTACACTAGTTTTGTGGGGTGAGCAAGATAGTTGGTTTCCTACTAGTCATGGTGAAAAATTGCATCAGCATATCCCCAACTCCAAATTACAGATTTTGTCTAACTGCTGTCATGATGCCTCAACTGGCGCTTTTGAGGTGCTCAATAGAGCGATTCTTGAATTTTTACAAGATACTAACTTTTAAAGAAGAATTCAGAAGCCAGAATTCTGAATTCAGTAATGTTTTAGTAGGGAAGTCAAGCTAAATCCGCCAGTCTAACTTCAATTCTGTTAGCGGATAGCTAAGGTTTAGCTCATTCTGACTCTTGACTCCTGAATTCTGTTTCGATAAAAAGAGAGTGGGAGGAAGCATATCCGTCAGCTTTCAAACTCCCACTCTGCCATTTGCTGCTGAAGTGAACAGGAATGTATACAGACGTTGCCCGTTATTTGGGGGCTAATGCGTATTTCAACAACAACGTCCATACGCATTTAGTATTCCTGTTGCAGCAAATGCCAAACCTGATTATTGATATTTATTTGCTGAGAAAAATCCTCTGCAATTAATTGGTAGAGATAGCTTTTTGTTTTTGTAAATCAATTAATAAATCAGTTTTTACAAAAGTAATTTGCTTCCGTGGTAGTCCCTGATAACAAAACACTTGAAGTCGTTTATCTTTATACAATTTAACTTGATTAATCAAAAGCTGGTTGCCATTTTGGCAGGTTTTTAAATTTACTAATTGCTCATATTTAACTTTTTAAAAGCAGTTAAACCGTTATATAGCAATAAATTATTTGTACATAACAAGATTCCCGACTTGTTAAATAAGTCGGGAATCTTAGCCAAGCTAATTGGCAAAAAGTGTTAATTTAACCGGATTTTACCTTACATTACCTTACAGTAGTATTAATACTGGCGTAAAATTGCAGACAATGAACTATTTTTACGAAGATCCATCAAATCTGCTAAAGGTTCGGTGCGCGTATCCAGGTGGTGCTTGTGTTCTGCTGGTAGAACCGTTACCAGATGTTTTGTTTTAGGTTGCATCTGCATAACGGGCATCAATTGGGGTTGTGGCACAAAAATTGGCTGGTTCTTGGGAAGGCGTGGTTCCAATCTTTGGTAATGGTTCTGTGTTAAACGTGCCTGATGGCGGTTAACCTGTTTTTGGACTTTTTGCGGTTGCTTGGTTCGGTTGAGCGTTCGGAAAATGAGTAAGCAACCACTACCACAACTGAGGACGATCGCAGCCACCATCCATAAAGGTGTAGGATTACTATTCTCAGAGGGCACGTTGATTGGTTCTTCAACTATAACTGGCATTTTTTCTGGTTCTTCTTGTGCTACCGGGCCAGCATTACCCAAGCTATACAAGGCAAAAGCACCACCTCCCATAAACATGGCTAAAAACCCAGTTAACAATAGCCAAGGATGATGTGCAACCAGATATATCAGAACATTCGAGCTTTGGTTGAATCTCGATTTTCTGTTTGTCAGCTCTGGAGTAGCCCTTTTTAGTTGGGTTCGCTCGCGCTGTACACTCTGACTTTTTTCCATGATTACTTTCAGATTTGTACCCCTCTAGTCAATAAATTGTACTGGAGGAGTCAAGCATCAGCTATCCGTAACAAAAGCCCAGATTAAAGTAGCTTTTTTGTAATATAAATGCTACCAAATCTGGCTAACTTTTGCCAAAATTCTGTATTTATTGTGACTTTTCGCTGTGATTATCTAAAAGTCTGTTAGTTTATTTTCTCCGTCAACTAGGAGAATGCCTTTCAAGAGCAAGTTGAATTAACCGATCAACTAATTCTGGAAAGGAAACTCCACTATGGGCCCAGAGTTGGGGATACATACTAGTTGCAGTAAAGCCTGGTAAGGTATTTATTTCATTAATCAAAACTTCTTGTGTCGCTTCCACATAGAAAAAATCTACCCTTGCCAACCCCGCAGCATCAACGGCTGCAAAAGCTTGCAAAGCCATGTCTTTAATTTGACGAGCGATCGCATCTGGAAGCGGTGCAGGTATCAGTAAATCTGCCCGACCCTCAGTATATTTAGTTTCATAATCATAAAAATCGCTGTCATAAGTAATCTCTCCAATGACAGAGGCTTGGGGTTGGTCGTTGCCTAAAACGGCACACTCAACTTCTCTCGCTACGACACCAGCTTCTACAACTAGTCGGCGGTCATAACTGGCAGCATTATCTAAGGCGGCTTCTAATTCTTGGCGCGATCGCACTTTAGCAATACCCACTGATGAACCCAAATTAGCAGGCTTGACAAAAGCAGGATAACCTAATGCTGCCTCAATTTCATCACACAATTTTGGAAACACGCAAGGATTAGACCAAACCTGCGCTCTAGTTATCGCTTTGTATTTTACCTGTGCTAGTCCTGCTTGCTCAAAGGCAATCTTCATGGCAATTTTATCCATCCCCATTGCCGAACCTAACACCCCAGAACCAACAAAGGGGACTTGCATTAAAGTGAGTAACCCTTGAATTGTCCCGTCTTCACCGTTGGGGCCGTGGAGAATGGGAAACCAAACATCCACTTCCGCAACTTGAGAGGGAGATTGCCACTTGCTGAGGGTTTGGGCTTGAGGATTGGATGTCAGATTTCCAACAGATGTTGACTGTTCCGATTCCAGTAGTGGACTGCCGGTTCCTAAAACCTTTTGGGGTGCTTCTCCAGCTAGCCAGCGTCCGTCTTTTTGGATGTAAAAAGGCAATATTTCGTACTTACTAGCATTTTCCTCTGCACTCAAGGCTTTAGCGATCGCCCGTGCTGATTTGATCGAAACTTCATGTTCTCCCGAACGACCGCCAAACAATAACCCCACGCGCAGCTTAGTCATTTTCGGTTCCTCCACACTCCTCAAGCAGATAGCGTATCACAACCTACAAAAATTGCCATATTTTTCTATATTTTTTTATTGCCTGTTTAATTACACATCGTCATTGCGGGCAAAGCAATCGCTTCGCTCGCAATGACTGTAAATATTTTTGTCAATATACTTCAAGTTTTTTGACATGCAATGATATTGCATTGGCTAACAATGGCATTGTCTCGACTAATATTTTTCCGCATAATTAGTTATGATTCCCACAGTAATTGCACCCCACCCCTTAATCATCAGATTTCCTGCCTTCAGCCTTCAATTAAAACGATCGTGTTGTCAGCTACAGTTATATTCCAGGAAATTAGGCAACAATATTGGTAAATAACTAGAAATGCAGCCCTGCCTGTAAAAATGCTGCCGTTTCATGAAACCCCGAATTATTGTTTGTGGCTTAGGACGTACCGGATATAAAACCTTTCGTTTGCTGAGAGACCAGGGAGCCTTAGTTGTTGGCATTCATCACCAATCTATCCCTGGCGAAACAGCAGGGGATGTGATTGTTGGCGATTTACAAGCAGCTGCTACCTTAACAGCAGCAGGAATTCAAGAAGCACACACTTTAGTCATCTCTGGCTCTAAAGATGCTCTGAATTTGTCTATTATGATGCAAGCGCGGATGCTGAATTCCCAGATTCGGATTATTAACCGTTTGTATAATACAAATTTGGGCGAACGCCTAGATCAAAGTTTGCCAGACCACTTGAGTATGAGTGTTGTGGGATTAGCAGCACCCGTATTCACCTTTGCAGCAATGGGAAACCGAGCGATCGGACAAATCAAATTATTTCAGCAAACTTGGCCGATTCATGAAG
>NNBV01002683.1_pt1 | contig 15359 bp, 14 predicted proteins | sample 1173771 | NCBI WGS metagenome assembly NNBV01 (sample SAMN07173938, study PRJNA388173) | plant metagenome | isolation source: symbiotic tissue sample KVS11 | place: Norway: Troms, Kvaloya island | reverse complement strand
AATGAATATACTATAGTGCAGCAGGAGACCTTCGCCCCTATTCTTTACCTGATAAAGTACAAAACACTGGAAGAGGCAATTGAATTGCAGAATGGTGTGCAGCAGGGATTATCTTCTTCCATTATGACAACCAATATGCGGGAGATGGAACGGTTCCTTTCTCAGAGTGGTTCTGACTGTGGTATTGCCAATGTGAATATCGGTACGTCAGGAGCTGAAATTGGTGGTGCCTTCGGAGGTGAGAAGGAAACGGGTGGCGGTCGTGAGTCCGGATCGGATGCCTGGAAAATATATATGCGCAGGCAAACCAATACCATCAATTTCGGAGACACCTTGCCACTTGCACAGGGTATTAAATTTGAAATTTAGACTCATTCCGAAATGGGCTGAGCCACTTGGAATTTACTACCCTTTGGCCTACTTTTATCCTAAACCACTTGTATCATGGCCGGTAAGAAATATCGTACTGTAATGTTGATTGATGATAATGAGATTGATAATCTTATTAATCAGAAAATGATTGAGGCAGCTGCCATCACCGAGAACATCTATACTCATACCGGAGCAAAAAGTGCGATCGAGTTTCTGAAAAACATGGAACGTCTGGATGTAGCCGACAAGGTTCTTCCTGATGTAATCTTCCTTGACATTGACATGCCTTTGATGGATGGATTCCAGTTTCTGGATGAATTTGAAAAGCTTTCCAATGTTGCCAAGAAGAAATGCAAGATTGTAATGCTTACTTCTTCCATCAACCCTCAGGACTTCAACCGCTCGAAGAAGTACACCAACGTGAAGCTTTATCTTAACAAGCCACTCTCACACGATTCGATTCTTAAGCTGGAAGTGTAATTGATTTGAAGATTAGATAATTTGAAGGCGGAGCGATGCTCCGCCTTTTTTATTAGTCGTGCAAGGTTTCCAACCTTCAAAAGGTTGGAAACCTTACTTTTACTGAGTTGTCCTCTTCAGCAGCAAACAAAATGAGTTATTCGCGTTGATGAAGAACACCAACACGGGCATTAAAAAATCCGGAACTTGAATTTAAGAAACAGGCTCGATAGCAGTCAGGTTATCGACAAACTTTTCGTCCATCTTGATAAAAGTGGTAGGAGCGAAATAGTTTACCGTTAAGGACTTGAACTTAGGTATCAGGGCTCCAATCTTCTTGGGCTTCTCTTTCTTCGCTTCGCTTACTGCGATCTTTAATATCTTGATGAAGAGCATTACGTTCTCACAGGCATCTTTACCAAACATTCTGATCTGGCGCTGAATGCTATTGGTCAGCTGATTAAACAACTCAAAATCTTTCAACATACAATACTGAAGCGCCAGCAATGCCTTTACCTCCATTTGTGCAAATGGATATTTCTTAAGACTGGTGTCGTTAAGCATATTGTTGATCAGCTTGGCGGCCTCCTCGTGCTTGCCTACATAGTAACTGGAAAGTGCTTTGTAAACCACATAGATCAAATGACCCGGCACATCCATAGGGTCTGCTTCAAACTCCAGGAACATGGCTTCGTTCTCTGCATACAATTCTCTTTCCGTGCCCATACGCAGATAACGCTCCAGCTTCGAAATCAAAAACTGTGAAGAGAAGGTGTAATACGGATAGTTCACCAAAAGATTAGAAGCCGCATCGTTTACTTCCTCAAAATACTTCTCTGCCTGGCGGTACACTTTGTAGTGATTATAATACTCCAGCTTAAGGAATTCAAACACTAAGTTGATGTGATAGTAAAGCGGATCAAGATTATAAGTATCAAATATTTTCTGAACATGGGCGAAAATATCTTCGATCGATTCTCCCTCCTGCTGTACGTTATCTTCCGGCTCTACAAACAAACGGTGAAACACCAGCATACAGCTTTGATACACATACAATCGATGCGACTCATACAACCGGGCTACGTTCTGCATCTCTTTCAATAAAAGAGTAAGCCCCAGTTTTTCCACCTCATCGCCAGACAACAGATAGCTTCCGTATTTTTTGAAGTAATCGGCCAGCAGGTCTTCTGACTTATCAACAGCTAACATATAAGCCACGTGGCGGTTATAGAGCTGAGAGTAGTTAAAATGATCGGAAGAGTTAACGTGAATTTTCTTTAAGGACTTATAAACCACAGTCAGCTCATTAGCCAGATCATAATCAATCAGTTCCTTCTCCAGTTTCTTAAGTGTGGCGATGGAAATGGTTCTCTTTTTTGTAAACAGTACTTCATTGAGGTTGGCCACCTTACGCAGAATATCGGTACGCGGGCTTTCCATCTGCTGTAGCAAATGCTCTTCGATCTTTTGGTTTAGCCGTGAACGGAGGGTGTAGTATGCGTTTGCATTCACTTCCAGTTCCACCATGATCTTGCTATCGGAAAGCTGACGCTCACGCAGTGCTTTCAGCAAATACGCTGACTTCTCTGCATTACTTTCAATCAATGAATCATGAATCGTTTTAAAGTCTTTTTCGGAAAGCTGTTTAACGATGTTCTTCAGTTTGGCCATTGTACAGACTCAGTTATGATTGTGAAAAGTTACAAAATTTATAAATCACCGCAACAAGTCAATTTGACCTAAGATAGACATTTTTACCGTCTTTTATAATTGGCCAACGGTTTGTGTAACTACGTTGTAAAAATAAAATAAGTTATGGATCCTTTCTCACAGATGATCATTGATGCCGTACAAAAAATAAAGAATGCGGTAGTGAAAATAGATGTATTCAAGAAAGCGAACGATGGAAAACTGCGACCGGCTGGATCGGGCTCAGGGTTCATTTTCTCCTCGGACGGACTGATTTTCACTAACAGTCACGTGGTAAACAATGCCGATAAAATCATGGTGAGCCTGCTCAATGAAAATGAGATTGAAGCAACGCTCATTGGCCAGGACCCGGACAGTGATCTGGCTATATTAAAGATCTATGCAAACGGATATTCCGTTGCCAGAATGGGCGATGCTTCTCAGCTGCAAATAGGCCAATTCGTCATAGCCATCGGGAATCCATTTGGTATCAGCATACGGTGACAACAGGGGTAGTCAGTTCATTGGGAAGAAGTTTGCGAACACAATCCGGCAGACTGGTGGATAATGTGATTCAATCTGATGCAGCATTAAACCCGGGCAACTCGGGTGGGCCGATGATCAATACCGATGGTGAAGTGATTGGTGTTAACACAGCGATTATACAAGGTGCTCAGGGGCTTAGCTTCTCCGTCGATATCAACACAGCCAAAGAGATTGCAAGTCAACTGATTAAGGATGGAAAAGTATTCAAGGCCTATCTTGGTTTTGCTTTACAGGAAGTTCCTGTCAATCCAAAGATTCTCCGTCACTATCATCTTCCTAATCAAAAAGGTTTGTTTGTAGTAAGCATCGAACCGGATTCGCCCGCATCACGATCGCAGGTAAAAGAAGGTGATATCATTGTAGCATTCAATGGCAAGCCGATGAACAGCACTCAGGATTTGTTTAAAGAGCTGACCAGACGAAACGTATTGACCATGACGGATATATCGGTGATTCGTCATACTGAATTGATGAATGTGAATGTAGTGCCGGTTGATCGGTGATCAATCAAAGTGCCATTCTGAAAGAACATCATTAAAGGCGCGAAAGAACAAGCACCTCGTTCTATAATGGCGTAGGCGCGCCTGTAGAGATTTTCTTGTACGATGATTTTGTCTTGCAAGACAAATCATCGTACAAGAAAATAATGAAACGTTAAATCTGCAAGGCAGATTTAAATTCACGTTCTGCGCCACTACAACAACAGAATGCGCAGCAATACGGGCAGAAGGGCAGACACGATCTATATATTACTTTCTTTGATGAAAGAAGAATCTTTTCAGAATAAACTTCAAACAATCACACCATAAAAAAAAGATTAGCCACTGACGGCCAACCTTTTGTTCAGATTCTATCGGAATTATTAGATCCCTATGTCTTGTTAAACTACAACTTCAAACCTTCAAAATGCATCGAAGTCTCTTCCAGAACAGACTTCATCAACGCACTGGCTTTGGTATGTTTGAGCACCGGTGCAATCTGCCCGCCCCAAAACAAAACCATATCCCATTTCTGTTGTTCGATAGCTGCCTTTCTCAGGTGCGACATGAATTGTGTTTGCAACGGGAAAGGCAGAAACTCTTTCTGATCATTGACAAGCTCCTTTGCAATCCGGCTCACGATCCCTCTTCCCAGCCTACCGGTAAATGCACGCGATAGCGTAGTGTAGCGCGCTTCCTTCGAGAACAACATTTGCCTGTGCATAGCAGTAGCGTTTGATTCATCTGTAGCAAGAAAGGCGGTGCCAATTTGTGCTCCATCTGCACCCAGCGCCAGTGCGGCAGCTACACCCTTTCCGTTGGCAATACCGCCTGCAGCGATCACAGGTGTTTTCACTTTTTCTTTAATGAGTTGTACCAATACAAATGTGCCTGTAGTAGACGCTTCTGCCGGTGCAAGAAAAGAAGGACGATGACCACCTGCTTCAAAACCAGAAGCAATGATCAGGTCAACACCAGCGGCTTCCAATGAGATGGCCTCATCTAAGGTAGTCGCCGCGCCAACCGTAACAATACCCAGCCTGCGACATTGCTCCAGGATATCAGGAGAAGGAATACCAAACATAAAGCTGAATACTTTTGGCTTCTGATGCAGTACCACTTCCACCTGGTTTTCAAATCGCGATTGGAAGGGAGCCGGTTTCTCCGGCAAAGCAATACCCGCTTCATCGAAGTAAGGCTTGAATACCCGTTGAGCTTTTTTAAATTGTTCATCCGAAACAGTGCCATCTATGGCATCGGTATCTGAAACCCACAGGTTGATATTGTACGGCTTGTTGGTAGCTGCTTTAATCTGCTGGTCTACCTGCAGTATCTCCTGCGGACTTAATGTATAGGCACCGTATCCACCCAATCCACCTGCATTTGACACCGCAGCGACCAATTCTACGGATGAAAGATTACCACCGAATGGCCCTTGCAGTATGGGATAGTCGATGCCCAGCAATCGGGAAGCTTTTGTTTGGTACCACATAATGATAAAGTTAATCGGTTATATCTGTAATCATTTTATTCACGATCACCCATCGGTTATCAATTTTATGAAACGACAGGAACTCATCATAGTTAAAGTCGTACATTTTTACATGCACTTTGGCCACAGCAATGGAGTTGATCACGTTAATTGAAATGATCGTTCGCTTAAAAGGTTTCTTCGCCTCCTTTGGGCTTACACGATTCTTTACTCCATCCAGGTACTGATCGAGTGTTTTGGCATAAGGCTGACCTTTCAGATCTCCAAACAATAAAGTGCCCGGATTCAGAATACGCTGCAGGGCAACTACATCACCTTCATAGATTCCTTTGAAGTAATGATTTTCCAGTGCCTGTGTGATGTCGGTTATATCAGATTGATTGTTTTCCATTTTTTTTAAGCTTTGAGCGTTTGTCATAAGAAAAGTACTAAAGAGAAAAGCGGTGGTGAAAAGCATTTTCATCTTACTGCTATTTTTTATCTGCCGTAATACCTTTTTCGCGCAACACCGATACCTGTTCTCCGGCAAAACCCCAGTTATCCAAATCCACCTCCTCAATGACCACGTGGGTCAATTGAGGATCTTTGTTCAACACATCGTTGATCACATCGGTTACTCCTTTGATCAGCGCTTTCTTTTGTTCTCTTGTAACCCCTTCGCGGGTTAGTTCTATTTTAATGTAAGGCATAGTTTTATTTTTTTAAGCCAAAATGAAAACGATTTACTTATTCACATGGGCAGTGATTCTTACGGTCAGATCAAAATCATTGTAGATGAGGGTATCACCCAGATTCAAAAAGAAATTGCCTGAGCGGAATTTCATATCATAGAGCGTACGGTCAACAATGATTTTTGCAGTGGCTGTGAGCGAATCACCCTTTACTTCAATCATTGCATCAAACGCTATGGGATGAGTGATGCCTTTGATCGTCAGATAACCGTCAACATGATTTCCCTTTACAGAAATAATTTCCAGCGTAGCTTCAGGAAATTTATCTATAGAGAAGAAATCATCCGAAGCCAGATGGCCTGCAAACTGTGCATTGGTTTCCGGATCAGTGATGTCTGTGATTTTAATAGAAGTGGTATCGACTACAAACGATCCTCCTGCAAGTGTGCCTTCATTCAAAAGGAGCTCACCTTGTTTAATAGCGATGGTGCCATTATGTGTGCCTGTTACTTTGCTACCCACCCATTCAATGTTGCTTTGGGCAGTCACGATTTTAAATCTTTGATTTTTCATTTTCTTTTTGTGTTTAATTACTACACAAATAAACGCGGGCGGTTGCCGAAGGTCGGGTGATCTACATCACATTTGAAGCGACGGAACGTTTTATGTGATGTACATCACTTCCTGCAATTCCGGCTTCCTGATGATCCTGTCTTAAAAAAAGAGTGGTCATCCCGCGAAAGCGAAATGACCAACCTATAATTTCAAAGACACTGTGCTTTGAGTAACTATTCTAATTGTGTGATGTGAATCACTTCAGGTGTTATACAAGCGGCTAAGGGTTTCCCTTGAAACTCCTAAGTAAGCAGCAATCAGATTTTTGGGAACCAGATTATACAGTTCTGGATAGAGGTGCAACAGCTCTTCATACCTGTCCTTTGCGTTATTGTTCATCACCGACAGCAGTCTTTTCTGAGTAGCAACAAATCCTTTATTTGTTCGCCACCGGAAGAAATGTTCCACGGGATGTAGTTCATGACATAGCTTCTCCCGGTCTTCATTGGTCAGGCAAAGCACTTCTGCATCGGTAATGCAGTCTACATTAATGGTTGCCTTTTGCTGATTGTAAAGTGCGTTGTAATCGGAAGCCCACCATCCCGGCATGGCAAATTGCAGGATGAACATTTTCATATGATCGTTGATGAAAAAAGATTTCAGACAACCTGACACTACGAAGTATTCACAGTCTACCGCATCGCCTGCTATTAGTATTGCCTGCCCTTTTTTAAAGTGTTGTTCTTTAAAATGTGAAAAGAAGTAATCAAACTGTTCATCGGATAATGCAACTGCCTTAGCAAGATGAGTCTTTAGGGTTTCTTTTGCATTCACGCTATTGAGGGTTAAACTGGTAGCTTGAATTTATACATTGTGTTTCAAATTTAAACTAAATAAAAAAATCCTACCTCTCTACCAGTTCTATAGCGAAAACACTAACTATCTCCGATGACCTCTTCAAAACTACTCCATAAAAAAAGGTTGGCCATTAACGGCCAACCTTTTCTGTTTTATTCAAACTCTTTAAATCAGAATCCCCATTTCTTGTTCGTTCTATCATGCTTCTTCTCAGGAGCAGGAGACGATGATGACGATGAAGAAGACGAAGGTCTGGCTGGTTTATCAGTAGAATAACCGCTTCTCGAACCACCACCCGATCTGTTTCCATAAGAAGGCTTGTCGGATGAAGAGGATGATCTTCTTCTATCGGAAGAGTAACCACCGCCACCACTTCCACCGCTTCTTTCGCGTCTTGGAGGTCCGTCACTTCTTCTTGAAGAGGAGGATGAGGATGACTCATCACGATCTCCGCCTCTGCTTCTGCGACCACCGCCACCTGTGTCGCTGGTTTCTTCTACACGAACCTGGCGGCCCTGGTATTCCACGCCACCTTTAAATCCTTTCAGCACTTGTTCTGCTTTTTCTTTTTCTACTTCGAAGAAAGAATAAGCACCTTTCAAGTCTATTTTACCAATGTCTTTCTTTTCCAATCCACAGAAATCATCGAGCAACTCCAGCATTTGTGCTTTCTCGATTCCATCCATACGGCCGAGGTTGATGAAGAAGCGTGTACCGCCAGCTGCTGCATAACGTTCACTTCCTTCACCATCTGCACGCTTACCACCTTCAGTATTCAAATCAGGTGCATTACGATAGTAATCCAGGAAGCGGTTGAATTCGATCGAAGCAAAACGCTTGATCAGTTCTTCTTTCGTCAATCCTTTCAATGCTTCATATACTTGTGGCAGGAATTCTTCAATCTCTGCTTCATTTACTTTCACTTCATGCACTTTATGCATTAATGAAAGCAATTGTTTCTGACAGACTTCAGGACCACTTGGAATCACCATTCGTCTGAACGTTGATTTCAAGGTCTTTTCAATCTGCTTCACCTTTCCTAATTCTCTCTTCGAGATCATAGCAATGGAAATACCTTTCTTACCGGCACGGGCAGTACGTCCGCTGCGGTGTGTATAGAATTCCATTTCATCAGGAATATTCAAATGGATAACGTGAGTGATGTCATCCACATCAATACCACGGGCAGCCACATCGGTAGCTACTAATATCTGCAAATCACGCTGACGGAAGCGTACCATCACGCGATCACGCTGTTGTTGTGTCAGATCGCCATGTAAAGCATCGGCATTGTAGCCATCCTTCATCAGCATCTCAGCCACCTTTTGTGTGTCGATACGGGTACGACAGAAGATCAAACCAAAGATATCCGGAGTATAATCCAGAATACGTTTCAAGGCCAGGTACTTATCACGATCCTGAACGATTGCATACACATGTTCAATGTTCACGTTACCGGTGTTCTGCTCTCCTACCTGAAGTTCGAAAGGATCGGTCATGTAGTTCTTCATGATCGAGCGTACTTCGCGTGGCATAGTAGCTGAAAACAACCAGGTTGATTTTTCTTTCGAGGTGAAAGAAAGAATCTTATCCAGGTCATCCTTGAAGCCCATGTTCAGCATTTCATCTGCTTCATCCAATACAATATACTTGATGGAGCTCAGGTTGATTGCCTTACGGTCGATCAGATCGATCAAACGACCTGGGGTAGCTACGATGATCTGAGCACCACGTTTTACTTTTCTTATTTGTTCGCTGATGCTGGCACCGCCATACACCGCTACAATATTGAAACGCTTGATTTTTTCGGAAAAATTTTCAAGATCATTGGTGATCTGTAAACCCAACTCACGCGTAGGTGCCAGCACCAATGCTTGTGTGTCGTTGCTCTTGTCATCGACCAGATCCAATAGTGGTAGGCCAAAGGCTGCGGTTTTACCTGTACCTGTTTGGGCAAGACCTACAAAGTCACGGTTACCGGTTAATAATACGGGGATCGCTTGTTCCTGAATAGGAGTTGGCGTTTCGAACCCGAGCAATTGCACGGAGTCCACGAGTCCCTTGGATAGACCAAGGTCTGCAAATGATTTCATGTGTTAATTTGTTATTCTGTTTTTCTCACCGGTTGCGGGCACTTTGCTTCAACCTTTATTGTGAGACCGTACTCATGCAAAACATCCATGAGTAGCAGGCGCCTTGTAACTGCACCTGTCTGATAGACATTTCAATAATTGTACTTCTTCGGCTGCAAAAGTACGTTTATTAATTCACAAAAACACGGGTAAGGAAAATATCATGACGAATCTTAACTTTATCGCGCATTATCCAAACAAACTAATGGTATGATTCTCTTCGGCAGAATAAAAAGAAACTCCTTACTCGCTCTCTTTCTGATGGTCTCCCTCTTCTCCTATGCACAGCAGGGAGTAAAATGGGCGAAGGACGGCAACTCTTACTATAGCACGGAAGGAGACGAAATTGTGAGCTATTCACTGGCCGATAACAGCCGTAAGACGGTGATCTCCAAAGCGAATCTGACCTACCCCGGAAAAAGCAATCTGAAGATCAGGAGCTTTAGCTTTTCGCAAGACCAGAGCAAAGTACTCCTCTATACCAACACCAAAAAAGTATGGCGGCTGGACACCCGTGGCGACTACTGGGTGCTTGACCTGAACACAAAAAAACTCCGCCAGCTGGGGTTAGGTCAACCGCCCTCCTCTTTAATGTTTGCCAAGTTTTCAACCGATGGAGCCGGGGTAGCTTATGTGAGTAACTACAATGTATATGTTGAAGATCTGAACTCCGGCCGTATCACTATGCTGACTACCGATGGTAATCGCAAGCTGATCAACGGCACTTTTGATTGGGCGTATGAAGAAGAGTTTGCGTGCCGCGATGGATTTCAATGGAGCCCCGATGGTCAGCAAATTGCCTTCTGGCAAATCGATGCCAATCAGATTCCCGATTTCAACATGATCAACAATACCGATTCGGTGTATTCCAGAATCGTTCCGGTAGAGTATCCTACGGCAGGTAAAAATCCATCTCCCGCTAAGATTGGTGTAATTAATATCGCCACCAAAAAACTAACCTGGATGGCTGTACCCGGCGATCCTTTACAGCATTACATTCCGCGCATCGAATGGAACACTTCGAATGAATTGTTTGTGCACCAGCTCAATCGCAAACAAAATGAAAGCAGGATCTTTTCGTGTAATGCCGCTTCGGGTGACGCACGCCTGATTCATTCTGAAAAAGAAGAAGCATGGATTGATGTTTATACGCCATGGGAAAATGTGTATGCCCTTGACTTCCGTCATCACTTTCAATGGATCAATTCCGGAAAGGAATTTTTATGGATGAGTGAGAAAGACGGATGGAGACATTTGTATCGCATCAGCAAAGAAGGAAAAGAAACACTAATCACAAAAGGTGATTATGATGTAATGGATCTTCGACATGTGAGCGAAACAGGCAACATAGTTTACTTCCTGGCATCACCCACCAACGCTACTCAAAAATATCTTTACAAAACAAAACTTGACGGAACCGGAAAGGCCGAGTTGGTTTCACCCGCTGAGCTGGCAGGTATGCACGACTACAACATATCGCCCAACGGCAAGTATGCCTCGCATTCATTTAATAATTCATTTAGCCAACCGGTGAACGAATTCATCAGCCTGCCCGCACACAAAGCATTGAATGAAAAAGAAAGTATCAAAGCAAAACTTGCTGCAGTTACCGAAGAAAAGAAGGTAGAGTTCTTCAAAATAAAAACATCGGAAGGTGTGGAAATGGATGGTTGGATGGTGAAGCCAAAGAGCTTTAATGCCTCCAAAAAATATCCGGTAGTGTTTCTTGTCTATACTGAACCATGGGGCGCTAATGTGCATGACAGCTACGGAACAGCTGACAACTACCTCTTCAACGGAGACATGGCCGAAGAAGGTTATATCTATATGTCCATTGATAATCGTGGTACGCCTGCCCCGAAAGGAAGAGCCTGGAGAAAATCGATCTATCGCCAGGTAGGCAGACTCAACATCAAAGACCAGGCAATGGCTGCCAGGGAAGTACTGAAGTGGAACTTTGTAGATGCCGAACGTATAGCGGTATGGGGATGGAGCGGTGGCGGATCGGCTACACTCAACCTGTTATTCCAATACCCGGAGATTTATAAAACCGGTATTGCCGTGGCTGCAGTAGCCAACCAGCTCACATATGATAATATGTACCAGGAAAGATACATGGGACTGCCGCAGGAAAATTTACAGGACTTTATCGATGGATCGCCCATCACCTATGCTAAAAACCTAAAAGGCAATCTGCTTTACATTCATGGTACAGGCGATGATAACGTGCATTATGCCAATGCCGAAATGCTGGTGAATGAGCTGATCAAATACAATAAACAATTTCAGTTCATGGCTTATCCTAATCGCACACATAGCATATCCGAAGGCGAAGGCACAGGCGAACACCTGTCAACTTTGTATTCGGATTACTTAAGAAAGTATTGTCCACCAGGAGGAAGGTAAGCAATAGGCAGTAGGCAAAGTTGACAGTTGACAAACGGCAATTGACGATGATAACAACTTTGCGCCTCCGCGTCTTTGCGTGAAAAAATATAATATGAAAGAAATTCCAATTCCAACATTGCACCTCTTTCCAAAGCTGGATGAAGAACTGACTACGCTTTTGAAATCGCTCTCGCCTGAAGATTGGCAGAAACCAACGCTGGCAAAGCTCTGGACGGTAAAAGACATAGCCTCACATCTGCTTGACGGCAACGTGCGCTTTATCTCCATGCTGCGCGATGGATATTTTGGTGAGAAGCCGGAGAACATTAATTCCTACCAGGACTTAGTTAATTTCTTAAATCAACTCAATGCCGATTGGATAAAAGCAACAAAGCGCATGAGTCCTGCTCTTTTAATACAGTTGCTTGAAAGCACAGGAAAAGAATATTATGAAGGCATAGCTAAATTAGATCCCTTCGCTCCTGCCCTCTTCTCTGTAGCATGGGCTGGCGAAGAAGAATCGCTCAACTGGTTTCACATTGCGCGTGAGTACACCGAGAAGTGGCATCATCAACAACAAATACGCGAGGCGACAGGTAAGCCCGGATTGATGGAAAAAGAGTTTTTCTATCCGCTCATCGATACGTTTATGCGTGCATTGCCACACACATACAGAAATGCCGTTGCTGACTTAGGAACAACGGTTGATATCAAAGTAAGCGGTGATGCAGGTGGAACATGGACCATTGTAAAGCAAGAAAACAGCTGGGGTTTTTCTGAGAGTAAAACCAGTACAGCTTCAGCAGAAACAGATCCGGACACCGCCTGGAAACTGGTGACTAAAGGCATTTCAAAAGAAGAAGCTGAAAAGAAGATCCGATTCTCAGGCGATGAGCAATTGGGTAAAGTGGTATTGAATATGCTTTCGGTGATGGCTTAAAAGTAAAAAACCTTAGAACAAGTCTAAGGTTTTCGTGGAGAATATCGGAGTCGAACCGATGACCTCTTCCATGCCATGGAAGCGCTCTAGCCAGCTGAGCTAATCCCCCGAAGAGGCTGCAAATATATTTGAATTTGTTGGTCACACAAGCTTACCCTATCTGCTTACCCTCCAAAAACTCGCGAAAGGGTTTCTTATAGGTATCACCAATGGGTATGTGTGCCTGACCAATCTGTACTTTGTCTTTGTGTACCGAATCAATGGCGTTGAGGGAAATGATAAACGAATTGTGGATACGGATGAACTGATCGGCCGGAAGCTGTTCTTCCAGGAGTTTCATTCGCTGCAGGCTGATGATTTTTTGCTGACGGGTATGAATGGTTACGTAATCTTTTAATCCTTCCACATAGAGTATATCTTCCCAGCGCACCTTTACCAGCTTGGTGCCGTCTTTCACAAATATGTAAGAAGGTGCTTCAGCACTTCCCTTGTCTGAAGGGGATGAGGTAACAGTAGTTGTTGATGATAAACGCTGACTTACTTTATCTACTGCCTTGAGGAAACGCTCAAAGGTGATGGGTTTTAATAAATAATCGGTGACATCCAGCTCATACCCTTCCAGCGCATATTGCGAGTAAGCGGTAGTCAATATCACCAATGGTTTTTTTTGCAGACTTTTCAGAAATGAAATCCCTGTGATCTCCGGCATTTGCACATCCAGGAAGAGAAGATCAACCGGATTCTTTCGCAGTTCTTCCATCGCCTCCAGCGGACCTGAGCACGCTTTGATCAGATTCAGGTATGGAACCTTCTTCACGTAATCGGTAAGCAGGTTGCGCGCCAGCGGTTCGTCTTCTACAATGAGGCAGGTGATGATATTCAAGACAAAGTCAGTTTCAATTGTATGTAATAACGGTCAGGCAGGTCCGAAACATTGAGTTCATAGTGCCCCGGGTAGCTCAGCTCCAGTCTGCGTTTCACATTTTGCAAGCCGATACCTGATTTTTCGTTTTCCGAATTTACGGATTGCAGCTTACTGTTCTCTACGGTATAGATACATTCTTTTCCCTTTAGTTTGATGGAGAGCTTTACCCAGGCAGCCGGATTGTTACCATTTACTCCATGCTTAAAAGCGTTCTCCAAAAACGTGATCAATATCAAAGGTGCAATTTTCACTACATCGGCATCGCCTTCCACGTCAAACTGAATAGGTATCTGGTTATTCAAACGCAGATGCTCCAGGCTGATGTAACTCTGCATGTATTCAATCTCCTTACTCAGCGGCACCTGTGGATAATTGGAATCATGAATCATATAGCGCATCATCTGCGAAAGCTTGGCGATCACCTCGGTTGTATTATCCGATTTGGAGTAAGCGAGATAATAGAGGTTGTTTAAGGTATTGAACAGAAAGTGCGGGTTGATCTGTGCCTTTAGAAAATTCAATTCAGACACCAGGCGTTCATTCTCTATCTCTTGCTTCTTCGCTTCCAGTTCAAACCATTCTTTCACAAAGCGGAGGGTGCCAATAAATATGGCAATCAACAGCGTGATAACAGCGGTATTCACCATAAAGAATGTAGAATACAAGTATTTGCTGTGCTCATTATGAGCCGATGTGGCGCGCTGTAAGAAAATGCGGATGGCGATCAGTATTAAAAAAGGAACAAAAAACTCTAAAAGGAAACGGCCCAGGTTTTTGTGTCGCAAAAAGTTGGGCAGCGTGACAAAGTAGTTCAGGTAGGCAATACCCATCGTAAAGCTCATCCCCAGTAATATTCTCCACCAGTCATAGGGCTCATCGCGTTGAAAGAAGCTCACCTGATAAAGATTGAACGAGAGGTACACACACCAGAACAGCAGGTGCAGCGACAAAACACGATGTTTATTAATGAGCGAATTCATATTCCTGATCCAAGCAGAGTAGTATTTAGAACGGCTAAAAATACGGATTGATCAGTAACACAATGGCCACTCATCTCCTTTTTAGACCGATCTCTGAAACCATTCGATCAAACCTTCTTTTTGGCTGTCAGGCCTATCGGTCGATTAATTAACCTGATCATCGATAGTCACTTACCGATGGTATAATACTGCACTCAAAGTGGAAACCAAATTGTTGATTTGCGGTTAAAATCAACGAATACCTACCAGAAGACGGCAATTAATCAGTTAATGAAGAAATGAAAAACGCGATGAGGAAGATTTTTACTTTACTAATGCTTACGATGGCTGCCCAGATGACGTGGGCCCAGACGCAGGAAGGCACCGGAAAAATATCGGGATCAATAATCGACACCGAAACCCAAAAACCGGTTGAGTTTGCCACGGTGGCATTGGAAGATACCAAGACGAATAAACCGGTGAATGGTTCACTGGCTGATGACAAAGGGAAATTTGAAATCAGTAAGGTGGCCAATGGCACTTATAAAATTGTGATCTCTTTCATGGGATATAATAATGTTGAGATCAATGATGTGGTGATCAGTGATTCTAAAAACAACATTGACCTCGGTAGTCAAAAAATGTCTGCCGCAGTAACACAACTTAAAGAAGTAGTTGTACAAGGTCAGCGCAGCCTGGTAGAAGAAAAAGTAGATCGCCTGATCTATAACGCAGAGAATGACAACACTACCAAAGGTGGTGATGGAACGGATGTATTGCGCAGAGTGCCTATGCTTACAGTAGATATGGATGGCAATGTGTCGCTTCGTGGAAACCAGAACATCCGTGTGTTAATCAATGGAAAGCCTTCCGCTATTGCCGCCGCCAGTATAT
>NNBV01001029.1_pt1 | contig 15359 bp, 12 predicted proteins | sample 1173771 | NCBI WGS metagenome assembly NNBV01 (sample SAMN07173938, study PRJNA388173) | plant metagenome | isolation source: symbiotic tissue sample KVS11 | place: Norway: Troms, Kvaloya island | reverse complement strand
AGGGACCGGGCGAGGGCGAGGGCGGGGGCGGGGGCGGGGGCGGGGGCACGTTGCTGGGCGTGTCGCAGGAAGACCTGTCGTTCATGCTCGGCGTGTCGCGCCAGAGCGTGAACCGGCAGCTGAAGCTGTGGGAGGAAGACGGCACGCTGCGGGTGCGCTACCGCAGCATCGAGCTGCTGAGCCGCGCGCAGCTGGAACAGCACGCGAACAGGCCGAGCTGAACGCCGCCGCGCCGGCCGCAAGCACGGGCTCGCACTAACATCGGCCGGTTTTCATCCTGCCGCCAGGCCCCCCTCCGATGTCCGCCACCTCGCTCCTGCTGCAACTCATCGTCATCCTCTCCACCGCGCGCCTGTGCGGCTGGGTGCTGCGCTACGTGGGCCAGCCCAGCGTGGTCGGCGAGATGGCGGCCGGGCTGATGCTCGGGCCGGTGGTGATGGGCGCGCTGTTCCCGGCACTGCATGCGCAGCTGTTCTCCAGGGAGTCGCTGCAAGGGCTCTCCTCGCTGTCGACGCTGGGGCTGGTGCTTTTCATGTTCGTGGTCGGCCTGGAGCTGCGTGCCTCGCAGGGCGTGCGTGAGCAGTTGCGCTCGGCCGGCTATGTGGGCGTGCTCAGCATCGTGGTGCCGGCCGCGTTGGGCATTGCGATTGCGCCCGCGCTGCATCCGTCGCTGGCGCCGGCGGGCGTGGGCTTCTGGCCGTTCGCGCTGTTCATCGCGGCGGCGCTGTCGATCACCGCGTTCCCGGTGATGGCGCGCATCCTGAAGGACCGCGGCATGACGCGCACGCCGTTCGGGCAGCTGTCGCTGGGCGCGGCCGCGGTGGTCGATGTGTTCGCCTGGATCCTGCTGGCCTTCGTGGTCGCGATGGTCGGTGCCGGCGAGGGCTACCAGGGGCTGCTGAAGACCACGCTGGGCATGGCGGTGGTGCTGTGCGTGCTGTTCCTGGCCGTGAAGCCGGCGTTCGCCTGGCTGCTGCGCACCAAGGCGCCCGAGGGTGAGCCGTCGATCACGCTCATGGCGGCCCTGATGATCGGCCTTTTGGCCACCTCGCTGGCCACCGAATGGCTGCACCTGCACGCGGTGTTCGGCGCCTTCCTGTTCGGTGCCTGCCTGCCGCGCGACGACCGGCTGCTGAAGTCGCTCACCGAGCGCATCGAGCCGATTTCCATCGTCGTGCTGATGCCGCTGTTCTTTGCGCTGGCGGGGCTGGGCACCACGGCCAATGCGTTCTCGGGCGCGGGCGTGGGCGCCATGCTGCTGATTCTGGGCGTGGCGGCCTTCGGCAAGATCGCGGGCGGCGCCATTGGCGCGCGCATGGCGGGCTACGGTTGGCGCGACAGCCTGGCCACCGGCTCGCTGATGAACGCGCGCGGGCTGATGGAGCTCATCGTCATGAAGATCGGGCTGGACGCCGGGCTCATCGGCCCCGAGCTGTTCACCATGCTGCTGGTGATGGCGCTGGTGACCACCGCGATGACCGGGCCGCTGATCAACCTGTTCATCGGCCGAAAGGCGCCCGCAGCCGGCATGGCCGAACCCGCCGAGCTCAACCGCCGCGCCGCACCGTGAACCCGATGCGCGTTTGGCGGCGCTGGCCGGCGCGGCCGGGGGCTCAAGCCCAGGATCGGTCTTCGAGCACGTAGCCCATGCCGCGCACGGTGTGCAGCAGCTTCACGTCGAACGGGTCGTCCAGCTTGCTGCGCAGGCGGCGGATGGCCACCTCGACCACGTTGGTGTCGCTGTCGAGGTTCATGTCCCACACCTGCTCGGCGAGCGTGGTGCGCGACAGAATCTGGCCGCGCCGGCGCAGCAGCACCACCAGCAGCGTGAACTCCTTGGCCGTGAGGTCCAGCCGCGTGCGGTTGCGCGCGCACTTGCGGCTGATGAGGTCGACCTCCAGGTCGGCCAGCCGCAGCTGGGTCGACTCCTGCTGCTGGCCACGGCGCAGCAGCGCCTGCACACGGGCCAGGAGTTCGGAGAACGAGAAGGGCTTGACGAGGTAGTCGTCCGCGCCCTGCTGCAGCCCCTGCACGCGGTCTTCGACCCTGTCGCGCGCGGTGAGCACCAGCACGGGCACGTTCTTCGTGCGCCGGATGGCCTGCAGCACGGTGAATCCGTCAGTGCCGGGGAGCATCACGTCGAGCAGCACCAGGGCGTAATCGCCCTCGCTCGCCAGGTTCTTGCCCTGGGTGCCGTCGCGGGCGATGTCCACCACGTAGCCGTTCTCTTCGAGGCCTTTTTTCAGGTAATCGCCGAGCTGGGGCTCATCTTCAATGACAAGAATTCGCATGCGTCATGTTAACGAATGACTTTTGCCTGGCTGGTGGCGATTTAGTAATCCTATCGACGGACAAATGCGCGCTTGGGTGTCATACATTGCGCCGGGCCTGCAACTGACAGGGCTTTTGCACGAGGCCGTGCTCGCGAGCCGCCGATATACTTTTTGCCTCCATGCGCCACTGGCTCCTCGTCTTTCTGCTTGCCCTCTTGCCGCTCCAGCTCAGCTGGGCCGCGGCATCGGCGTATTGCCAGCACGAGCGCGACACGCAACCCGAGCACTGGGGCCACCACGACAGCGAAGTGCGCGACACCGATCGCGACCGCAGCCACAGCGGAGAGGGCGCGCAGAAAAACGCCAGCACCCAGCCCAACGCGGTGGTCGGCGACTGCGCGGTCTGCCATGCAGGCTGGGCCCAGCATGCCGACGCAGCCGCCGAACCCGCATCGGCCGCAGCCCCCGCGGCGCACGCCCCGCGCATGGCGCCGCAAGAACGCTTCGCCTCGCACATCGCCGATGTTCCGGTGCGCCCCGACGTGTCTCTCGCCCTCTGATTCGGCGAGAGAACCCACCCCACCTTCTGATCTTCATCATCAGCTGAGCTCTCGCCGAATTCGTCCGTCCGTTGTTTTGCAACCCAGGAGAATTCGATGCGCACGCTCTTTGTGCCGCTGGCCGTGTTGGCCATGGCGGCGCCCCCTGCCTTTTCCCAAGATACCCCGGCTCGCGCGGCCACCCGCACGCTGGAGCCCGCCGGCCCGCTGAGCCTGCAGGCCGCCGTTGCGATGGCGCTGCAGGCCAACCCCAGCCTGTTTGCCGCGTCGCGCGAGCAGGACGCCACCGAGGCCGCCATCGTGCAGGCCGGTGCCTGGCCCAACCCCACGCTCGACGCGCAGGTGGAAGACCTGCGCCGTGACAACCGCACCACCACGCTGCTGCTGAGCCAGCCCATCGAGCTGGGCGGCAAGCGCGCGGCGCGGGTGACTGCGGCGGAGCGCGCACGCGACCAGGCCGCATCGGCGCTGGATGCGCGCCGCGCCGAGGTGCGCGCGGCCACCGTCACGGCCTTCTTCGAAGTGCTGACCGCGCAGGAGCGCCTGCGCCTGGCGCAGGACTCGGTGGGCCTGGCGCAGACGGCCACCCGTGCCGCGGCCAACCGCGTGGCGGCGGGCAAGGTGTCGCCGCTGGAAGAAACCAAGGCGCGCGTGGCCGAGGCCGGCATTCGCGTCGAGCTGCTGCAGGCCGAAGGCACGCTGCGCACGGCACGCCGGCACCTGGCCGCGCTGTGGGGCAACCCGGCGCCACGTTTCACGCAGGTGGAGGGCGAGGTCGACCGGCTGCCGGCCATGGCGTCCGCGCAGGGCATGCAAGACATGCAGAGTCGTCTGGCCGCCGCGCCCGTGCTGCGGCAGGCGCGGCTGGAGGTGGAGCGGCGCCAGGCGCTGTCCGACCTGGAGCAGGCCAGGCGCATGCCCGACATCACCGTGTCGCTCGGCGCCAAGCGCGTGCCTTCCGCCGAGGGCGACACGGGCGGCGGCCGGCGCAACCAGGTGGTGGTGGGCCTGTCGATTCCATTGCCCATCTTCGACACCCACCGCGGCAACGTGGCCGAGGCGCTGAGCCGCGAAGAAAAAGCGCGCGACGACCTGGCCGCGGCCGAGCTGCAACTGGGCACCGACGTGGCGCAGGCCACCGAGCGCCTGGGCGCCGCGCGGGCCACGGCCGAGACGCTGCAGCGCGACGCGCTGCCCGGCGCCGAAAGCGCCTACCGGGCGGCCACCAAGGGCTTCGAGCTGGGCAAGTTCAGCTTTCTGGAGGCGCTGGACGCGCAACGCACGCTGTTCCAGGTGCGTGCGCAGTACCTGCTGGCGCTGGCCGACGCGCACCGCGCCGCCGGCGACCTCGACCGCCTGCTGGGCCGCCAGGGCGACGACACACCGCTCGCGACATCCGTCGCGCGCTGACAAGGAACACCCCACACCATGAACGCACAAGAACGCACACCCCTCGCCGAGCGCGTGGGCAAAAAGCAGTGGATCGCCATCGCGGTGGTCCTTCTGATGGGCCTCGGCGCGGGCGCGCTGATTCTTCGCGCCGCGCCGGCCAAGCCGGAGGCCGCGGGCCATTCCGAAGCGGCCGGCCACGGCGACGGTGAGCACCATGAAGAGGGCGACGCCCATGCGAAGGAGGGCGGCAAGCAAGAAGGCAAGCCGCAAGCCAAGGACCACGATCACAGCCACGGCGAGGCCGCCGGTCATGGCGACAAGGAGCATCACGGGGAAGAGAAGGAAGAAAAAATCGCCTTCACCGACGCCCAGGTCAAGGCCGCCGGCATCGCCATCGAGAGCGCCGGCCCCGCGCGCATCAAGCTGTCGCTGCAGCTGCCCGGAGAAATCAGGTTCAACGAAGACCGCACGGCCCATGTGGTGCCGCGCGTGGCGGGCGTGGTCGACAGCGTGTCGGCCAACCTCGGCCAGCAGGTCAAGCGTGGCCAGGTGCTGGCGGTGCTGTCGAGCCCGTCGCTGTCGGAGCAGCGCAGCGCGCTGCAGTCCGCGCAGCGCCGGCTCGCGCTGGCTCGCACCACCCACGAGCGCGAGAAAAAACTGTGGGAAGAAAAAATCTCCGCCCAGCAGGACTACCTGCAGGCCCAGCAGGCCATGCAGGAGGCGCAGATCGAGGTGGCCAACGCCAACCAGAAGCTGCTGGCGCTGGGCGCCACGCCCGGCTCCGCCGCGCTTGGCCGCTACGAGCTGCGCGCGCCGTTCGACGGCATGGTGGTCGAGAAGCACATTGCGCTGGGCGAGGCGGTGAAGGAAGACGTCAACGTGTTCACCATTTCCGATCTGTCGAGCGTGTGGGCCGAGATCAGCGTGGCCGCCAACAACCTGAACCTGGTGCGCATCGGCGAGCCGGTGACCATCCGCTCCAGCGCCTTCGATCAGACGGCCACGGGCAAGGTGTCTTACGTGGGCTCGCTCATCGGCGCGCAAACGCGCACCGCCACAGCGCGTGTCACGCTGACCAACCCGCAGGGCATCTGGCGCCCGGGGCTGTTCGTGAACGTCGAGCTGGTGGCCTCCGAAACGCAGGCACCGGTGACCGTGTCGGCCGAGGCGATTCAAACGGTGGAAGACAAGCCCACCGTGTTCCTGCGCGTGCCCGGCGGCTTCGTGCCCCAGCACGTGCAGACCGGGCGCTCTGATGGCCAGCGCGTGGAAATCGTCGGGGGCCTGGCGCCCGGCGCCAGCCACGCCGCGAGCGGCAGCTTCGTCGTGAAGTCGCAGCAGGGCAAGAGCGCTGCCACGCACACCCACTGAAAAGGCCCGCATGTTCGAACGCATCATCGGCTTCTCCATCGCGCAGCGCTGGCTGGTTCTGCTGGCCGTGCTGGGCATGGCCGCGCTCGGTGTCTTCAGCTACCAGAAGCTGCCCATCGACGCCGTGCCCGACATCACCAACGTGCAGGTGCAGATCAACACCGCCACGCCCGGCTACTCCCCGCTGGAGACCGAGCAGCGCGTGACCTACCCCATCGAGACCGTCATGGCCGGCCTGCCCGGCCTGCAGCAGACGCGCTCGCTCTCGCGCTACGGCCTCTCGCAGGTGACGGTGATCTTCAAGGACGGCACCGACATCTACTTTGCGCGCCAGCTCGTCAACGAGCGCATTCAGTCGGCGCGCGAGGGCATGCCCAGCGGCATCTCGCCAGTGATCGGCCCCATCTCGACCGGCCTGGGCGAGATCTACCTCTGGACCGTGGAGGCGGAGGACGGCGCGAAGAAGGCCGACGGCAAACCGTATTCGCCGACCGACCTGCGCGAGATACAGGACTGGATCATCAAGCCGCAGCTGCGCAACGTGGCGGGCGTGACCGAGATCAACTCCATCGGCGGCTACGCCAAGGAGTTTCAGATCGCGCCCGATCCCGCCAAGCTGCTGGCCCACGGCCTCACGATGACCGATTTGGTCACCGCGCTGGAGCGCAACAACGCCAACGTGGGCGCGGGCTACATCGAGAAGCGCGGCGAGCAGTACCTCATTCGCGCGCCGGGGCAGGTGAAGTCGGCCGAGGACATCGGCAACGTGATTCTGGGCAACGCCGGAGGCATTCCGCTGCGCGTGCAGGACGTGGCCGAGGTCGGCATCGGCAAGGAGCTGCGCACCGGCGCGGCCACCGACAACGGGCGCGAGGTGGTGCTGGGCACGGTGTTCATGCTCATCGGCGAGAACAGCCGCACCGTGTCGCAGGCGGTCGACAAGAAGATGCAGGAGATCAACCGCACGTTGCCCGCGGGCGTGAAGGCGGTAACGGTGTACGACCGCACCGTGCTGGTCGACAAGGCCATCGCCACGGTGAAGAAGAACCTGTTCGAGGGCGCGGTGCTGGTCATTGCGGTGCTCTTCCTGTTCCTCGGCAACATTCGCGCGGCGCTGATCACCGCGCTGGTGATTCCGCTGTCGATGCTGTTCACCTTCACCGGCATGGTGAACCAGAAGATCAGCGCCAACCTCATGAGCCTGGGTGCGCTGGACTTCGGCATCATCATCGACGGGGCGGTGGTGATCGTGGAGAACTGCGTGCGGCGCCTCGCCCATGCGCAAGCGAAGCATGGTCGGCCGCTCACGCGCAGCGAGCGCTTTCACGAGGTGTTCGCGGCCTCGCAGGAGGCGCGCCGGCCGCTGCTGTTCGGCCAGCTGATCATCATGATCGTGTACCTGCCGATCTTTGCGCTCACCGGTGTGGAGGGCAAGCTGTTCCACCCGATGGCCTTCACCGTGGTGATTGCGCTGCTGGGCGCGATGATTCTGTCGATCACCTTCATTCCCGCGGCCGTGGCGCTGTTCATCGGCGACAAGGTCAGCGAGAAAGAGAACCGGCTCATGGTGTGGGCCAAGCGCGGCTACGCGCCCTTGCTGGCGCGCGTGATGCAGGCCAAGGCGCTGGTCATCACCACCGCGGTGGTGGCCGTGGTGCTGTCGGGCCTGCTGGCCACGCGCCTGGGCACGGAGTTCGTGCCCAGCCTGAGCGAGGGCGACTTCGCCATTCAGGCGCTGCGCATTCCGGGCACCAGCCTCACGCAGTCGGTCGAGATGCAGAAGCAACTCGAAAGCACGCTGAAGGCCAAGTTTCCTGAAATCGAACGGGTGTTCGCGCGCACCGGCACGGCCGAGATCGCGTCGGACCCGATGCCGCCGAACATCTCCGACGGCTACATCATGCTCAAGCCCGAAAGCGAATGGCCCGCGCCCGAAGGTGCGTCGCGCCGCACGCGCGCCGAGCTGCTCGCGGCCGTGCAGGAAGAGGTGGAGAAGCTGCCGGGCAACAACTACGAGTTTTCGCAGCCCATTCAGTTGCGCTTCAACGAACTCATTTCGGGCGTGCGCAGCGACGTGGCCGTGAAGATCTTCGGCGACGACATGGACGTGCTGAACAAGACCGCGGCCGAGGTGTCCGAAGCACTTGGCAAGGTGCCCGGCGCGGCCGAGGTGAAGGTCGAGCAGACGACAGGCCTGCCGATGCTCACCGTGAACATCGACCGCCAGAAGACCGCGCGCTACGGCCTCAACGTGGGCGACGTGCAGGACGCGGTGTCCATCGCGGTGGGCGGACGCGAGGCGGGCACGCTGTTCGACGGCGACCGGCGCTTCGGCATCATCGTGCGGCTGCCCGAGAACCTGCGCACCGACCTGGAAGCCATCCAGCGCCTGCCGGTGGCGCTGCCCAAGGGCGTGGGCGGCGAAGGCCTGCGCACCAGCTTCATTCCGCTGGGCGAGGTGGCCACGCTCGACATTGCACCCGGCCCCAACCAGGTGAGCCGCGAGGACGGCAAGCGCCGCATCGTGGTGAGCGCCAATGTGCGCGGGCGCGACCTGGGCTCCTTTGTGGCCGAGGCTGAAACCGCCATGCGCGGCGTGAAGATTCCCACCGGCTACTGGACCGTGTGGGGCGGCCAGTACGAGAACCTGGCCTCGGCCACCGAGCGGCTGCAGGTGGTGGTGCCGGTGTCGCTGCTGCTGGTGTTCACGCTGCTGTTCGCGATGTTCGGCAACCTGAAGGACGGCCTGCTGGTGTTCACCGGCATTCCGTTCGCGCTCACGGGCGGCATCGTGGCGCTGTGGCTGCGCGGCATTCCGCTGTCGATCTCCGCGGCCGTGGGCTTCATTGCGCTGTCGGGCGTGGCGGTGCTGAATGGGCTGGTGATGATCGCGTTCATCCGCAACCTGCGCGAAGGCGGCATGCCGCTGGACGCGGCCATCCGCGAAGGCGCACTCACGCGGCTGCGCCCGGTGCTGATGACGGCGCTGGTCGCTTCGCTGGGCTTCGTGCCGATGGCCATCGCCACCGGCACCGGCGCCGAGGTGCAACGACCGCTGGCGACGGTGGTGATCGGCGGCATTCTGTCGTCCACGGCCTTGACGCTGCTGGTGCTGCCGCTGCTGTACCGCCTGGTGCACCGGCGCGATGAAGACGAGGTGCAGGCGCCGAGCGCGCTGCAGAGCCACGGGGCGCCGGTGGCCTAGAGGCCGGCGCAGCACTTGTCGGACAATCCGTGCGCGCATGCCGCGCCGCATTCACAACACACAGACCGATGGGCAGCAACGACAAGTCTTCCGCACGCACCACCACGGCCGAGCCACGGCCGCAGCAACGCCGCAGGGTGCACGGTGGATCGCACGTGCCTTCGGCGTCGCGTCAGCCGATGGCGTTCGATGTCGGCCCGGCCGCCCGGCCCGTCACAGCCCCGACCGCCATCGCCAGCGTGCGGACCTGGCGCTCGACGGTGGTCGGTGTGTCGCTCGGCCTGGGGCTGGTGCTGGCGCTGTGCATGAAGTGGCTCATGGGCTACCAGATCGACAGCGCGCAAGAGCGCCGCGTGCAGCAGAAGGCGGTGAGCGCGGCGACCGCGCGCTGCCACGAGCAGGCGTCGCGTGCGGCGGTCAATGCGTGCCAGAAGGGAATAGAGGCCGGCAGCCCGTCGTCGCCCTGACAGCGGCGAAAAGCCGCTTCAATTGCCATCCATGCCCGGCTTGCCCGGGCATTTCTTTTTCAGGCGCGCGTGCGGATGGCCGACTTCGGCCGGAAGGCCTTGCAGACCGCGTCGTCCGTCTCAAGGTACGGCCCGCCGATCAGGTCGATGCAATAGGGCACGGCCGCGAAGATGCCCGGCACCACCTGCGCGCCGTCGGCGTCTTTCAGGCCCTCGAGCGTTTCCGCGATCGACTTGGGCTGGCCGGGCAGGTTGATGATCAGGCTCTGGCCGCGAATCACCGCCACCTGGCGCGACAGGATCGCAGTGGGCACGAAGCGCAGGCTGATCTGGCGCATCTGCTCGCCGAAGCCGGGCATTTCCTTGTGGGCCACGGCCAGCGTGGCCTCTGGCGTGACGTCGCGCGGCGCGGGGCCGGTGCCGCCGGTGGTCAGCACCAGCGCGCAGCCGGCATCGACCAGCTCGATCAGCGTGGCGCTGATGCGCTCGGCCTCGTCAGGGATGAGGCGGGGTTCGAATTCGAGCGGGTTCTTCAGCGCCCGTGCGAGCCATTCCTTCAGCGCGGGCAGGCCCTTGTCTTCATAGGTGCCGCTGGAGGCGCGGTCGCTGATGGAGACGATGCCGATGCGAACGGTGTCAAGGGTGTTCATGGTTTGGCTCCTTCCCCTTCCGGGGGAAGGTTGGGATGGGGGCAGGCCTTCGAACAGGCGCCGTGCGGGCGATGAAGCCGCCGTGCCCCCACCCCGGCCCTCCCCCGGGAGGGGAGGGAGGAAGGCGGCAGCGTCATGCGTCCTCTTCGCGGTCTTGCGCCGCGGCCGCTGCCGCATGGTCGTCGCCGCCGTGCACCGCCAGTTGCTCGCGCACCAGCTGGAAGATCTCGCGGTACGCCTTGCCCTGGCGCGGCGCCTCGCCGGCCGGGCCGGTCTTCAGGTCTTTGCGGGCCTGGCGCACCAGGGCGCGCAGTTGTTGCGCGTCGGTGGCGGGGTGGGTCTCGATCCAGCCGCCCAGGGCGTCGTCGTCGGCAACCAGGCGATCGCGCCAGCGCTCGGCCTCGTGCAGGGCGGCGGCTTCGGCGGCGGGCACGGTGTTCTGCTCGGTCAGGGCCTGTTTCACGGCCTCCAGCGTGGGTTCGTCGAGCTTGCGCATCAGCTTGCCGATGAACTGCATCTGGCGGCGTTTGCCCTCGAAATTGGTGATGCGCTTGGCCTCCGCGACCGCATCGACGAGTTTTTCGCCCAGCGGCAACGCGTTGAACAGCGCCGCGCGCAGGCCGAGCAGTTCCTCGCCGAGCTTTTGCAGTTCGTCGCTTTCGCGCTTGAGGTCGGTGCGGCTGGATTCGTCGGTGCCCTTGAGCTCACGCTTGAGCTCGAGGTCGAGTTCGCTGCCTTCGGCGACGAACTGGCCACGGACGAAATAGCCTTTTTTGGGTTTGCGGGACATGAGGTGGATTCTGGGCCGCACCGTGCGGTGTTGCAACGCACGGCGGGAAGCTGAAGGGAAAACGTGAAACAGGGGGCGCAAGTATCATAGCCACCACATGACGACATCCTCCTCGCGCGCCGATTCCGGCTTCGCCTACAGCCGCTCCTTCTTCGAAAACCTGGTCGACTCGGCCTTGGCGCACGCCAAGAAGCTCGGCGCCACCGACGCGGGGGCCGAGGCCTCCGAGGGCTGCGGCCTGAGCGTGTCGGTGCGCAAGGGCGAACTGGAGAACGTCGAGCGCAACCGCGACAAGTCGCTGGGCGTCACGGTCTACGTGGGCCACCGCCGCGGCAACGCCAGCACCTCCGACTTCTCGGAAGCCGCCATCCAGCAGACCGTGCAGGCGGCTTACGACATCGCCCGCTTCACCGCCGAAGACCCGGTGAGCGGCCTGCCCGACGAGGCGGACATCGCCAAGGACCACCCCGAGCTCGACCTGTTCCACCCCTGGGACGTGACGAGCGAGCAGGCCGCCAAGCTGGCGCTGGAATGCGAAGCGGCCGCCCTGTCGACCGACAAGCGCATCACCAACAGCGAAGGCGCGGGCGTGTCGGCCCAGCAGAGCCACTTCTTCAGCGCCCACACGCACGGCTTTCGCGGCGGCTATGCCAGCTCGCGCCACTCGATTTCGGTGGCGCCCATTGCCGGCAAGGGCAACGGCATGCAGCGCGACGCCTGGTACAGCTCCATGCGCGCGGCCGACGAACTGGCCAGCCCGCAGGCCGTGGGCCGCTACGCCGCAGAGCGCGCGCTCAGCCGCCTGAAGTCGCGCAAGATCAAGACCACCGAATGCCCGGTGCTGTTCGAGTCGCCGCTGGCCGTGGGCCTGCTGGGCGGGTTGGTGCAGGCCGTGAGCGGCGGCGCGCTGTACCGCAAGAGCACCTTCCTGCTCGACTCGCTGGGCAAGCCGGTGCTGCCCAAGCATGTGGACGTGGCCGAAGACCCGCACGTGATGCGCGGCAAGGGCAGCTCGCCCTTCGACGACGAAGGCGTGGTCACCCGGGCGCGCAAGGTGGTCGATGCCGGCCGCCTCGAAGGCTATTTTCTGTCGACCTATTCGGCCCGCAAGCTGGGCATGAAGACCACCGGCAACGCCGGCGGGTCGCACAACCTCACCTTGAGCTCACGCCTCACCAGGCACACCGACGACCTGGACGCCATGCTCGCCAAGCTGGGCACGGGCCTGTTCGTCATCGAGCTGATGGGCCAGGGCGTGAACTACGTCACCGGCGACTATTCGCGCGGCGCCAGCGGCTTCTGGGTGGAGAAGGGCCAGATCGCGTTTCCGGTGGAAGAAATCACCATCGCCGGCAACCTGAAGGACATGCTCATGGGCATTCAGGCCATCGGGGCCGACGCCTACACCTTCGGTGCCAAGACCACGGGCTCGATCCTGGTCAACCGGATGAAGATCGCGGGCAGCTGAGAGCGCCTGGCAGTTCAAGTCGCCCGTCACGGCGGCGTGAACTGCGGCTTGAACTGCTGCGGAAGAAGGCCTCAGAGCAAGGTCACTGCACCGCCACCGCACTCCACGCACGCCCCACCGCCGCCACCTCTGGCGAATTGGCCCCGTACAGGTCGGTGGCCGCCCGAATCGATGCCACGCGGGCGTTCGGGTAGGTCGAGCCGTTGTTCAGGTACAGCGTGAGCGTGCGATACCAGATGCGCCCAGCCTTCTCGCGCCCGATGCCGACAATGCCCGTGTCGTTGTTGCACACCAGAGCGCTCTTCGCCAGCCCGGTATCGGTCGTGGGCACCGTCGCGCCCTCGGCCAGCAGGTAGAAGAAGCGGTTGCCCACGCCCGACGTGAGGTGCGGGTCGTGCAAAGGGTTCGTCAGCGTGCTCCTGAAGCCGCCGCGCGGATAGCACACGAAGGAGCGGCCATCGAGGTCCTGCTTGTACATCTTGCGCAGGCCGCCCTGCAGAATTCTTGCGCCGATGACGTAGTTGCCCGGGTCGTTCGCGTTCTGCGCGGAGAACTTGACGAGGATGCCGAAGATGTCGGAGTTCGCCTCGTTCAGGCCGCCGGCGTCGCGCGTGTACGCCAGGTTCGCGGTGGCCTGGTTCACGCCGTGGCTCATCTCGTGGCCGGCCACGTCGATGGACACCACCGGTCTCGGCAGCGAGGTGCCCGGCTGCCCGTCGCCGTAGACCATGATGCGGCTCTCGCCCAGCCAGGCGGCATTGGCGCCGGTGAGGCTGCCGTCCTGGTTGGTGAACTGCACGTGCGCGTAGCTCTGCACCCCCTTGCCGTCGTCGAAGATGCCGTTGCGCCCGTGGGTGTTGCGGTAGTAGTCCCAGGTTCTGGCCAGCCCGTAGTTGATGTCGACCGCCACGGTCTTGCGGTCGGTGGCCAGGCCGGTGCCCCACTTGTTGTCGGTGCTGGTGAACGGCGCCAGGTCGGGCGAGTCGGCCAGCTCGGTGTACACCGCGTCGCGCCCGTCGATCACCTCGCCGCCGCCGCGCGTCGGGTCGACCATGCGGTAGCTGTTGTTGCCGGTCTGGTCGGTGGTGATCTGGAGCTCGCCGTAGTACAGCGACTTGCCCGTACCCGCGGCGGCCACGGTGTGCACGAGGTCTTCGGCGTCCAGCAGCTTGCCGTCGTGCGCGTCGACGTAGTAAGCAACCGCGCTCGCATGCGCGGCGGTGGCGCGGCCGTACACGCGCACCTCGTAGGCGAGCACCGGCTTTTCATCGCGGGCGAACACCACCAGTTCGGGCGTGCTGAATCGCGTCACCGCGCTGGCAAAGCTCTCTGCCGCGATGCGCTTGGCGCGCTCGGCGCCGATGTCGGGTGCGTTGCGGATCACGGTGCGTCCGTCCGCCTTGCCGAGGGTGTCGGGCAGCTGGATGGCGCCTTGCAGCGTCTGGTTGGGCTGCATCAGCTTGCCGCGGTTCGAATGCACGACCACGTCGCCGCCGATCACGCGCAGGCCGGCGTGCAGGCGGTCGAAGCGCACATGCTCGGTGCCGTCCTTGTCGACGATCACGTCACGCGCCTTGAACTGGTCGCCCTGCGCTGGCAGGGCCGGCGTGCTGCTTGCCACGCCGGCGTCCACCGAGCGGCGTGCGCGCGCGCCGGCTGCGGCGGACGGCGGTGCCACGCTGAAGCTCGACGGGTTGTTCTGGATCAGTTCGAGCGCGCGGTCGATGACCGCCTGCTTGTCGGGCGGCGCGGCAAAGGCGCCATGCCCCGCCACGACAGACACCGCGACCACGACGACTCTGAGTTTGTTTTTCATTGGATTTCCACAATGGTTATGCAAGGGATAAGACACATACCGGCCGACCTTTGCTTTTGGCTGGGGTCCATGGCCGCGTGGATTAAAGCTGCGATTGCAGATGCCGTCGATACAGAGGAAGTAGTGCTTCCAGAGCCATTTCCGGCGTTATGAATTGGCGCCTGAACACCTTCGGATTGCTAACGATACGAACGGCTTAATTAAGCGTGTTTGCATAAGGATCAGGACAAACCCGCAGGCGGATTGCAATGAAAGAACCGTGCGTTAAGTGGAGCGCACGCGATGCTTTGGTCATGCTTTTGTTCGCCGCGCGCCAACGGCAAAGGCGTACGGTCAGTTTTTCTTCGCAGCGTCCGCGGGCGGGGCAATCAGGTGCTCGAGCATCCGCCGCGCGTTCAACGGCAGGTCTTGCGACGAGCGCACGCAGGCCAGCAGCGTGCGTTCGGCCCAGGGTTCGGCGAGCGAGGCGCGCGCGATCTTCATCGAGCGGGCACACCGGTCGGCCGCGGCCCGCGGCACGATCGCCACGCCGATGCCGTACGCCGCCATGCGGCACACCGCCTCGAAGTTGCGCACCCGCACCCGGTAAGCCAGGTGCTTGCCGAGCGCGCGCACATGCAGGGTGATGAGCGTCTGCAGTGCGCTGTCCGCGGGCAGGCCGACGAATTCGTTGTCGACCACTTCGGCCAGCCGCAGCCGCCGGCGACTGGCCAGCGCATGTCCGCGGGGCATCACCAGCACCAGGTCGTCGCGGCGAAAGGGGTGGCATTCGAGGCCTTCGCTGTCGATGGCGTCCGAGACGATGCCGATGTCGCACAGGCCGGCGCGCAGTGCCTCCACGGTGTCGGGGCTGGCGCGTTCCTCCAGGTCGACCGAGATGCGCGGATGCTCGGCGAGGAAGCGGCTGAGCACCTCGGGCAGGTGCTCGGTCAGCGCCGAGGTGCCGCACATCAATCGCACATGGCCCTTCAGTCCCTGGCCGTATTCGCCGAGCTCGCCGCGCAGCCGCTCCATCTGCTGCAGCACGACGCGCGCATGGTGCAGCAGCGTGCGGCCGGCCTCGGTGGGGCGCACACCCTGCGCATGGCGCGTGAGCAGCGGTGTGCCCAGCGCGTCTTCCATGCCGCGCACACGCTGGCTGGCGGAGGCCAGCGTCATGTGCGAGCGCGCGGCGCCGCCGGTGAGGCTGCCGGCCTCGACGACGTTCAAGAAGCTGYCGCTTAAACACATCTCCGAGCCCACGAGACTCCTGAGCAACTTGCATGCGGCTTCCTGCTTGAAAAAAAAAAAGAGAGAGGCTTAGTCAAAGGTTGAGCACATGAAGGTTCGTGACTGCAGCGAGCATGTACATTCGCGCACAGCGACGT
>NNBV01000287.1_pt1 | contig 15443 bp, 16 predicted proteins | sample 1173771 | NCBI WGS metagenome assembly NNBV01 (sample SAMN07173938, study PRJNA388173) | plant metagenome | isolation source: symbiotic tissue sample KVS11 | place: Norway: Troms, Kvaloya island | reverse complement strand
GTATAAATTAAGTAATAATTTATACTTTTTAACTGACGGACTTCAGTATTTTGTAAGCTCATGAAAAAGCACTTTTGTAATCAAACAAGCTTAACAAAGCAAGGGTTTTAAAATGAAAAATTTAGTTCCTGAGCGCGTAACTTCTGAAGAAGAACGTTTCCAAGATGACTATTATTCTTACTTTGAATCACCGGAAAATGTCACCCGATATACACCTACAAGTGGTTTTCTAAGTAACACTTTTCCAGAAAACTCATTCTCTTTATTAGATTTAGGATGCGGTAATGGGGCTTTAAGTAAATATCTTCCGGCTCGATGCGACTATCTCGGAGTTGATCACAGTGAATTAGCTATTGAGCAATGTTTAAAACTCTATCCAAATAGAAAGTTTGTTGCCAAGGATTTATCGGTTTTCATGTCTGAACTTGTTGAAGAGAAAAAAAAATTTGATGCCGTGGTGCTAGCGGGTTTATTATTTCACAGTGTTAACAAAGAGACACAAGAAAAAAAAGACGATCAAGAAATTATTCAATTCTGCCTGAACAAAATCCTAAACAACAAAGGATATCTTGTTCTGATTGTACCTTTTTGCTACGGCGATCATCCATCTCACAGTCTATTTGTTCGAGCAGAGTGGTTACAAAAGTCAGTAGAAAAAATGCTAGAAATTGCTAATGCAAAAATTGTTCATGAAAATATATCTCTACAAATCGGTTTGGAAAGGAGAGTTAGACAGCAGAAGGTGATTCCTGACTGGTTTGTTTCCGATAGTAGTGCTGATTATCCGAGTATTTTTGTTGGAACATATATGGCAAGTTGGACATTTATTGCCTGCCTCTAACTAATCCCATTTTAGATTTGGGATTTTAGATAGGGAAAGAGTTACTGGTAATTGCTTTAAGAGCTTTTCATCTATATGCAATATATTTTACCTCTCTCTTTACAGGAGAGAGGTTTTGAGGTTTACTCTCTGTTCTAGATATTTCAGTTTGGGAAAACTGCTGGTTTAGCCACCCCAAATTTTCTCTAAAACTGCGTTTGGTGAAACATCCGCCGTTTTTCCCGTGGGGGATTGAATGGCTAGAAATTTATCGTTTTTCGGCAATATCTTAGTTGAATCAGTAGGCCCAAATAGGGCGATGGTATAGGTTTGGACTGCAACACTCAGTTGTAGTGCCGTACTATCTGTAGACAACATCAAATTTGCCCCAGCAATTATGGCAGTTAACTTACCAATATCATCTGGGGTAGTTACCTTGATATCTGGAGAAGACTCCAGAAGCGATCGCACAAACTGCTCATTATCAATTCCCTTAATCACTACCACAGGCAGATCCGGCTGCTTGTCTTGGAAGCCTTGAATAATTTGCTGCCAACTTTCAACAGGATAGATTTTATCCGGTTCTGTAGACTGGGATAACTGTCCAGAACCGCCATTAATCAAGATATAGCCTGTTTCATTTACCCCTAAACGTTTCTGTTCTTTCTGTGCCCACTCAATATCTGGTTTTGGCACATTTACTGCTAACTCTGGGACAGGGGTATTTATTTCCAATGGTTGCAGCAAATCGTGGTATAATGCTGCCGCATACTGGGATGGTTTGAATGGCACAGTATGGGTAAGAAAACCCGAACCTTTGCCTTGGTAGCCAATACGTATGGGAATTCCTGTCAACCAGAGTAAAAGACCCACCAACCAATTTTGCTTAACAGCAATGGCAACATCGTATTCGCGATCGCGAATTGTCCCCACTAAATTACCCCAATCTGCCAGACTGTTACGGTCATTAAAATCAAAGTTCAGCACCTCGTGAACTGACTTGCTCACTCGGTAGGCAGCCTTTGACCGGGGTTCAACAACGACATCTATCTGAGCGTTAGGGTATTGGCGCTTCAGGTCATCTAGAGTCGGAAAGAAGAGAATTTGGTCGCCAATTCCGCCAGGTACAAGGGCTACTACTCGCATAATATTTATTGACGCTTACTCGCTCCCTATTTTAGGGGAAAATATATAGCTTAAAGATTGAGGAATTCTGTGTATTTACTAATTCCAGCTGCGGGAATCGGAAAAAGAATGGGGAGTAACCGCAATAAACTCCTACTGAAAGTACGATCGCAACCAATTATTGCTTGGACTCTATTAGCCGCAGAAGCCGCCAGTACAATCAGTTGGATCGGGATTATTTCTCAGCCAGATGACTGGTCTGACTTGAAAGCAATTATCGCCGATCTGAAGCTGACTAAACCAGTGGAATTGATTCAAGGTGGCTCCACCCGCCAAGAATCTGTTTACAATGGCTTACAATCCCTGCCAGTAGCCGCAGAACAAGTGTTGATTCACGATGGCGCTAGATGCCTAGCCACACCAGATTTATTTAACTCTTGTGCCGAAGCCATTCGCCACTGTCCTGGTTTAATTGCTGCTGTACCAGTCAAAGACACCATCAAAGTTGTCGATGAACAAGGCATAATTCAAGAAACACCCGATAGACGACAACTTTGGGCGGCACAAACTCCCCAAGGATTTGATGTCAAGTTGTTGAAACAGTGCCACGCTGAAGGTGTCCGTCAAGGTTGGGAAGTCACTGACGACGCCGCTTTATTTGAAAGGTGCGGCATCGAAGTCCGAATTGTCCAGGGAGAGGAGACAAATTTAAAAGTGACCACTCCACAAGATTTAGCGATCGCAGAATTTATCCTCACGAGTAGAGGCTTTTGAGAAGGGAATAGGTTGCAGGTTACAGGGTACAGATATATTTCCTGTAACCTGTAACCTGTCACCTGTCACCTCTCCCCTAATCCCAATTCCAAATTTGAAAATTTAAAAAAATACTTTGACAATTTACGATATAATCCCACACACTTGTTGATTGTTAGTTGTCATCTGCTAATGACCAATGACAAATGACAAATAACAAATGACGAATGACCAATGACAAAATGATTACAGCCACAGCGACGAAGATAGAAGCAATTCTCTATTTAAAGGGTAAACCCTTGTCGCTCGGCGAAATCGCCGAGTATGCCGCGTGCGATCGCGCCACTGTCAAAGAAGGCATAATTGAACTAATGGACAATTATGCCCACCGAGATAGCGCCCTAGAGGTAATAGAAACCCCAGATGGTTACAGTTTGCAACTACGGTCTGACTTTCATGATTTAGTGCAAACGATGATACCAGTGGAATTGGGTGTGGGTGCATTGCGAACTTTAGCCGCGATCGCCCTTAACAGTCCTATACTCCAAAGTGACTTAATTAATCTGCGCGGTTCAGGGGTATATCAGCACGTTCCAGAACTCGTTGAGCTTGGTTTTATCAGGAAGCGGCGAGACAGCGATTCTCGCTCCTATTCACTCCAAGTAACCCCAAAATTCCATCAGTATTTCCAAATCGAACAACTCCCGCAAATACTTGCCACCACCCAAAAGGAAGAACAACTAGAACTAGAGCTTGAACTCAAGGGAGTGGAGATTGGGGAATAAGTAACAGGTAATAGGGAATAGACATCACCAATGCCTAATGCCCCATGCCCTCTTCTCTTGGCAGCTTATACCCGTGGTGAATGCGCTACCCTTGTACTATGGTTTAGAGTAGAGTTAGCAATTAAGCTAAATAAAACTGCCAATGGTGTTTAATCCTGACTTTTTGAATGACAACTCCGAGGAACACCCTAATCAACTTCTTTCCGACCACTCTGAGGAATACCCTAATCAGCTGCTCAAATATCTACAGCATCAGTCTCCTGATGTTTTAGCGAGGATTGCTCAGTCCGCCAGCCCCGAAATTAAACAAATCATCTCGCAAAATGTCCAAGGGCTTGTGGGAATGCTCCCCGCAGAAAATTTCAACGTGCAAATCACAACAGATCGGGAGAACTTAGCTGGGCTTCTAGCGTCGGCTATGATGACGGGGTATTTTCTGCGCCAGATGGAACAAAGAATGCAGTTAGAGCATTTGTCTAATGGTCAATAATCAATAGTCAGTAGTCAAACATTCTGGGACTATTGGCCAAATAGTTACTAATTCGTAATTCGTAATTAAAAAGGGTATAGAAGCAGACAATGAATTTTAATTCATTGTTCACCAAGACAATAGAGAATTCAAGGTTCCACTAATTCTAACTACGAATTACGGATTATTTTGACTACTTTCTTTCGGTATAAGCTCCTGATTGTACTTTGAAGGTTTGAATTTTACCGCTACGGTTAACTTCGAGAGCGATTATGTCCCCAACTTTGCTGGACTCTACCAGTTTCTGAACTTGGGCTGAGGTTTTGACTGGTTTACCGTTAACTTTTTGAATCATGTCTCCCGGAAGCAATCCTCCACGCTTGGCTGGGGAATCGTCTGTGACTCCTTTAATCACAATTCCAGCATCCTGCTGAATATTTAGCTGATTTTCTTGATTAATCTGCTGTTTTCTGCTGGGAGAAAGGTCTGCCATTTCAATACCCAAAAAGGGATGTTCTACACGCCCTTTGGTAAAAAGTTCATTGGCGATGCGGGCGGCGGTTTCAATGGGGATGGCAAAACCGAGTCCTTGAGCATCAGCGCGGATGGCAGTGTTAACACCAATTACTTCGCCTTGGGCGTTTAACAAGGGCCCGCCAGAATTACCAGGGTTAATTGCGGCATCAGTTTGGATAAAGCTGACTCGCTTATCTGGGACACCAACTTGAGTGCTGGTGCGATCCGTAGCGCTGATGATGCCAATAGTGACAGTATTATCTAAACCCAGAGGATTGCCAATAGCGATCGCCCATTGTCCTGGTATTAAGTTTTGCGAATTTCCCAGCTTTACTGTTGGTAAATTATCTGCTTTTATTTTCACTACTGCGACATCTGTCACAGAATCAACTCCCACCACCTTCCCCTCTAAAGTCCGACCATCCTTGAGGGTAACTTGTACTGTATCTGTGTCGGCTACCACATGAGCGTTAGTGAGCAATTCTCCATTTTCGCTCAAAATGAATCCCGATCCTGTACCACGTTCAATGCGTTCTTGAGGAATTGGTTGCTCATCCTCTCCAAAGAATCGCCGCAAGAGGGGATTTTTCAATGCATCAGAGATGGGATTGGCTACCTTGCGAGTGGCATTAATTCGCACCACAGCCGGGCCAACTTTTTGCACTGCCGTTGCAATAAAATTCACATTATCGCCCCCATTAGCCCCGATCGCTCCGTTAGGAGAATTCGGAACTACGGATTCTGGAGGCAAAGCCATTGTTACATTTTTTAACTGTTGAAACGAGCGATTTTGTGGCAGGAGATAGCGACTGCCAAACAAACCTGCACCACCGCCAATCACCAGTAAAAACACATAAACCGCCAGTTGCTTTAAGGATAACTTCATAATTGTTTTGCTCAAGGACAGCAATGCAGTTGCTAATTTCTAAGTGTAGTCAAGCTAACGGCAAGTGGACAGATCAATTTACGAAGAATTAGGGATTGAGTATTGGGTAATCTTCCTAGTCCCTAGTCCCCAATCCCCACTTTTCCCATCTAAAATCTAAAGTTAATGCGCTCTTGACGTGTATACATGACTTTACCCTTTCGTCAACTGTTTCTCTGTAGCTTAGTTAGCGCCTTGGGCCTAGTAAGCATACTGTCAAACTCCAACAGCACCAACGCTGCTGTGGGTGGTTGCCCAACTCCAGCCTTATCTCGCTTCCAACGCCATAAAGTTGTTCGTGGCGAAACTTTGGAGAGCATAGCGCAGCGCTACAATCTCATACCTACAACTATTATCGGCATGAATCCAGCTTTGCAGAATGGTGCGATTGCAGCCGTTGGTAGTGTACTTCAAATTCCTCCCTACAATGGGATTGTAGTCGAAGTACCTCGTGGTCAAACTTGGCGACAAGTAGCAGCACAATACAAAGTTCGCGCTGATAGCCTTTTTGAGGTGAATGGCTGCCAACAAGACCCCAGAGTTGTGTTTGTTCCAGGGGTAAATTGGTCGCCCAATGGTGTTGTAACTAAGTCTCCTTTACCTACTGATGCAGGTACGCCAAACCGTACATCGCTGTCTGGATATCCCTTGGCGCAAGTGACAACTGTGGCATTACCTTACGGGTGGCAAATTAATCCTGCTACAGGTGAAGTCTTCTTCCACAGTGGTGTTGACTTATTAGCAGCAGTAGGTACAGATGTGCTAGCGATCGCGCCCGGAACTGTCGCTTTTGCCAACGATCAAGGTTCTTATGGCAAGTTGGTAATCATTAACCACAGTGGCGGACTCCAAAGCCGCTACGCCCAGCTTGACAGTATTAAAGTTACTGTCGGCCAGCAAGTAAAAAAAGGAGACTTATTAGGAACCGTAGGCACTAGTGGAAAACCAACCTCCACTCAACCGCACCTCCATTTTGAAGTACGTTCTACCTCATCTCTGGGTTGGGTAGCGCAAGATCCGAAGGGTTATTTAAAGAAATGAGGCAATAGGCGATGAGGGAGACTACTAAACCCAATGCCCAATCCTCTATGCCCAATTCCCAAATTCGCTAGATTTTACGATGTGCATTCCTGCTTCTGCAAACCTTTTAAAGGCTGCATCTGCCTGTTCTGTATAGTCCACAACACCGGGGACAACAACGGGGGAAGTGCAATCTTCTAGCAAATAGATTTTTTTCGCAAGGTTAGCATCTACCTGCTTAATTTCTGTTAATAAATCGTCAATTGTCCAAGCTACACAATGGCTTTTAGCTTGACCACCAATAATTACTGCATCATATTCTAAAAGTTGTTTAATCAGGCGCGTGTTCTTTTGAGCAAGTGGACGTTGTTCAAAATCTTCCAACACCTCTGGACGTAAGATGGAATAGTTTTCTGTTAAAGGATTTTCACCTTTGATTTCAAATTGCGTTTGACTCTGACGCGCAATGCCGTGGAAAAATATCGCTTCCTCTACCGATGAAACTAAAGCATGACCAATACCACCTAACATAGAATGATAAGGCCAAATAGTGAGAGGATATTTACCGTCTTGGCTTAGTTTCTTAATGTAATGGTAAGCGTGTTTTTCTAATAATTCATAATCCCCATTGGTAACACTGTTAGCAACTGCTGGGTTGACTTTCCAGATACCTTGTTGAATATCTGCTGATGTGATACTAGTCGCGGCTGGAGTGGGATGTTCTCCGGCGGCATTCACCCAAAAGATCGGATGGAAGATTTGCGTTGCTGTGTGAGTATCTAGAGTTGGTACAATTTTCGTGATTATTCCCAAGTTTCGATAGATAAACTCACACAACCTGACGTTATCATCCACCGCCGCAGTACCAGATTTTCCACCTACAAATAGTTCAAATCCAGGAATGCAGAAGGTGTTTTGGACATCAATTAATAGTAAGCAAATCCTGGTTTTATCTAATGATGCTGGTTTGATGTTGTGTTGTTTGGCCCACGTTTCGCCTGCGGCGGCACTTTCTTGGTAAGGTACGCGCCAGACATCGCCGACTTGATTGGGTTTAAAATGCGGGGGAATGGGTAGTTGGGTTGTTGTTTGAGTGTTCATATAATTCTGCACTTATGTTGATAATTACTAGGCTTGATTCAGCTAAATATAATACTTTGCAAAATTTTTACTACAATATTCCCCTTCCTTCTTTACTGTGCAAAAATGCAGCAATTTGTGCGACTGACTTCAATTTAACAAGCTGTTGACATCCAAAATGCGGACATTGCAGGTAAAACATATCTATAACAACATCTGAGTGATTACGTTTTTCACGTAAGACCATAGGCACATGATGTATGGGGCATAGTACATCGCTATTTTCTACCTTCAAATACTGTCTAATACGATCAACCACTGTAATTTGGATATTTTTAGGTGTAAAACTCTGACTTAGTTCGGCATTTGATAACTTCAGCTCAGAAACATTTGCTTTGTGCATTAAACCAATATCCTGCGTAGAAAAATTTTGTGTACCTCTACATTGAGTATTTGCATGATTGTAATAGCCAATACACGACCAGAAAAAGTCATTTAACATCAATAAACTGCCGTCAGGTCGATTTTTATGTTGTAAAAACATTGGTCTGCCACACCCACATTGCTTTTCAAGAACAACTTGCCCCATGTGAAACTGAAGTATGTGAGCTTTATCATTGTTCAAGAATGATGTTTCATATCCAGCAGGGTTTTTTACTTGTTCGGCTACGACTTCCTGGGTTTTAGCCTTTTGCCACTGCTCAAACTTATCCTCACGTTGTTTTTTTAACTCTTGGAGTTTCTCTAGCTCAGTTCGCTTTAGCAATCCATCACGCGCCCGCTTTTTCTCAAGTTCCGTTTCCTCAAGGTCAATATTCTTGATGTCAATTTGAATATTTACAGTAACAGGCATTGGACTTGGCGTAGCCTGGTTTTCTTTGGCTCTCTCTTGCGAAATCTCATCGACAACTCTAGCAATATAGTTTTTGGTTACTTGATTAACAGTTCGGATTGCCTTCATGACAATAGCTCCAGCACCAAAAATTGCTTCGATAAATCCCATATTCCTGCTTTTTCAATAGATTTTTCATTTACTAGGGTTCCCTAAAGGCTAAGAAGATTGTTACTTTCTCTATTTTTTTTCTATACTAATCGTCCAAAAGAGACACTAGCTGTGGCAATCTGGGAAACAGAGATTTATTAAATCTGATATTTTAGCTACAGCAAATTTACCTAATCAGGTTATGCAAACTCTGCCCACAGTCAACACTTCAAGCATCACATCAACTCAAGCCACCTTTGATACAACTATCAAGCGGCGTAAAACCCGCCCTGTAAAGGTGGGAAATGTCATCATTGGCGGCGGCTACCCCGTTGTGGTGCAGTCAATGATTAACGAAGACACTCTTGATATTGATGGTTCTGTAGCTGCTATTCGTCGTCTGCACGAAATTGGCTGCGAAATTGTCCGCGTCACAGTGCCGAGTATGGCTCATGCTAAAGCTTTGGGGGAAATTAAACAAAAATTAATTAAAACTTACCAAGACGTGCCAGTTGTGGCTGATGTCCACCACAATGGGCTAAAAATCGCCGTGGAAGTTGCCAAGCACATCGAGAAAGTGCGGATTAATCCGGGTTTGTATGTGTTTGAAAAGCCCAACGTCAATAGAACTGAGTATACTAAAACCGAATTTGACGAAATTGGCGATAAAATCCGCGAAACCTTAGAACCTCTAGTAGTTTCTTTGCGCGATCAAGGTAAATCGATGCGAATTGGGGTAAATCACGGTTCCCTCGCTGAGAGAATGCTATTTACTTACGGTGACACCCCCGAAGGAATGGTGGAATCTGCCATAGAATTCATCCGCATCTGTGAATCTTTGGATTTCCGCAACTTGGTAATTTCCATGAAAGCCTCACGAGTACCGGTGATGATAGCCGCCTATCGCCTCATTGCCAAGCGCATGGATGAACTGGGTATGGACTACCCGTTACATTTAGGCGTTACAGAAGCCGGTGATGGCGAATACGGGCGAATTAAATCCACAGCAGGTATTGCAACGTTACTTGCTGATGGCATTGGCGATACAATTCGTGTCTCACTTACAGAAGCACCAGAAAAAGAAATTCCCGTCTGCTACAGCATTCTCCAAGCTTTGGGATTGCGAAAAACGATGGTGGAATATGTCGCCTGTCCTTCTTGTGGACGCACTTTGTTTAACCTAGAGGAAGTGCTGCACAAAGTCCGAGAAGCCACTAAACACTTAACTGGGTTAGACATTGCAGTTATGGGTTGTATTGTCAATGGCCCTGGAGAAATGGCAGATGCTGACTATGGCTATGTTGGCAAAACACCTGGTTATATTTCTTTGTATCGGGGTCGAGAAGAAATAAAAAAAGTCCCAGAAGATAAAGGTGTAGAGGAATTAATTAACCTCATTAAGGCAGATGAACGTTGGGTAGAACCATAAAGGGGGCAGAGGGGCAAAGGAGCAGGGGGAGATAAGGAGACAACGATAATACCCAATGCCCAATGCCCAATGCCCAAAAGCTTTGTATCTTTTAACTACTAAGGTCGCCGGATTGTCAAGTATTTTGTTTAAATTAGGAATACATAGTTGGTCTGTACAGTGGTAGCCTGTGTTAGATTGGGCATACTGACTATATATTTTCCCTCTGACGCAGCTGTCATTATGGTGATTACAAAAAGTAGGCTTGTTTTGGGTGCTACGGCAGTGACACTCTCCACGATCGCTGTTACTAGCCTTGGCATTCACTCGCGAGGTCAGGCTTTATTTAAAGCAAGTCCCAAAGAATTGGTAGATGAAGTTTGGCAAATTGTTCAGCGCCAATACGTAGACGGTACTTTTAATCAGGTAGATTGGCAGGCTGTTCGTAAGGAGTACTTGAGCAAGTCCTACAGTAATCCGCAGGATGCGTATAAGTCCATTCGGGAAATGCTGAAAAAGCTAGAAGATCCATATACCCGCTTTATGGATCCAGAGGAATTCAAGAATATGCAAGTTGATACCTCTGGAGAACTTACAGGGATTGGGATTACCATCAGTCAGGATGAAAAAACCAAGCAATTGGTTGTAATTGCGCCAATCGAAGATACACCAGCTTTTAAAGCTGGTGTTTTGGCAAAAGATGTCATCCTCAAAATCGACGGTAAAGATACTAAAGGGATGGATACCAATCAGGCAGTATCCTTGATTAGAGGTGAAGCAGGAACCCAAGTTAGCCTGACAATTCAACGCGACGGTAAGACAAAACAATTTGATATCAAACGGGCGCGAATTGAAATCCATCCAGTTAAGTTTTCTGAAAAGAAAACCCCAGCAGGCAATCTTGGTTACATCCGATTGAACCAGTTCAGCGCCAATGCTGGTAAAGAAATGCAAACCGCTATCAAAAATTTAGAAAGCAAAAAGGTAGCTGGATATATTCTGGATTTGCGTGGTAATCCAGGTGGCTTACTCTTTTCCAGTGTGGATATTGCTCGGATGTGGATAGATAAAGGTAAGATTGTCTCCACCGTTGAACGCCAAGGAGAGGCAGAAAAGGAAGAGGCGAACGGAAGAGCCTTGACAAACAAACCTTTGGTGGTGTTGGTAGATAAAGGTTCAGCTAGTGCCAGTGAAATCCTCTCAGGGGCTTTACAGGATAACAAGCGTGCTACTTTGGTCGGTACTCAAACCTTTGGTAAGGGATTGGTGCAATCAGTGCGTCCCTTAGAAGATGGTTCAGGATTAGCAGTGACAATTGCTCATTACTATACCCCCAATGGTACAGACATCAATCACAAAGGTATTTCGCCAGATGTGAAGGTGGATTTGACTAAAAAGCAGATGGAAGACTTGTGGCTTCGTGAACGTGACAAACTCGCTACCCTCGCAGACCCTCAATTTGCTAAAGCAGTGGAAGTGATCGGTAAAAAAATTGCTGCCAAGGGCACACCTACCGCAGAAAAATGAAGAAGCAGGAATAAAGTTAGGAGTGAATAGTGAGGAGTTGGGAATAGAGATTTTCACTGTCAACTTCTAACTTCTAACTTCTAACTCCTAACTTAAACTGGTTGGCACTTTCCAGCCCTAATAAGTCCAACCCGCCGAGCGATCGCTTCTTCTTGCGAACTAAAAGGCCCCCACTGTTCTATAATTTCTAAATTATCGTCGCCAACTTGGTCGCTGGGGATAATTTCGCAATTTCCAACAGAACGTTTGACAATATACCAAGTTTGTGAATCGTTCATATTTGAAATAAAAATCTTGTTTTTATAGTCAGAATTTTACTGCATATAGAAAATATCTTTGCACTTACTGCTAAATCCTACATTCTGTAGGTGCGACCATAGAACTCTGTAGCTTTTTTGCTGACCAATTGTTTTATTTTGTAATGTCTAATGATGACTGTAAAGTTTGGCATATACGTCTATTCATTACGGATATACGCAAAATTAAAACATATTCAGGAGATAGGAATATTATTGCAACCCTACATCCTATCCCCGAAACACTAGCTAATACTTCCGCTCTTTTGGCTCAAACATGGTGATTGCCACCGGTCGATATTGAATATCAATGCCTGCTGGTGAATAGTAAGCCATTGTGTGTTTGAGAAAGTTAGCATCATCTCGCTGGGAATAATCTTCGCGGAAATGAGCGCCACGACTTTCCTGGCGATTTAAGGCTGATGCCAAAATGGTCTGTCCTACTACCATCAAACTTCGCAATTCCAAGGCTTCCACAAGTTCTGTATTCCAACAACTACCTTTGTCATCTAAATAAATTTGAGGATATTGCTGTTGTATTTTTTCTAGTTTCTGCAAACCTTCAGTCATTAACGCCTCAGTGCGGAAAACACCGCAGTACTCAGTCATACAATCCTGGAAAGCTTGACGAACTTGGTTGATCCGGTACTGTCCTGGTTGTTCTAGCAAAGCTTGAATTTGTTGCTGGGCTTCCATGACATACCTTTGCTCATCTACAGAGGGCAACTTACGTTTTTGCACAAATTTGGCGATCGCAGCCCCAGTTCTCTTGCCATAAACAACACATTCCAACAGGGAGTTACTACCAAGGCGATTGGCACCATGTACGGAAACACAAGATGTTTCACCCGCAGCAAAGAAACCATCAACTAAGCCATCACCACTACTACGCACTTGACCATCGGTATTAACTGGGATACCACCCATACAATAGTGATTTGTCGGGCGGACTGGCATTGGTTGAGTTACCGCGTCAACACCTACTAGGCGGTGTGCTTCTTCCCAGCAGAAGGGAACGCGACTCATAATTTTTTCTTTACCTAGATGGCGCAAATCCAAATAGACAAATGGGCCACCAGCGCTTCCATCGAGATGAATACCACGTCTGGCGCGAATTTCATAAGCGATCGCTCGTGAGGTAATATCACGAGGAGCTAGTTCCATGCGACTAGGTGCATAGTTCGCCATAAAGCGATCGCCTTCGGAGTTGATGAGATATGCCCCTTCTCCCCGTACCGCTTCCGAGATCAGCACTCCTACCGGATATAAACCAGTGGGATGAAACTGGACAAATTCCATATCTTCAAGAGGTAAACCTGCGATCGCAGTCATTGCCAAACCATCACCAGAAGAGGCGTAATCATTAGAGGTGGTGTTATAAACACGACCATAGCCTCCTGTGGCAAACATTACTGCCTTGGCTCGCACCACCTCGATATGTCCATCCAAAAGATCGAACATTACCACACCCTTCGCCTCATTTTCTTCCAAAATGAGATGCATCACATACCACTCTTCATAAACCTGCACCCCATAACGCCGCAAATTGTTAACCAATTCGTGCAAAATCGCGTGACCAGTCTTGTCAGCAGCGTAACAAGTGCGGTTGTGGGAATGTCCGCCAAAAGCCCGTTGGGCAATGCGCCCATCGGGTAAACGAGAAAACAAAACGCCCATGTGTTCCAAGTCAATCACCACATCTGGTGCTTCTTGGGCGAGAATCGCTACAGCGTCTTGGTCTGCCAAGTAATCAGAACCCTTGACAGTATCAAAAGCGTGTGCCTCCCAAGTATCTTCTGAATCGACATTTTTCAGCGAAGCAGCCATACCACCCTGAGCCGCAACCGAGTGCGAACGAATTGGGTGAGTTTTGGCAACCACAGCAATATTTAAACTGGGGTCAGTGCGGGCAATTTCCACAGCCGCGCGACATCCTGCCAATCCGCCCCCGACAATAATCACATCATGTTCCAGCATATTTAGCCCCCGACTGCAAACCACTGCTGTTCTATTGTAGAGATGTGATTAATCAGGCAGTGCGTTGCAACAGTGGCGTCTTTACAAAAAAATTCCCTGCCTATAGACAGGGACGTAATTACAAATTTTAAAATTAGGAGTGAAAAGTTAAAAATGAAAAGTTATGAGACAGATAGAGTGAATCATAACTTCTGTACAGACGCAATCAATCGCATCTGTACTCCTAACTCCTAACTCTTTAGCTAGCCGCTTGTACAGGTTGTTGCTGAGACACGTTACCTGGTATAGGTTCCATTTTGGTTCCCGGCCCTACAGGAGCAACTTCAATATGATTTAACAAGGTAGTGACAAACGCAAACAACAAGAATGGTAACGATAGCAGAACAACAAGACCCGCAGTTGCTAAAGCGTACACGGGTCGCTTGGCACCCATCAGCGCCAAGGCTGATGCCAAACTCAGGGTAATTGTAATTAACCAAACAATTATTTGACCGTAGATATCACCGAAAGTCAGCGTACAGACAAACCGATACTTTTGAATATTATTTCCGCTCATCACATTTGCCTCAAGTCTCTCCTAATAGGTTCTACGTTAGAACTATGTTTGTCTTGTAGACAATTTCTAAATATTTTTGCAAGCTTTGTAATATCACTTCACAATTAACTTTTTTTGTTACAAAGCGTAATTCCTAGTACAGCATGGCGTAATGTAGACCAATCATATTCTACGGGAAGCCTTTCTCCTGTAGTCGTCACTGGTGTAGCTAGCTTTCAGAGCAGGGGTACTGTTAACACTCGTTCACACATCATTTCACAAAGAAACAATACTAGGACTCGACCACATTATTAATTTTGATCAGTTCGTAGTGGGTGGCTCTAGCCTCATCTAAGCACTAAAGTGCTTACTACAAACTCTCTCAACCTGTCATCATGGCTGTTACAGACTATATGCCAAACGGTTTTGACTCCTCAACAATTAGAGTTGTGGCAGAAACGCCAATGCCCTGAACAGTTTGCACAAAGACATGAAAGTTCAATGTTGATGTAGACTAAGTTTCTTGATAAAAGTTTTTGCAATTCTGATGACCTCCTCAACAAATAGACTTTTTGCTTAAAGCAAAGAGTCTATTTGTCATCTGTCAAATTCCAGATATTTAGGATATGCGATTTAATTTTTTGCTTGTAAATATTAGGTAGATAAATCCGGCAAAATCAGAATGTAAAAACGATTTTTTGGTGTTAAATTTTGAATATTGCCCGAATTTGTTGACTTAAATCAACAAAAACCTTTATTTTTCGTGGCAACATTGTTTTAGGAGTGAATGTGAATACTATTTTTCTTCGTAAAGGTGTTTTTTGCTTGCCAAGTATAGCTGCTCTTGCAATCCTAAGTAGTGGCTTATCTGCAAATGCCCAGACGTTAGACAACAAGGTGAGCACTCAGCCATTAACCGACTCTTCTATAAGAGTAGCGTCTCCCAACGAGTTCAGTACAGAACTAGACACTTCAAACCAAAATCTTTCTACAGAAACAACTGAAACATTTACAGTAACAAGTTTAACTAAAGTACAGCAGTTGCCCAATACTGCGATACAGGAAAACGCCAGCGTCACACTTATACCCATTCCAGGGACAGTAGCAACCTCATCTGCAACGCTCACTTCTGAGCTTGTACAACCGACTTCTGAAACTACTTCTCAACCATCTCCTACGAGAGTGGCACAATCAGATATTGATTTAGGTAGAACTACTCGTGGTG
>NNBV01002456.1_pt1 | contig 15513 bp, 13 predicted proteins | sample 1173771 | NCBI WGS metagenome assembly NNBV01 (sample SAMN07173938, study PRJNA388173) | plant metagenome | isolation source: symbiotic tissue sample KVS11 | place: Norway: Troms, Kvaloya island | reverse complement strand
GATGCATCAGGTAGCTGCAGCCATTGCAGAAGAGGCCAGGGCGCGTGGTATACGTCAGGTGTTGTCACCGGTTATTAATATTGCCAGCGATGTGCGCTGGGGTCGTGTGGAAGAAACGTATGGAGAAGATCCCTTTCTAACTTCGGAGATGGGAGTAGCATTTGTAAGCCCATTCGAAAAAATGAACATCGTTACTACGCCTAAACACTTCATTGCCAACGTAGGTGATGGTGGGCGCGACAGTTATCCCATTCATTTCAATGAACGCTTTCTGAATGAGATACACTTCCCTCCTTTCAGGGCCTGCATTGAACGCGGAGGCTCACGCTCTATCATGACCAGTTACAATTCATTGAATGGTACTTCAAGCACCATGAATGAATGGCTCCTGAATAAGACATTAAAGCAGGAATGGAATTTTCGTGGTTTTGTAATCTCTGATGCCAGCGCTGTGGGCGGAGCTACTGTGCTGCATAACACAGCAGCAGATTATCCCACCTCCGGTGAGCAGGCCATCAATAGCGGACTGGATGTGATCTTTCAAACACAGTATAGCCATCATGCTTTATTCAGTCCCGGTTTTTTCGATGGACGAATAGATGTCAGAAAAATGGATGAAGCCGTAGCCAGAGTTTTGAAAGCAAAGTTTGAGCTTGGATTGTTTGAAAACCCATACATGAGCGAAGAATATATTAAAGCACTTGCCGGAGATCAATCGCACAAGGCTATCGCAAGGAAAGCCGCATTGAAATCTATCGTATTATTAAAAAATGATAACAACGTGTTGCCTTTTAAGAAAGACATCCAATCCATCGCTGTCATTGGCAGTGATGCAAAAGAAGGACGATTGGGTGGTTATAGCGGGCCCGGTAATGGTGTGGTTACATTGCTGGAAGGCATTCAGCAAAGAGCAGGAAAGATCAACGTATCGTATGCCGCCGGCTGTGGAAGAAGTACGAATGAATGGACGGTTGTTCCGGAAATTTACTTAAGCAGCGATAATACAACTTCCGGACTGAAGGGAGTTTATTTTAATAACATCACCCTTACGGGAGAACCAATAGTAACAAAGATGGATCATACGATCGATTTCCACTGGACATTATCCTCACCGGATAAAGCAATACAAAACGGTTTTTATTCTGCCCGATGGACAGGACAAATTCGTTCACCCGAAAGCGGCAATTTCAAAATCGGACTGGAAGGTAATGATGGATTCCGGTTATACATAGATAATAAGTTAATGATTGACCGTTGGTCAAAACAATCGTACCACAATGAACTTGTAAGCTTCAGGTTTGAAAAAGATAAACGCTATGCCATCCGAATTGAGTTCTTTGAACCTATCGGTAATGCTCATTTGAAACTGATCTGGAATATGGGAGTGAAAGACGATTGGAATCAGAAAATCAAGGAATCAATAACCATTGCAAAGAAAGCAGATGTTACTATTGTTGCGGTAGGCATACAGGAGGGTGAATTTCAGGACAGAGCCATGCTTACACTGCCTGGTCACCAGGAAGAGATGATCAAGCAGATTGCTGCCCTGGGAAAACCGGTGATCGTGGTGCTGGTCGGCGGTAGCGCCATTACCATGAATAACTGGATCAGCGAAGTACAAGGTATCGTAGACATCTGGTATCCGGGTGAAGAGGGTGGCCATGCATTGGCACAGATTTTATTTGGCGATGCAAATCCTGCAGGAAGATTACCGATCACTTTTCCTGTACATGAGGCACAACTGCCTTTAGTTTACAATCATAAACCCACAGGACGAGGAGACGATTACAACAACTTAAGTGGTCTTCCCCTATTTCCCTTCGGCTATGGCTTAAGTTATACTTCATTTACCTACAGTGATGTTCAATTGGATAAAAGTAAAATGAAAGCAACTGAAACCGCTGTACTATGGTGCCGGATTACGAACACCGGCACTACCGATGGTGATGAAGTAGTGCAGTTGTATATCAGAGATGTACTGGCAACTGTGGCCCGACCGGTGATGGAACTGAAGGGGTTTCAACGTGTGACACTGAAAGCGGGACAAAGCAAGGAAGTCATTTTCAAAATCACTCCGGATTTATTACACATGCTGAACGGCAAAATGGAGTGGGTAACAGAACCCGGAGCATTCGAACTTCTGATTGGTGCTTCCAGCAGAGACATAAGATTGAAGCAGGAAGTAGTCATTGTTGATTAAAAAAGACGCTATTCAGTTTAGCCTGAGCAAAGAGGGAAACAGCAAAGTGATTACCTTATCACCTGCCGTTAAAACAGAGCAGGTATTTACCATCACACCAGATTCACTGGCCGGTGATGTGCAGAAAAGAATTATAAAAGACTGGCTGAAAGATCATCCTATTAAGTAATAATAAAAGAAGCCGCCTTGCATTGCAAGACGGCTTCTCAATTTAGAAATTATGTTTGTTGCTAATCGTTACCCAATACGCTTGGCGACCAGTTCACTCAGTATAAGTAATCCTTCACGCAGGTATTCATCATCCAGCTTAGTGAGTTCCTTGATGGCCACTCCTTCTTTGCCATCTTTGGAAGGAAGCTTTGTGTTCAGCTTCTCCTTGTCATTTGCCAGTTTCTTTTTCTCTGCTTCATCCATTTCACGCTTACGTGTAACTTCGTTTAAAGAGATCTTAGTATCTGCAAGGTTCTTCTTCAACTCTTCGGTATCCACAATGAATTTCTTCAAAGCAGGATCCACTTTCGATCTTTCCTGATAAGACTTGTTTAAGCCGGCAATGATGCTTGGATTGATATCCGGTGTCTTCTGGAAGGAAGCACTTTTAATTACGTCCCAGGGCAATGCGTTGGGGCTTGAGCTTTCACCATATTGTGTAGCATCCAAAGCGGTAGGCAATTTCACGTCAGGGCTTACACCCTTGTTCTGCGTGCTGCTACCTGTAACCCGATAGAATTTTTGAATCGTGAGGTTCAACTGACCTACTTCTTCCTTATCGTTGATAAAACGACCTAAGTCAAGCACGGTTTGCACTGTTCCTTTTCCAAAAGTAGACTCACCTACAATCACTCCGCGCTGATAATCCTGAATAGCTCCGGCAAAGATCTCAGATGCTGATGCGCTGAAACGGTTGGTCATTACAACCAAAGGGCCACCATAAACAACTTGTTTATCTTCATCATTCTGTACCTGTACCTGGTTGTTTGAGTTTTTAATCTGAACGACAGGGCCATCTTTGATGAACAATCCTGCAAGATTAATGGCTTCAGGAAGTGATCCTCCTCCATTGTTTCGCAGATCAATAGCTAATCCATCGATTCCTTCTTTCTGTAACTCTACGATCAGTTGTTTCACATCACGTGTGGTGCTGCGATAGTCTTTATCTCCTTTTTGATAGGCATCAAAGTCCATGTAGAAATTAGGCAGCGTGATTACACCGAGCTTCATTTCTTTACCATTCGCATTGTAATTGATCACGTTTTTCTTGGCCGCCTGATCTTCCAGTTTGATCTTATCGCGCACCAGCTTGATTTCTTTCGATGGGCCGTTCACACCGGTCTTAGCAGGTAAAAACTGAATACGCACCAGGGTTCCCTTAGGTCCTTTGATGAGTTTAACTACTTCATCAATTCTCCATCCGATTACATCTACCATTTCACCATCCGTGCCTTGCGCCACACCGGTGATCAGGTCATTGTTATGAATCAGATCTGATTTTTCTGCCGGGCCACCGGGAATGATACGTGCGATTTTGGTATAGTCATTATCGGTCTGCAGCTGCGCGCCAATACCTTCCAAAGATAAGCTCATGCTTTGTTTGAAAAGTGCTGAAGCTTTAGGCGAGAAATAATTGGTGTGCGGATCGTACGCTTCGGTAATGGCATTCATGTAGATGTTAAACACATCTTCACTGTTGAACTGCTCAATGGTTTTATTAAACCGTTCGTAACGTTTCTTCAGGATGTCCTTGATCTCAGCAGGCTTCTTGCCCGTCAGCTTTAAACTCAATGCCTGGTTCTTAATGATCTTTCTCCAAACATCATTCAGTTCAGCAGGAGTAGTTGCCCAGGCATCTTTATCCCTATTGGTTTCGTAGTACTCGTCTGAACTGTAATCGAAATCACGGTTGACCAGATCATTCATCACGTAAGCAATACGTTCACTGTATCTCTTTCTGAACACCGCATAGATATCGAAGGCAGGGCTTACATCTTCATTGTGCGTGAGGTCATCGATGCTCTGACGGTACTTATCAAAGGTGCGGATGTCCGAAGCCAGGAAATAGGTCTTGTTATTATCCAGTTCGTCCACATAATGATCCAGAATCTTTGACGATAATGAATCATTCAGTTTAAGCTTGCGATAGTGGTTATTATCCAGAATGTAGGAAATGACTCTTGCCTCTTTTCCATAAACGGGTTTGGGTTGTAATGAAAGAGTATCGATGGGTGCACCATAACCTCTTACAAAAGAAAAAACAAAGAACGGTAGCACCGTCAACAACACTGATATCCTTTTCATCTCTTTCAATTTATATCCTTATTTCATTTACCTCCGCAGTGCTGTAAACTTTTCATTTAAAGTATACAGTTGGTCTGCGTTATACTTACAACGGATTACCTGCAAAGAAGGTGCCTGATCCCCTATTTCCGTCAGGCTACTTTGTCAAAATCATATTCGCTCAGGAACTTTTGTGCCTGCTCAACTGACTGAAACTCAAAGTATTTCTTGCCTGCAATAGCAGAATGAATTTCAATTTTAACCAGGTCAATATTTTTGATTGATTTATTGAATGCCGGACGGAATTGCTTGTAATCTTCTGACTCTTTGGTAGAAACAGCGAAAGCAGTAGCCCGCACACTTTTGCAATACGAACATTGATAGTGCTTTACGATCTCAGCCGGAGTACCATCTTCGTTGGTTTCCGATACTTCCTCGCGTACCACGCGCATGGTGTAGAACCCACAGCTTCCACAGCGAAGTGCAGTTAAATGTCCCTGATATTTCTCAATATGGATATCGTTGGTCTTTTCATCTACCCACACATCGTAGTCAAGAGAAAAGACACTTTCTTCTGCCTGCTTACCAGCATCCAGGTGCACATCTTCTTCGGCCTCACTGAGCACTCTCATCTTGTTGCCCGTCTTCGGGTTGATACGAGGCATGTATCTCCATTTCTTCAGCTTGCTGTTGAGCTTGGTGGGGTAATAAAATTCCAACACAAGAGCTGCGATATAGCCTACCAAAGTGGCACACGCAATAGATATAAAGAGGCGAACCCAGAACCACACACCAATATCGGCTACTTTGCCGGCACCATAAAGATTAACCACCATGGCTACCGCTAACCCGAAAGAGTAGAATACACCTTTGTAATACTTTATCTCGTTGGCATTGATGAAATCATATTTCTCATGATAATCTTTAATGGAAGATACACGCAGATTATAGATCAGGTAAAACAGAATACCTGCCAGGAAACAGATAATAGCGGCAATAGGCATGATCATGTGCCAGGTTGCGAGGAAAGGACTTTCTTGGATCAACATTTAGTATAAAGGGTTTAGCTTGTTTACAAGGTAAAAATAATTCTCAATAACTTGGCCTGAAATTCAAGCTGGTTCATACACATACCTAACATTGGGGCATTAAATTTTCCGGGGATACGAAATGAATGACCTGGGGATTTTGTCAGGGAAAATGCGGATCAGCTTATAAAACTTTACACAATGAAACGAAAGGTATTCCAGTTATTGTCTAAAATGAATAAAATCTTCTTGCCACGCATCAGCAAAAAGGACCTGAACCGTCTTTCCAAAGTTGACAAAGCGATGGTGGCCTTTCGTTACTGGGTGACTGTCAATTCGTTGGAATAATACCAAAGAATCCCTTTTATGATTCTCAGAAGCAATAAGCGGGGCATCATCCACCATCTGAATGTGCCCTTTATGGGGAAAACAGAGAGTTACCGATTTACGATACTGTCCAGATCTACCGGAGAATACCCTACCGACTTGATGGTCTTGTTATCTGACTTTCTGTACACCAGCCACTTGCCTTCTTTCTCTTTGTAGTAACATTCCGTGCCGTCTTTATCTTTGTAGAACTGTACCGTCTTCTGTGCCTCCTCTTCGGTGGTGCACGCCTTGCTCATGTTGGAGCGCTGTACTTCTTCAAACAGGTCCTTAAACTTCTCTCCCAGACCAAATTCAAGAATAGCACCCGACAGTACATATTGAATATCGCACAGCGCATCGGCTACCGACACGATATCTTTCTCAAGAATAGCTACTTCCAGCTCTTTAAGCTCTTCGGCAATCAATGCCACACGAAGCTTGCACCTGTTCTCATCCGGAATAGCAGGACTGGTCACGATAGGGTGTTCAAAAGTCTTATGGAATTCAGCAACCAGGTTAAGCGCTTCAGGGTTTTTCATGAGGAATCGTAATTAAAAAAAGTGAATTTGTTAAGCGAGCAAAACAACTAAAAAGCGCTGACTTTGGAAAGTAGTTAATGGTGATATGAGAGGAAGCTTAACCCTTGATGAGTTCTTCAAAAAAGTATCAGCTTCGCGTACGCCCAAGTACGGCAATCAGTTCCTCTGCTTGTGCATGATCGGCTGCAGGTGAAAGGCGCAGGTAACTCATGAGGGCTTGTATGGCCTCGTCTACTTCTTTATTTAAAGCAAGCGTAAGAGCGAGATTGAAATAGCTATTAGGAAACTCCGGTTCAATCTCGATCGAAATCTGGTAATGAATTTTAGCCAATGGAAGATTGCCGATCTCCGCATACAGATTGGCCAGGTTGTAATGGGCTTCAAAGTGGCGCGGCTCTTCTTTCAGGCACAACGTAAAGCAGTCGATGGCCTTGCTGTAGTTCTTTGCCTCCGATTCAAGTATGCCCAGGTTGCAATACGCATCGGCTATAGATTCTTCTTCGTCAATGGCTTTCTGATAAGCTTCTTTTGCTTTGCCTGCCTCGCCTTGTTCATCGAGCATCAGGGCTTCTTCAAATGGAGTAAGTTGATTGAGTCGTACAATTTTTGCTCCGGTAAACAAACTAAGCTGACCGTGTTTGCCACGTGGCAAAACCTCCTTCTTTTTACGTACAGGCTTAAACCCAAATTTCTCTGGTGAGGGAACCGGAAACTGAATCACTTTAGCCATAATGCAAAGATAATGCATTTAGATTTATTTCTGATCACCTTTCCTTTCGGTATGCCAGGTAGATATGGTCAAAGAAAAGCTTCTATATAACGGTACCCACTTCGCTATTCATTTTCAACAAGGAAAAAATCTTCTCCTTCCTTTTTGACAGCGGACTTATTTGATTTTTTAGCCGACCTGCCCAAGTCATGAGTGTTACAGACATTCACTTTGTATTCGATGAAAACAGGAACTGCCTGTACCTGATTTACATTTTGTTCTAAACCATTATACTCATACCACGGCTGAGCAGCATAATAATGATATTGAATATAAAAGATGAGGGAGAACGCCAGCACCACAGAAAACGCACCTTCCAACTTACTTTTCATAACGCATCCTTTTATCGGTAAAATAATTATGATCCGATATAAAGACAGGGAGAAAGCGCTCTACTACTATGGCTGTCGGAAATTTATTCTTATGAGCAGGCTGGCTTCATAACCCACCCATGATTTGGTCGATTCAAATGAAGAAGGTCGGGCAGGGTAAATCTCCATAGGTACATTGGGTCTGGCATAGGTTGCAGTGGTAGTGCCAGAAGAAGGTACGCCTGATGCCATGGACGAAGAGATCCATCCTCTGAAAATAGCGCGATCTGTTTCACTAAACTGATAATGTGTAGCTGCCCTGTTGAAAGTAGGTCCTGCCTGTAAAACCAAATTCTTCATGATCGCATATCGCACCATCAGTTTTACCTGGTGATGACGCGTGGTTACTTTCAACTGGCTGGGGCCTTCCATCATGCGCGCTATCAAATATTCAGTAGGATATTTCCAGTTCATGTTAGTGAAAGAGTAGACCGGATTCAAAGTGAAATTTCCTCCCAGCAAAATGGAAGAGCCCAATCCATATGCACCATGAAACTGCCCGCTGCTAAGCCAGCTTGGTGTATAAACAAAATAAGCCGAGCGCATACCTGCCTGAAACTCTAGTCCTCTTGAATAATCATTCACCATACCACCGGCAGCCACAAACCATCCGCGGTGCTTATTGTTTTTATTCAGCCGTTGCACATACTGCGGAGGCACACGCTTCAGTAATGTAGAATCAAAATAAGGTTGCAGTTGCTTCATGTACTTATCGAGACGGTTCACCGAATCCGGTTGAAGAAAGTTCACAGTGCGAAGAGGTGCCGATTGCAATGGAGGAAAAAAAGTAATCAAAGAAGGCTGAGGTCGCACACGCAGTTCAGGTCTCACTTGCATATCTGCTTTCGCGATGAGCTGACCAAATTCATTTGCTTTCACAATCACATAATCTCCCTGCTGCTTAAAGTCCAGGTTCATCTGCAAACCAGCAGATGTTAAGGCTTCTGTGATGGTCTTATTTGATATGTTGAGCGAAAGTAATCCTTTGGATTTGATCTTATCCGGACTGTAAATAAAGTACAAGCCAGTAGCTAATGATAACTGATCGATCACCTCGTGCAGGGTAGCACTTTGTACCGATAGCGAAATCTTTTTTGAAGAGAAGGATTGAGAACTACCTGACCAATAGATAAGCACGAAAAGTACACACAGGCAATTACGGACAACCCTCACCTTGTAATATAAACCCGTTATCATTTTTTGTCAGCGACAGATTGAGAGACTCAGCCACGAAAGTAAGCAGTTTTTCCAAAGAAACATTATCAAATGTGCCATGGAGTGTACAATGCTTAATTTGATTATTGGAAACGTTAACGGGCTGCTGATAGGTCTTCTCTAAAATTTTCAGCACCTGCTCCATAGGGGTATCATTGAATGTGAGCTTGCGAGTGGCGTATGCCCAATCGTTTACATTTACCGCCTCGCTTACCTGGATAGCATCGGCATAAATACTTGCTGTAATACCTGCTATGGCATAAGCAGTATCGGTAGGGGTATACACCATCACTTTCCCTTCGCTCACTCCTACTTCCAGTTTACCCTCCTTCACGGAAAGATTGAATGCGGTGCCTACTACCCGCACCTCACCCGCAGGGGTATGAATAATAAACGGATGTTCTTCATCCGGAGCAATGGTAAAGAACGCCTCCCCTTTCTCCATGGTTACTTCTCTCGTATTCTTACCAAATCTCTCGGGGTATGTGATCACGGTTTCGTGATGCAAAACAGCTACAGACTGATCCGCTAGCTGAAGGCGCTCTGAGTTTGCATTTGTTGCGATTATTTTATCAGGAGTTATAGCAGAAATCTTCAGGTAAAGCACCAGGCTCGCGGAAACCAACGCCACTGCTGCAGCGATCTTCCAGGCAAAAGCGTACTTGTTGAAGGAAACAACTTTATCCCCAGGCTTATCTTGTATTGCACCGGCTACTTTCGTCCAGGCCTTTTCTTTATTCAAAGCCCTCGGGGCCAATGCCGGCCTCGCTGTGTGCCAGGCTTTTTCCATCTGCTCAAATTGCAGTGCATTCTGTTCTTGCTCCAGCCAGCCAGCCAAAGCATCCGCTTCTTCAGGAGAAGCCTCCCCATGGAGAAACTTCACCAGAAGTTCATCGTTCACCACTGTTTCCTTGCTATCCACTTCTTTCTTTTTTAATCGCTGTTTCTTCTTCTTAAATCACCTGTTCTTTTAGTGCAGATCGTAATATCGCCAATGCTTTACTGATTTGATTTTGAACCGTATTAACAGATATCCCCAATTGATCAGCAATCTCTGCATGCCGCAGTTCGTCATAGCGGCTCATGATAAACACCGCCTTGCACTGTGGTGGTAACGTGTTGATCGCGTTAACAATATGCACTTCCAACTCATCCGAAAAAGCTGCGGGCAGTGTCACCTCTTTTTCCATTTCCTGCTGCCCGTAAGCCTGGTGCTTTTGCTTTACCACGCGGTGATCAAGCTGATTGAGACATTGGTGATATACCGTTTTATACAAGTACGATCTTAGTGCAAATCGTATATCTGTCTCTTCCCGTTTCTCCCATATTTTCACAAATACGGCCTGCACTACATCTTCCGCATCATCCATGTCTTTCAGCAATGTGAAGGCATAGCGACACAGGCTTTCATAATGTGCGTCAAACACCTCACGAAAAGTATCCTGCCTGCCCTGGCGTATCTCTGCTATGATCTGCTGCTCGTCCTTTGGCACCTATACGTTATCAAATTTCCAATGCCCTACTCTTGTAAGACAGGCTAAAGGTAGGGATCTACTATGGGAGGAGGATAAATATTTTCAGGATTTAGGGATAAGGAAGTATCGCAATGCCAGATCAATAAAGGGCTAGCCACGGATTGCACGGATGAGCACAGATAAAATACTTAATTAAAGAAATCTGTGATTTCTATGGTTCTATGGATTATAAATAAAAGTGGTCTGCACAAATATTGACAGGGGGATCAGGGCAGTTTAGAAATCAACAAATCAAAGTTGTCAGTTACAAGCCCCGGTTCATCGATCATTATAAAATGTCCTGCATTGGTGGTGGCGATGTGAGTGAAATCTGTAACACCGATCTTCAACAGTTCATGAGAATTATACAAGTTTTGTTTGTCGGTTGTGGTATGGGTGGCATCCAATTGCATACTTGTCAATACCACCACTGGAACATCGGGCAGATTCGATAAGGTAGCCATGTACTGCGCGTCTTCCATCAATTCCCTGGCTTCCCGCGTACCTCCAAAATCAGGACCGGCACTAACATTAATGGAGCTGTAAAGTACATCCTCTTCTGCCTGTGTGGGGTGAAGATAATTTTCATGTGAAGGATCGACAAATAACAACCCTGCAATTTGAGTTGGGTTTTTAATGGCATAATCCCTAATGATCATCCCTCCTAAAGAATGGCCCACCAATATTACTTTTCTGTTATTAGCATATTTAGTTACTACGGCTTCCAGCTCAATCCGAAGTCTGTTGATATCTCGTGGCGTGGTATCAATGGTAGATTTACCATAGCCTGCCCTGTCATAAACCACCACATCCATTTTAGCACTGATATCTTCAGCAACATTCTTCGTTTGCCATACTGTATGGTCATTACCCAACCCTGATTCAAAAACGACCAGGTATTTACTATTGCTTGATTCTGTGGAATACGTTGCCAACTGGTGCGTGCTTAATTGCACAACATCTTCTTTAAAGGAAACTTTTGATGCGTCATCCTCTTTACAGGATAGAAGAAAGAACAGGATTGCTAGAAAAGGGATAGCGTTATACATAGTATTATTTGTGCAAACCTAAACATTATAGGCAAAGCGATACCTGTAAACAGAACAGTCTTTGTATTAATGTATTACTCTTTTAATTTTAAGCCATTACCCAGAAACCTGATCTTCGATTATGCCCCACAAATTATTCTTATCTATATTATTTGCGGGATGTCTTAGCATTCCCGCTTACTCGCAAAACTCAACTTACAATCAAGGTGTATTTATTGAAATAGGCGGTAGCGGTGGTCTTTATTCACTCAACTATGAGCGATATCTTAAAAATGGCCTTGTCGGCAGAATAGGTGTTGCATATATTTTCCGGGCCTATGTTGTACCTATCACCTTTGGAAAAGTATGGGGAACAGGTCCCCACCATTTAGAAGCAACTGCTGGTGTATCTTACCTCAATTATTACCAAACTACAAATGGTTTGCTCACACGAAGAAATGCTCTTTTACTCACCGGATTCATTGGATACCGCTTTCAAAAGACAGAGAAAAAGTTTTTTGGCAAGATAGGACTAACACCCTTGTATATGATATACAATAGCGATCCGTGGGAGAAGGATAAATTCTGGGGATATCCAGTTTGGTTTGGAATAGGATTAGGAACAAGATTTTAGAGGATACCCCTGACCACCACCTCAAACAAAAAATGGTCTGCGAAGACGCAGACCACGGTGATTTTATATTATTAGAATTTAAATCTTAACTCGCTTTCCTTCTCACTGTCTTAATCTCCTTCTCTTTATTCTTCTTCTCTTCTTTAGCGACCTTGGCTGCCGTGCCTTTGGCTTTCTCCATCGGTTTCTTTTTAGCCTGGTCGATGCTGGCTTTCAGCGCTGTCATGATGTCCACTACTTTCGGAGCTTCCTCCTGCATGGTCACTATCTCATGGCCAGCTACTTTGGCATCGATGATGTTTTTGAGTGCATCGAAATAATGATCTTTCATTTCGATGTTGGCGAACTTCGTAGTCATGGAATCCACTAAGGTCTTAGCCATCTTCAGTTGTTCTTTGTCCGTCTTCACGTCCATTAGCTGAGGTACTTCGTTGATGTTGCGTACTTCTTCCGGGTAGCGAAGGCGGTACATCAGTATTCCATTTTCATGAGGGGAAAGCAATACCGGAGTCTCGCGGTCGCGAAGCACCACCTTACCTACTCCAATCTTACCACTGTCTTTTAATGTCTGGCTTAACAAACCATATGTCTTGGCGGCCATATCTCCATCAGGGCCAATGAAATACGGAGCCTCGTATAATGTAGGATGAACTTCTTCGGTCTTCACGAAGCCTTCAATCTCAATCACCTTGGTACTCTTCAACCGTACTTTGGCCAGATCTTCTTCTTCGATGATTACATATTGACCCGGTTCGTATTGATAGCCTTTTACAATGTCATCGGTCTTCAATGTCTGACCGGTAACCTTGTCTTTCTTCTCATAGCTAACCGGGTTATGTCCCTCCTTGGTGAGTAGGTTGAAACTGATGCTCTGGCCGGTATCTATGGCATTATAGATGCGAACAGGAATTGTAACCAAAGAGAATTGAATGTGTCCTTTCCAGATGGCGCGCATAAAAAAACTGTATTAGATTAAAAAATTAACTTAATGAGGCTAAGTTATTGAAAGTGTTTGAGTTTAGCAACTCAATTTTAGAATTCTGAGATTCCGGAGTTGAAGGACCTTGGCTAAATCAAATCAGGACGCAGCCGGATAAATACCGGCTCGCGGAACATTTCATCCGGTGTAAGGCGTGAGTAGCCAATCTCTGCAATCACCTGTGGCGCGATCCATGTGGTGATTTTCTCATCAACTACCTTCCCTCCTTTCAGAGAAGGTTTTTTAATGGTTTTGCATTTTTTCAACTCACGGAGAATCTCTTCCATGGTGTCCTCATCAAAACCGGTACCCACCTTACCACGGTAAGTCAACTCACCGTCTACACGCTCGGCAATCTGCAATGCACCGAACGTCTTCTCACGTTCACCTTTCCCTTGCGTATATCCCAGCAATACACATTCCGTTGAGGAGCGCACCTTAATCTTCAGCCAGGAGTCGCTACGCTTGCCGGGAATGTACTTGCCATCCTTTTGTTTGGCCATGATTCCTTCCAGACCAAATTCTTTCGCAGCGTTGAATAGCAATTGCCCGTCTTCCTCCATTTCACTTACGCGATAAGCAGTGCCTTCTTTTAATGCATCCTTCACCCATTCCTTTCTTTTCAGCAATGGCTCATTGATCAATGGTCTTCCATCAAGATAAAGACAATCAAACACATAACAATAAGCGGGGTTGCTCTTCGTCATCTTCTGGATCGCAGCTTCCCCCGTTGCACTCATACGGTTAATTACTTTTTTGAATACCGGCTTCCCCGTATCATCCAGACAAACAATTTCAGCATCGAATAATCCACAGGTAGCACGAAACGATTTATCTGCCTGGTGCAGTTCAGGAAATTGTGCGGTGATGTCAATATCATTGCGCGTGCGTATGCGCACTTGTCCGTCTTCCAACGAAATCAGTGCACGGATACCATCCCATTTTAATTCAAACACATGATCATCACCTGAGGGAGGTTTATCCGCTGCACTTGCCAGCATGGGTGCTACATTTTGTTTCAGGAAGTTTACCTGGGGTTCATCCACACGTTCCAGCAACCATTCCTTTGCTTTCATGTTGTGAATGCGATATTCACCAGTGATCTCTTTGCTGCTTAAACGAAAATAAAAACCGTCTTTCTTGTCCTTAGTAATCTGGTATTTGCCTGACGCATAAATCCACATCTCACCTGCCCCATACTGTCCTTTGGGAATAACTCCGTCAAACTTTAAATATTCCATGGGGTGATCTTCGGTTTGAACTGCCAGGCGTTTTACCCCAGGATGCGGTGGCAAACCTCGTGGCACTGCCCACGACTTCAATACACCATCCTTCTCCAATCGTAAATCATAATGAAGACGTGACGCATGATGGCGGTGCACGACGAAATTAGTGCCGCTCTCATCTATCACATTTGCCCTGGGCTCTGGTGTTTTTTCGAAGTCACGCTTTTTGGCATAAGTCTCTAACTGCTCGGGTTGCTTATGCTTTTTATTTACAGGAAGCTTCTTTGTCTTCGCGGGAGTTGCTTTGCGATGTGTATGAAGTTCTACCGCATACGCATCTATACCCTCCCAGGCATCGCCTTCGGCATTCACTTTCTCGAGCGCTGTTTTGATTGTGTACTCCAACGGACTTTTCAACTGCGCAAGTTCTTCCCATTTCAACGGCATGGATACAGGTGCGCCTTGTCTGCCACGGATGCTATAAGGAGAAACAATACTTTGTCCGGAACGAATACGATAGATATCGATCAGCACTCTTCCTTTACGGGCATCTTTTTTTATATGAAGTGTGGTGTCTGCATTCGCGTCCACAAAAGGCTGCGCTATCAACTGGGCTGCTTCGAAAACGGTATGGAAGTCCCACTTCGCTTCAATCGGACAGCAGATGTGAATTCCTTTGCCTCCGGTAGTTTTAGCAAATGCCGTATAGCCAAAATTCTCAATATGATCTTTCAGCTTTAGTGCAATGGGCACTACTTTCCTGAAGTCATATCCTTCCGGTGGATCAATATCAAAAACCATGTAGTCCGGAAAATCAAACAAAGGTCTACGGCTATGCAACTGATGCAGTTCCAACGAAGCCAGATTAGACAGCCATACTAATGTTGCCGGTTCGGTGGCGATGATGTAGTCTTTCTTTTCCTTACCCAGTTCCTCAAACTCAATCCAGTCGGGTGCCCACTCGGGTCTGCTCTTCTGGTAAAACATTTCTCCATGTATGCCATCCGGAAAGCGAATCAGCGTAAGCGCCCTGCCTTTGATGTGATGCAGTAAAGTGGGTGCGATGTTTAAATAATATTCAATGATCTCTGCTTTGAGTATACCGTCCTCTGGAAAGAGCACCTTATCCAGGTTAGAAAGCTCTACTTTACGTTTGCCGATCGTTACCCATTGCGATTTTCTGGCCATCAGTTATGGGTTTATGGCTTCATACTTTGATAAGCGAATCGCTCCGGTCATCTCCGGAACAATACACCCTGAGCAGGTCACACAAATTATTTCTGTCACAAAATGGAGCAACGCAGGTTGCAAATAAAAGGATGACCGATTAATTATCATTACGTAAAGCAAATAACAAATTATTACTT
>NNBV01000017.1_pt1 | contig 15534 bp, 11 predicted proteins | sample 1173771 | NCBI WGS metagenome assembly NNBV01 (sample SAMN07173938, study PRJNA388173) | plant metagenome | isolation source: symbiotic tissue sample KVS11 | place: Norway: Troms, Kvaloya island | reverse complement strand
ATATTTATCTTGTTTACAGATACTTACCTTACAATTAGTGGTTTTTATCAATAGACCTCTTGCATAAATCAAAAATAAGAACCTCACACTGCTAAAGGTATGCTTTGTCTCCCCTTCTCCTGCTTGCGAGGAGGGTTTGGGGACTTTTGCAAGAGGTCTAATATCAAAAAGATACTAACGACTGAAGTATAAATATTGTTATGATTTCATAAATTAGCTAGCTGAACTGAATACCACATTTAGTCAGCAAAAAAACTCAAGTCAGGAGGAATTTCCTTTGTCTCGTCGATATTTATTTACCTCCGAGTCAGTCACCGAAGGTCATCCAGATAAAATCTGCGATCAGATTTCTGATACCATTCTGGATGCCCTACTGACACAAGACCCCAGCAGCCGTGTTGCTGCTGAAGTAGTAGTTAATACTGGTTTGGTGCTAATCACTGGTGAAATAACCACCAAAGCCAATGTGAATTTCGTCAATCTGGCCCGCAAAAAAATTGCCGAAATTGGTTATACCAATGCCGATAATGGCTTTTCTGCTAACAGCACCAGCGTTCTGCTGGCTCTAGACGAACAATCACCCGATATTGCCCAAGGCGTTAACACCGCCCAAGAAACCCGCGAACAAGATAGTGATGAACAATTCGACAAAATTGGCGCGGGCGATCAAGGTATAATGTTTGGCTTTGCCAGCAACGAAACACCAGAACTGATGCCCTTACCCATCAGTCTCGCCCACCGCATTGCCCGCAGATTGGCAGCAGTCCGCAAAACAGGTGAATTGTCATACCTGCGTCCTGACGGTAAAACCCAAGTAACTGTGGTCTACGAAGATGGACGCCCAGTAGGTATTGATACGATTCTGATTTCCACCCAGCATACAGCCACTATTGGGGAAATTACGGATGAGGCGGCTGTACAAGCTAAAATTAAACAAGACCTTTGGTCAGCAGTGGTCGAACCTGTTTTTGGCGACATTGAAGTTAAGCCTAACGATCAAACACGTTTTTTAGTCAACCCCACTGGCAAATTTGTCGTTGGTGGCCCTCAAGGAGATTCTGGTCTGACAGGACGGAAAATAATCGTTGACACCTACGGTGGTTATTCACGGCATGGTGGCGGTGCTTTTTCTGGCAAAGACCCCACGAAGGTAGACCGTTCTGCTGCTTATGCGGCTCGCTATGTGGCGAAAAATATTGTCGCTGCTGGGTTGGCAGAAAAAGTTGAAATCCAGTTATCTTACGCTATTGGCGTAGCGCGGCCAACAAGTATCCTTGTGGATACCTTTGGCACTGGCAAAGTGGATGAAGAAACCTTACTGGAATTAATTAACAAGCACTTTGAACTACGTCCAGCAGGGATTATCCATACCTTCAACTTACGCAATTTACCAAGTGAACGAGGCGGACGTTTTTATCAGGACGTCGCGGCTTACGGTCATTTTGGGCGGGCTGATTTAGACTTGCCTTGGGAACAAACCGATAAAGCCGAATTGTTGAAACAAGCAGCAAACGAGTCACTTTCAGCTACAGTTGCTCAGGCACTAACTTAAGCTGTGACGCTACTGCAAAAACTTAGTTTATCTACGTGAGGGTATTGGCAACTTGAGAAGTTACCTACGCCCTCATTTTTCTAGCCTACTGAATATTGAAAAGGAAACTAGGATTTACGCATTGACAGAAAAGGCCAAATATGAAAGTTTTAACGAACCGCCAAGGACGCCAAGGACGCAAAGAGAAGGAAGAAATGCTTAACTGAACTGTATTGGCATATAGTTGAGATCGCACTTAGACTGCTGATGAGACTGGTTTACTGGGATGTTTAAACGCTACCCATTACCTAAGTATTGATTGGAAATTACTACCCATCAGAAGGAGGAGCAAAATGTTTATCTGCGTTATTGCAGACTATGGTACAGGAGATCCGGCATTTGTTGAAGTCACACAACGGCTGCTGATGGCTTTTCCCGATGCCCAAATTCATTTGCTTTCGGTTCCAGCATTTAGTACCTTGGCAACGGGATTTTGGATTGCCCAACTAGGACTGAACCCAGGCCCTAGCGATCGCTTAATTTATCACAACTGTGCACCTCGTCAAGATGATCCCGAAGCCCGGCGAGATAATGAAGGTGAAGGACTAACTTATGCTCTTTTATCTAATGGTGTAAAAGTAGTGGGTGTAAATGCGGGTTACACTCTTTCTTTTATCAAAAACTATACAAAAGAGTTGCGAGTGGTCAACGTTTCTCGTGGTGGTTCGCAGTTTCGCTCACGGGATGTGTTTCCTCCGGCTGCGGCTGCCATTATGAATGAAGATTTTAGCCTTTTGGGAGATAGCTTGATTCGTGAGCAAATCCCAGATGTTCCACCAGATAGAATTGCCTGGATTGATGGCTACGGCAACATCAAAACTACTATTGGGGCGCATACAGTTAACTTGGAGCCTCAAACCAAGATTGTCATCAGAATTGGAGATGTGGTCAGTGATGCAATCTATTCTGATGGCAGTTTCAAGGTGTCTGAAGGGACTTTAGCCTTTGCTCCTGGTAGTTCCGGTTGGTCAAGAGGCGATTCAGGAGAACCATTGCGCTTTTTAGAACTGTTTCTACGAGGAGGGAGTGCTTGGGAGCGCTTTGGCCGTCCCCGTGTGAATCAGCAAGTAACTCGAATTGCCTAAAATCGGGTAATGCAAGAGACGCGATGAATCGCCGTCTCTACAATAATCAGTCTTTCGTCTTGACGGCAATTTATCGCGTCTTTCTGATCTAGAATTTTCATCAAAAAACCTTACAGCTATTTTCAGGTAAAGAGACCACACCTATTTCAATACTGCTCGGTTAAGCCCAAAAAAGCACTCCGAGGTAGGTTGGGTTGAGGAACGAAACCCAACATTTTCAGGGCTTTGTTGGGTTTTACGACCTTCAACCCAACCTACAAATCTTCAAAACCCACGCAGTATTGACACCTATTTGGGTCTGGCGTGGAAACTATTCAAATATCCATTGATTCATCGGTCAGTTGCACAAAATTCATGATGAATTCAGAATTCTACCCCCTGAATTCTTTCTTATCAAAGTAGGAATTATTACTAATAATTTCTACTTTTTTTTTGAGACTTTATAGCTTCTTAATAATATTTCAGAAAATATATCGATGTAATTAATATCCGCAATTAGCAAAATAGCGATGGGAGAATAATTTTTCCGTTGGAAATTTATTGAGGCTGAAAAATAAAGCTTAATTTTCAATAAATGATTTATGGATTCTACTCTTGTCCTGAAATCATCCAATCTCTTATCTAAGGCTTTCCATAACAATTACATATCTAAACTTTAACGGAGAATTCCAAGAACATGAATATTCAGAATAGAAATATACTTTTCCTTGACTCCTCTATAAATAACTACGAAATATTACTGAAAAGCGTTGTATCAGGAATTGAAATAGTAGTCCTTGACTCAAACCAAGATGGAGTAGAGCAAATTACTCAAATACTTTTACAGCGCCATAAAGTTGAAAGTGTCCACATTGTCTCTCATGGTTCTCCCGGTTGTCTCTACCTGGGTAATATCCAACTCAGTCTCAGCAGTTTAGAACGCTATACCCAAGAGCTACAAATTTGGTTCTCTCAATCTTTAATACTCTACGGCTGTAACGTTGCTGCTGGAGACGCAGGAGAGGAATTTTTGCAGAAGTTGCACCGATTGACGGGAGCAACTATTGCTGCTTCTACTACACCAACAGGTAATGCGGCGTTGGGAGGAGATTGGAATTTACAGGTTAAAGTTGGCAAAGATTTTCCTATATCACATCCTATAGCTTTGGCATTCCGACAAGAGACTCTTTCTACTTATACGGGAATACTTGCCCCTGGGAACCTCGATACTACCTTTGGCTTTGGTGGTAAAGTCATTACAAATATTGGTGGTAGTGACACAGCTTATGGTGTTGCCATTCAAGCAGATGGCAAGATTGTAGTAGTAGGAGAAACCTACAATAACAATGGTAACTTTGCGGTAGCTCGCTATAATCCAGATGGTAGCCTCGATAGCAGCTTTGGTAATAGCGGCAAGGCGATCGCAGATTTTGCTAACCAAACCGATAGAGCTTATAGCGTTGCTATTCAGTCAGATGGCAAAATTTTAACCAATGGGATTACTTATAATGGCAACCAAACTGATGCTGCTCTTATCCGCTACAACTCTAATGGCAGCTTGGATACCACCTTTGGCAATGGCGGTAAAGTTGTTACAAACTTTGAGGGTAAAAACGAATGGATAACAACTATTGCCGTTCAGCCAGACGGCAAAATTGTTGTGGGAGGATATGTTAGCCCGAATGACGGTTCCATCAGTACTAGCCCTAATAATGACTTTGCTCTGATACGTTACAACTCAGACGGTAGTCTGGATAGTACCTTTGGTAATGGGGGTAGCGTTATTACCTCAATGAGCAATGGCCAAGAGTTTATTGCAAGTATCCTGATTCAGCCAGACGGTAAGGTTGTAGTGACTGGGGGTGCCATGAACATTAATGGCAACAATAATTTTATCTTGGCACGTTACAACTCCAATGGCAGTATAGATACTAATTTTGGCAGTAACGGCAAAGTAATCACAGACTTTCCTGGCACAGAAGACTTTGGAAACAGTGTTGGTCTCCAGTCTGATGGCAAAATTGTTGTAGCCGGATCTACTGGAAACATTGGTGTCAATGGAGATTTTGCTCTAGCGCGGTATAACTCTGATGGTACTCTGGACGCTAATTTTGGTAATGGCGGCAAGGTTGTTACAGATATAGGCAATAGTAATGATGCTGCCCAAAGTTTGGCCATTTTGCAGAATGGCAAAATTGTCGTGTCTGGGTTTGCTCAAAACGGAAGCGATCGCCGTGACTTTGCTTTAGCCGTCTATAACTCCAATGGCAGCTTAGATACTAGCTTTGGCGATAACGGTAAAGTTATAACTCCCGTTGGCAGTAGTTATTTTCAAAACACTGCGGTTGCCGTTCAGTCTGACGGTAAAATTGTCGTTTCGGGCAGTGACAACGGTAACTTTCTTGTAACACGTTACGAGGCACCCTCTAATAATGTTCCTAGTCCCTTGAATGCAACTTATTACAAACTAGCAACAAGCGACTTTCTCCAAGATTGGTCAAATACTAATTTGATTACTACGGATGATAATTGGAGTAATTTACCCAGTATTAGGGGTTTTCGAGGTGATGCTTTAGTTAGTAGCATCGGTACTAACCCACAAACAGTATTAGCTGATGGTTCTGCAACTCCTGTTGATGTGAATGCTAATCAAAGTAATCCAAGTACCTACACAAATAGCGGGATTACAGAATTTGCATTAAGCAATCCAACTATTGCCCTCAGAGGTTCATCAACTGCGACAGCACCGAATTTAGTTATTTATTTAGATGCTACTGGACGGCAAAATCTCCAATTAAGCTTTACGCTACGTGACATAGATACCTCAACCCGCGATGCTATTCAATCCGTTGCTGCACAATACCGCATTGGAAATACAGGGAATTTCATTAACCTGCCAGCTGCTTTTGTACCTGATGCTTCTAATAATGCCTCAACTTTAGCGTCTTATGATTCACGGGAAGCACGGTTAAGCGTCTTATTGCCACCCGAAGTTACCAATCAGGCGCAAGTACAAGTTCGCTTTATTACTACTGATGCCAATGGAGAAGATGAGTGGATTGGGATTGATGATATTAAGGTTACGAGTAAAGCTATTGGCACGAATCAGCTACCAGTAATTAAAAACGATACTTACTTTGTAGCAGAAAATACTCCATTGCAGACTGCTGCGGCAATTACTGCGCTGACTTTAGATAGCGATCGCGGTAACTATATCGGTCAGAGTGATTATTATAGCTATACTCTTGACACAGGTAAGTTCAAGGCTTCCCGTGCCTACCCCAATAATCTCAGTAGCAATAATGCTATCCAAATTCATTACTATGATGGTATCAAATCGTGGTATCTCTCGTTTGCGGCTCCATTTAATGCTCCACTGACAGCAGGCACTACATACATAGGTGCAGCACGTTTCCCATTCCAAACCTCTAGTCAGCCTGGTTTAGATATCAGTGGTGATGGACGCGGCTATAACAGCTTGACAGGCCAGTTTACAGTTAATCAAATCATCTACGGTTCTGGTGACGAAATTCTCAGCTTTGATGCCACCTTCCAAGAATACGGCGATGGCGACCCTGCCAGTGAAAGCTTCAAAGGCCGCATTCAATACTACGCTACCCCTAACAATCTAGTTGCTGGTGTATTAACCAATGAAACATACACTGGAAATACGACGCTGAAAGCAACCCTAGTGTCTGGGCCAAACAATGGTAGCCTTGTGTTCAATTCTGATGGCTCTTTTACTTACACTCCTCAAGCTGGCTTTCAAGGTGTTGATACATTCAGCTATAAAGCTAATGATGCGATGTCTACGACCGGCTACGCCAACGCAGATTCTAATATTGCAACAGTCACTTTATATGTTGGTAATCAAGCGCCTACAGTCACTTTGCCCAGCACAAACCCGACTTACATTGAAAATGCACCTGCTATCTTCATCGACCCGAATGCAACTGTTGCAGACCTTGATTCCCTAAACTTCGATTCAGGTAAATTGACTGTTCGCTTCAGTAATGGTGGAACTGTTAGCGATCGCCTCATCATCCAAAGCAACACAACAAATAAAATTGAAGTCAACAACACAAGCATTTTGTACGATAGTAGCTTCATTGCTACTTTCAGTGGCGGTGTTGGCACTCAAGACTTGGTAATCAACCTTACCTCTAAAGCTACGCCTGCTGCCGTCCAAGCTTTGCTACGCAGTATTAGTTACGCCAATATCTCTGAGAATCCCTCCACTACTCCCCGTACTGTTAGCTTTGTGTTGACTGATGGTGATGGTGGTACTAGTGCCACAGTTTCCCAGACGATTAACCTAACTGCTGTCAATGATGCCCCAGTTGTTACTGCAAATCAAAGCTTCAATGTTAATGAAAATACCAGTGATAAAACGGTGGTTGGAACTGTAGTTGCTACTGATATCGAGGGAACTACCTCATTTTCCAACTGGACAATTATTGATGGTAATCTTGACCTCGATGGAGATGGGAAAACTGCTTTTAGCATCAACTCTAATTCTGGACAAATTACTGTTAGCGATCGCGATGACCTTGATTTTGAGAGCAATCCTAACTTTCAATTACAAGTTACTGTCAGTGATGGCACTGTTACAAGTACCAAACAAGCGATCGCTATTAATCTCAATGATGTCAGCGAAAAGACCATCTATGGTACGTCTTCAGGCAATAGGCTAAATGGCAGTACAACCGATGATACCATCTACGGCTATGAAGGAAGTGACTATTTATATGGTAATAATGGCAATGATCGCCTAATTGGTGGTGTTGGCAGTGACTACCTTTACGGCGGTGGAGGTGATGACATTCTCGACGGTGGTGATGGCATTGATTCACTTAGGGAATCAGGTGATGTTAACTTTACCTTAACCAACACTCAACTAGTTGGTTTAGGTAGTGATAGCTTCAGCAATATTGAACGGGTAACGCTGACAGGTGGAATCAGTAACAATACTTTAGATGCATCATCATTCACGATTAGTACTGTCTATCTTTATGGCGGTAATGGTAATGATAGTCTCTTAGGCGGTAGTAACAAAGATTACCTATACGGTCAGAATGATAGCGATCGCCTAATTGGCAATGCTGGTAATGACTACCTTTATGGCGGCGCAGGTGACGACATCCTGATTGGCGGTGCTGGCAATGATTTACTCTATGGACAAACAGGTGCGGATATTTTTGTTCTCGCCTCAGGAAACGGCAGTGATAGCATTTTTGATTTTAAGGATGGCATCGACAAACTTGGTTTATTTGGTGGTTTAACTTATGGGGCTTTAACTATCTCTGCAAGTAGTAATAAGACTTCGATTCGGATTACTTCCACAAATGAGACGTTAGCCATTTTGAGTGGCATCAATCCCAGTTTGATTACAGAGAGTGATTTTATACCCGTTGTTTAAAATCTGCATTATCATCTGTTACCTACTTTTGGACTGGAGTTTATGCGATCGCCCCAGATGTACAGTGAATTTTTAATTGTCGCTGTGTCAAATTAATGTCATTGAAGGTGTAAATTTTGCACTCTCTAGCTTTAAGTCCAGAAGTAGCACCGGGAGCTTACAAGTTGTATCAACGCAAATATCTGCAAACCTCATGTGCGTAAGGTTTAACTCGATGACACTAATTTGTCTCAACGCCATTTAATTTGTCACTGTACAACATATTACCAAATTTAAAGTGTCAACCTTAAACCTCCAAATGTTACATCAATGTATTTATCACTTAGAGGCTGAATATTAATTCCTCCATTGATTTCCATCATTTCTGCTACAGTTAGCTGTTGTAGCTCTTGTTCTTCAATTTGATTAGAAGTTGGCAAGTCAGTAACTTTAATATTGAGCATATTTCTCCTCAATCGTCTTTTTTAAGGCATAGTATGATTTTGTCTCAGTCACTACTTAACTTCTTTATCATTACAAAGCTATATACCAGAGTTAAATAGTTATATGAGATAAATATTACTATAACTATTTTTCAGCAAACTCAAACTAAATTTTTAGACATAATTCATTCAATTATGACGGTTCTAAATCTATTAAATCTGAAAAGTTTGAAGAATTTTCTCATCGAAAACTATCCCCTTGACAACTGCCTCACAACCTTAACTTGTGACCAATGGGGAGCAAGCATCCCACTTTTTTGCATATTATTGCGAATGAGACGTTCGCGAGTGCGTCTCGTTGGCGTAGCCTCTCGTAGAGAAGAGAAGCAATCGCAAAATCTTCAACTAAGATTGAGTCTATGCGATTGCTTGTCTGCGACACGCACTTGCGTTCGTCGTTCTTCCTCTCTACGAGACGCACTCGCGTTCGCAATGACAGTTATTCTCTCATTGGAAAATAAAAACTGGGATGCACCCTTACAGATAAACACTATCTATGTTTATCTGTAGGTATGGGTATTAGTGGTACTAACAATGACAATTGGAGTTTGGATATTAGGCGACCAACTTTCGGTAAAACAAGCAGCTTTAGAAAGTTGTTTTCATCAGGAAAACGTGCCTGTAATTTTAATCGAGTCGCTGCGTCATGTTCAAGTAAGACCTTACCATCGACAAAAGTTAGTCTTACTTTGGTCGGCAATGAGGCATTTTGCCCAAGAGTTACGACAACTAAAATATTCGGTAACATACAAAATAGCTGAAAATTTTGAAACACCACTCCAAGAATGGATTAAGGAAAATAAAATTACTCAGTTGCGGGTGATGACACCGAATGATCTACCGTTCACCCAAATGATTCAAAGTTTAGAACTCTTTTGCACAATTACTTTGATTCCTAACAATCATTTTTTGTGGAGTACAGAAGAATTCAACAATTGGGCGTCAGGTCGTAAGCGTCTTTTAATGGAAGACTTTTATCGGGAAGGAAGGCGACGTTTCCAAATTTTAATGGAGCAAGATAAACCAGTTGGCGGACAGTGGAATTTAGATAAAGAAAATCGTCAACCACCCAAAGGGAAATTAAATACACCACCTGCACAATGGTTTGAAGTAGATGAAATTACTCTCGATGTCATTGCTCAAGTTAATTCTCTCACTTGCCCAACTTATGGTGAAATAAAACCTTTTCGCTGGGGGATAAATCGCCAACAGGCACTTCAAGTATTAGATTGGTTTATTCAAAATCGTCTACCACATTTTGGCCCCTACCAAGATGCAATGGTAACGGGAGAAGAAACAATGTGGCACGCGCTACTTTCTCCTTATTTGAATATCGGGTTACTCCAACCAATGGAGGTAATTCAAGCTGTACAACAAGCATATTTCCAACACCAATTGCCTTTAAATAGTGTAGAAGGTTTCATTCGTCAGGTGTTGGGTTGGCGAGAATATATGCACGGCATCTATCACTATGTAGATGCAGATTACTCAGACAAAAATTGGTTTAACCACACACAACCGCTCCCGGATTTTTTCTGGACAAGTAGAACTGAAATGAATTGTCTACACCAGACTCTCACGCAAGTGGAACGCACTGGCTACGCTCATCATATTCAACGGCTAATGGTGTTGAGTAATTTTGCTTTAATTGCCGGACTTTCACCACAATCTGTAGAAAACTGGTTTCATGCGGTGTTTATTGATGCTTATGACTGGGTAATGCAGACAAATGTTATTGGTATGGGTTTATTTGCTGATGGAGGTATGTTGGCATCAAAACCTTATGCTGCTTCTGCTAACTATATAAATAAAATGAGTGACTATTGCAAAAGTTGTGTTTATAGCCATAAGGAACGTGTGGGTAAAAATGCTTGTCCGTTCAACTTCTTCTATTGGGATTTTCTTGACAGACACCGCCAACAACTACAGTCTCAAGGAAGGATGAGTTTTATTTTAAAGAATTTGGATAAAATGTCTGCTGAAGAATTACAGTCTATCCGCCAACAAGCGCAAGACTGGCACGCGAGTAGCAACGGAACAGAAAACCAGGATAAGAAAATAAACTGAAGAAAATTGCTAAAACCCTTGCCAAATATATAGCTGTAGTCACATAGGTTAGGACAGTGTTGATTGCTCAAAGCCTTATAAATCTGACATCAGGCATGATAGTGTCGATAAAAAAGCTTCAGCTAAACTTTGTACAATAAATTATTAGTCCTTACTGCATCTGGTTCACCATACCAATAAATGTCAGATCAACCTGCACTCCTAATCGAACTGCTCCGTGCGGCGTACGCAGCCTTCAACGCGCGAGACATTGACGCTGCCCTTGCCCTCATGACTCCGGACGTGGCTTGGCCGAAAGCGTTCAAAGGCGGTTTTGTCCGTGGGTCTGAAGAAGTTCGCGCTTACTGGACGGAGCAATGGAGCGAGATCAATCCGCACGTCGAGCCGGTTTCCTTTTACTCGGAGGAAGCCGGGCGCATTTTGGTCGATGTGCACCAGGTCGTGCGTGACTTGGGTGGAGCAGTTCTTGCCGATGAGCATGTGGGCCATCGATTCACCCTTGAACACGGCTTGATTCAAGCGATGGAAGTCTCTCCACTTCCATCGTCCACCCCAAAGACCTAACCTGGATTTCTCACAAGTGAGAAATGAGCATGAGTGTGGGGGGTGTAGGCAGAGGGCGAAGGGGAGTGTGGGAAGTGTGGGAAGTGTGGGTGGTAAGACTTCTTCCTTATCCTCCCACACCTCCCAAACCCCTTGGATTTCTCACAAGTGAGAAATCCAGGTCATAGTGTATAGCCAGGTATTCAAAGCTAGTCACTTCTCATTACAGGAGAAATACCTCAATGACAAAAACAACAGAGAACACATTCGGCTCAGGGATGACTAATGAAGATTGGTTTAACTTAGGAAAATCTGATGTCTGGGCTGGAAAAGCTAAGGTGCCACCAGAACAAGATTCTCAAGCTGCTAGTATGTATGAACTGGGTTACTGCGAGGGAGAAATTAAACATCCGCCAACTGAAATTAGTCAGTACCCGACAGCCCATATTCCGCACTCAGACTAGTACCGCAAGGCGGAATTAAAAATTAAAAATTAAAAATGAATACAGCGTAAGTGTTTTATTCATTTGGAATGGGTGGTTTATTTCCGCCGTACTGTACTAGTAGTATAAACAGTATGAGTACTGTTGTTGAGTATCCTACAGCAATAATCTTGAGATGATCTTAGACTAATAACCTTGGGATAAAATAATTTACCTATCGATAACGCTTGTAGAGACGTTGCATTGCAAGGTCTCTACACATCGGAGAATCTCACCAATAACCTTAACTAAACGGTAAGGAATAAGAGTTACAGAGGGTTCTTGCCTAAGTGATGGCTTAGTTAAGGGAATTTAGTGTGGTTTCATTCAACGACTGTTACTGAAGCCCCCTCGTTTGATGGGGGTATGCTGGGTAACTCAAGACAGTATCCAGCACCATACACTGTCTTGATATAGCGGGGGTGGCGGGGATCTGGTTCTAGCTTGGTTCTCAAGTGGCGAATATGGACTCGAATCGTTTCTATGTCGTCATCAGGATCGTAGCCCCAAACTTCTCTGAGGATTTCACTGGGAGAAACCGTTTGACCGTGGCGTTGTAGTAAGCAGTGAAGTAACTCAAATTCCAAGTGAGTCAATTTCACTGTGTCATTGAACCATATCGCCTCAAATCTTTCGGGAACAAGGGTGAGTGAGCCATAGTTGAGAATCTCACTATGCTTTGCTGCTTGAGGAATGCGGTCAGTCCGCCGCAAAAGTGCCCGTACCCGCGCCAGCAGTTCTTCAACTTCAAAAGGTTTGGTGAGGTAGTCATCTGCGCCAGCATTAAAGCCTTCCACCTTATCCTGAGTTTGGCTCAAAGCCGTCAACATTAACACGGGAATCTCAGAGGTGCGATCGTCGCGGCGTAGGCGTTGGCAAACGGTAAACCCATCTACCCTGGGCAACATTAAATCGAGCATGATCAAGTCTGGTTGTAGCTGGAGAGCCAGCGCTTGACCTTTGATGCCGTCTTCAGCTTGACTAACATCGTAGCCAGCCATTTCCAAGTTGACGGCAACTAGTTCTGAAATCGCTGGGTCATCGTCTATGACAAGAATCCTCGGCATTCTTAAAAAATTATTACTACTTATTAAGGATAAATAACAACCTTTGATAGATACAAAGATTTTTGAATCAATGATGAAAAAGTTTTTAAATCTTACATAAATATTAAGATTAAATGACTGTGAAATCAAGACTCAATTACACGAAATCTTATAGTCTATGATGTGTTATACTCCCCCCTACAATCCGTCTTGGTTTTTACAAAACGGTGTAATGATGACTGTATACACCGCTTTGTGGGGAAAACGTAACTGGCAAAGTACTACTAAAGACCCAGAACCGTCTTATCACGAGAAAATCTTCGTTGGTGGCCAAGGTGTGCCAATTTTTGGCTTGGTTGCCATCCCGGAAAATGCTCACAGCACGATTATCGGGACTTATGGCATTACTGGAGAGTTAAAAACAGAATGGTTTTTGAGGGTGCTAGGACGTAAAGCTTACGCTCAGGGATATGCTGTAGTGTTATTTGATTGGCGGGCACACGGCAAAACTGCCGAATTATCCCCGACTCTAACTTCTGATGGTTTGTATGAGGGAGAAGATTTTGTTCGCATTGCTGCTGCTGCTAAAGAAATGGGATGTCCGGGGAAATTTTGGTTTACAGGGTTTTCTTTAGGAGGGCAATTGGCGCTATGGGCGGTGAAAGTGGCTGGTGAGGTGATTAGGGAGTATGGAGATTTAGGGCTAGAAGATAGCGATATTGGCGGTGGTATGGTGATTTGTCCAAGTTTGGATTCGGAGCGATCGCTATCTTATCTGGTTACAAAGCCCTTCGGTAGATATTTGGAAGCAGGGATTGCCCAAAATTTAAAAAAACTGGCTTGGCGAATTCATGATGCCCATCCTGGAAGCATTGACCCAGCAGCGATTGAACGGGCGAACAGTATTTGGGGTTTTGATAATGAACTGGTAATTAACCGACTAGGTTTTTCTTCTGTGGAAGCGTATTACCAAGCTAGTAGTGCTTTACAAATATTGCCGCAAATCTCGAAACCGACTTTGATTTTATATGCTGCTGATGACCCACTTTTTGACCCAGCTATCATACCGGAATTAGAAGAAGCTTGCGATCGCAATTCTGTAATAGATTTATTCCTCACTCAATACGGCGGTCATGTTGGCTATTTGAGCAGTAAAGAGTGCCAGCGTCAAGTAAACGACTCTGATCCTTGGTGGGCATGGAATCGGGTTTTACAATGGTTGGAGGAAAAGCGAATAGGGTAGTAGGCGAGAAAATATTCTAGTTGCTAGGATACTCGACAGATGAAGTCGTATTGCTTAAAAGCCCAAAATAGAAAGGATGGCATTGACCCAGAAGCTACCACAATATCATTGGTAAACCAGCAAGAACAGAAGCAATACCTGTCCAGAGAGTAAAACGCGCAATATCTAACTCATCCAAAGCAACGCTCATTTGCCTAATTGCTAATAGCAGCGCTGCTAGTAGCAGTATAAAGAAGGCAAAGTACTCCAAATTAATAATCATTCATCCTCACTATGTTCTACAAAAAAGTAGTTGTAATAGGTTTTTAACAAGCTTTGGCAAGGGTTTTTTGTTCCAGATTTAACACTTTTGGAGAAAACCTATTTACCAGTGAAGAGATATCTACGTCAGAACACTTGCAGACATTCCTCTTAGAGTACTCCAAGTAAAAAAATGCCAGTTGTCATTGCGCTTGCAATGACGGGTTTTGGATCATTTATTTTGTGGAACACTCTTAGTTGCTTTGAGTAAAACTGTAATAGCTAATGTTGTAGCCAAAATAAAATTTGCGATTCTCTGTCAAGAGTTTTAAAGTATTCTCTCTCAGGGGATTTAACGTGGAGTTGAGGAGCGTACATCTAGAGTAATAAATTATAATATTTAGCTGGCAAAAGCAATCGCGGCTACCTGTATTTATGTTTACAGCTAGACTTAATATCTAAGAGGTTGTTTGAAAAGTCTAATTTATTACTCATTGGGCGACTAGAAGTCGCGGCTATACAGACAAGACCCACCTTTCTTACGGAACGCTACGCGAACGTGGGTTAAAAACTCTTGATTTTGTATTAGTCCACGGAGATGGACAATGCTAGTGTAGTAGCGTTCGCCCTTGGCGTGCCGGAGGCATCATTCTATTCGCCTTTTCAAACATCCTCTAACAATACCTATGGCAGATTCTAGGAAAAACACGCGCAGTTGTATATAGTAATGCTAAAGCGTTAAACCAGATCCACCCATAATATCGTCGTAATTAAACAAACTATTAAAGTACAACTCCCTTGACTTTTTGACTCAATGACCGCTTCTAATGTTATTTGGCTACCTGCACCCACGGATTTAACTTTACTACCGAATGAGATTCATGTCTGGCGCATAGACCTTGAGCAACCGGAAACAAAACTGCAAAGTTTAGCAGCAACTCTTTCCAGTGACGAAATGGCTCGTGCTGAACGGTTCTATTTTCAGGAACATCGAGAGCGTTTCATTGCTGGTCGCGGTATTCTCAGAACTATATTAGGGCGCTACTTGGGTATCCAGCCTTTAGAAGTAGAGTTTAATTATCAACAGCGTGGTAAACCAGTATTAGCAGATGCATTTGCCAATAGTGGACTGGCGTTTAACTTGTCTCATTCCCAAGGAATGGGTTTGTGTGCGGTGAATTGCAATCGCCAAATTGGTGTAGACCTAGAATACATTCGCCCGATGTCTGATATTGAAGCTCTTGCCAAACGGTTCTTTTTACCGAGAGAATATGAAATGTTGCGATCGCTATCTCTCAACCAACAGCAAGAAGTGTTTTTCCGTTATTGGACTTGTAAGGAAGCTTATTTAAAAGCA
>NNBV01002302.1_pt1 | contig 15560 bp, 15 predicted proteins | sample 1173771 | NCBI WGS metagenome assembly NNBV01 (sample SAMN07173938, study PRJNA388173) | plant metagenome | isolation source: symbiotic tissue sample KVS11 | place: Norway: Troms, Kvaloya island | reverse complement strand
TGGTTATCCAATGTGATCGTCAGATGGTCGCGGCCTTGCATAATCTTTTCAGCTAACGATTTGGTTAGAAACACCTTTCCAGGTTCACCAAATTCAACTTTGGGGTTGCCCGACAATACCTTATAGTCAAACACATCAAAAAAGAGTGAGTCAGCAAAAACCACACTCTTCACGCGCTGCTTGGTCGTACCTATTTTCATCAACACATCTTCCTGGTAATGCATACCTGTGGCGGTCTGCACTTCTGGAAAATCATTTCTGAAAGCTGCAATGAGCGGATAGGGAACCGTAGAACCATAATCGACACCTGAAGTAGAAGTCGATTGTTGCACGATGCGATAGATGCGATCGTACTTAGTATTGAATTTATCGAAACTCAATTCGTAATTGATCAACAGGTAGATGATGATACAGGCGGTCACCCCCACACTCAATCCCAGCACGTTGATCAGTGTATAATTTTTATTCCGGATAAAGTTGCGGAAGGTGATAATAAGATAGTTTTTAATCATGACCTGGTGATTTTACGAAAGGTCTATTTCCAATGACTGTGCCACTGTTCGTAACTAACTGAAAATCAATTCAAAATAGCACATATAAGAAAACCAAACTCCTGATAATGTATCGAAAATGATACAATTAAAATCGAATTATTGTAACAATTGTGATACATTCGGGCATAACTATGAACCCCTCCCGAATACTCATTATAGACGATGACCGCGACGTGCTCGAAACGGCACGCATGTTTCTGAAACAGGAATTCAGTGTGGTGCGCATTGAAGAAAATCCGAAAGCAATACCCGAGCTATTGAAGAACAACGAGTTCGATGTGATCCTGCTTGATATGAACTTCAAAAAAGGCGTGAACGATGGCGAAGAAGGATTTCACTGGCTCGAACAAATCATTAAGATCGATCCACAAGCGGTAGTCATTCTGATTACTGCTTATGGCGAAGTGGATCTGGCAGTGAAAGCCATGAAAAACGGTGCAACCGACTTTGTGCTAAAGCCATGGAAGAACCAGAAATTGCTCGCCACTATTTTATCTGCCTTACAACTTCGTCAATCTAAAAAAGAAGTAGAGAAGCTGAAGATAACACAGGAGAAACTGACGGACGAAATCAATCATCCGTATATCGATTTCATTGGTGATTCGCCAGCTATACAACGTGTACATGAATTGATTGATCGTGTTGCAGTTACTGATGCCGATGTGTTGGTATTGGGGGAGAATGGAACCGGGAAGGAATTGGTAGCCCGTGCGCTTCACCGGCAATCCATGCGCAAGGACAACGTATTTATCAGCGTAGATCTCGGCTCCATTACAGAAAGTCTTTTCGAAAGTGAATTGTTTGGGCATACCAAAGGTTCCTTTACGGATGCTAAACAGGATAAGCCTGGTCGTTTTGAAATTGCCTCGGGGGGAACGCTCTTTCTTGATGAGATCGGTAACCTTTCCTTATCACTTCAGGCCAAGTTATTAACCGTGTTGCAAAACAGGAAAGTACAACGCGTTGGCTCCAATAAAGAGATTCCGGTTGATTTCAGATTGGTCTGTGCTACCAACATGCCATTGAATGAAATGGTGGTCGAAAAGAAATTCCGGCAGGATTTGCTTTACCGCATCAATACGGTAGAGATCCGCATACCACCTCTGCGGGAACGCATTGAAGACATCCCGTTATTGGCCGAACATTTCCTGCAGCGCTACGGACAAAAATACAAGCGCCAGGGAATGAAGATTGATAAGAGCGTGATGACTAAACTAAAAAGCTATCACTGGCCCGGAAATATCCGCGAGTTACAACATGCGGTTGAGCGTGCCGTCATTCTGAGTGATGGGAAGGCAATTCAATCGGCTGAGTTATTGATTGGCGGAAATGCTCCAATTATAAAAAAAGAAACTTCACCATTAACGATGGATGATATGGAAAAACAATTCATCATACAGTCGCTCAAAGATCATGACGGGCACGTGAGCAATACGGCAAAGACAATGGGTGTAACCCGAACTGCTTTATACCGGAGAATGAAGAAGCATGGCATTTAGAGTTTGCCACGGAGGCACTAAGACACAAAGTTTGTTGTGTTCTTTGTGTGCATTTCCTTTGTGGACTTCGTGTTAAATAAAAAATTATTCATTACGGAAAGTAACATAGGAGGCACTAAGAAGGCATAAAGCATGTAAACCAAGTAACAGATATTTATATAATTCGTACATCGTCATTCCAAATTCGTAATTTCTCTTCATGTTTTATCAGCGCTTTACTTTTAAGATTCTCTATCGCATTGCATTGATCATTGGCAATGTGTTGCTGCTGGCGTGGATATTGGGTGATATACGTTTGTTCTTTAACCAGATCATACTGGGCGTCATTTTCATTGCACAGGTTATTGAATTGATTCATTTTGTTAATCACACCAACCGTGAGCTGGCCCGATTGTTTCTATCCATACGCCATTCCGATTTTACTGTATCGTTTAAAGAAAATGCATTGGGTAATTCGTTTCAGGAATTACAGGATAGTTTCTCCGAAATCATTCATGCTTATCGCGTTGTAAAAATTGAAAAGGAAGCACAGTTTCAGTTTCTACAAATGCTGGTCAACCAGATTCAGATCGGGATCATTTCCCTGCAGGACGATCAGATTATATTGATTAACCCAACCGCGGAGCGATTGATGAATATCAGCGGATTAAAAAACTGGAAACTGATCCAGCAACTTAATCCTGCACTGGCAGTAGAATTAGAACAACTAAATGAAGGTGGTCGCAAGCTTATTGAAGTAAAACTCAGGGATGAGAATAAAGTATTGGCTGTGGATGTGAGTACGATGATCATCTTAAATAAAACACACAAGCTTATTACTTTACAGGATCTTAATTCAGAAATTGAACAAAAGGAAATTGAGGCTTGGCATAAACTCATCCGCATACTCACGCACGAGATCATGAACTCGGTCACTCCTATTTCTTCGCTTACGGAAACCATGCAAAGCATGCTGATCGATAAAGAAGGAAAACAAAAATCACAACAAGTTTTGGAGGACGAAACCATTTCCGACATTCGCTTCTCACTTAATACCATTCAGAAAAGAAGCGAACGGTTACTTGACTTTGTTGACAACTACAGGAAGCTAACCCGGGTTCCCAAACCAGTGGCCGAAGTGGTTAACCTGAATGAATTTCTCTCCAACATAGAACAACTGATGAAGCCTGAATTACTGCGCAGGCAAATTCAGCTTACTCTCACCATAGAAAACGAATCGCTACAGGCTAAAATAGATGTCACCCTTGTAGAGCAAGTCATTATCAATTTAATTACCAACAGCACACATGCGCTGACTGATCGCGCTGACAAAATCATTCACTTAAAAGCATATTCAAAAGAGAATCATCCGGTCATCGAAGTCACTGATAACGGAACCGGTATTCCGGAGAAAGAGTTGAAGGAAATATTTGTTCCTTTCTTCTCTACCAAAAAAGAAGGTTCCGGTATAGGGCTAAGTCTCTCCAAACAGATCATGAGTCTGCATGGAGGTAGTATTCGGGTTAGTTCGCAGGTGAACAGCGGCACTTCATTTTACTTACAGTTTAAATCATAAAGCTTAAACCATGCTAAAGAAAATATCACTCGTATTACTTTTCACTATAGTAATCGCTGCTTGTGCATTTTTCATCATAGCTCCCGGCAGGATTGACCAGTCCATGAACAAAGTGATTCATGTTGCTGATCCATCTTCAAAAGTAAGCTGGTATGATTCCATTCCTTTCATTGCTGATCTGCACTGTGATGCCTTATTATGGGATCGCAATTTTCTGAAACGCATTGATCATGGTCATGTCGATCTTCCGCGCATGCAGGAAGCGAATGTCGCCTTCGAAGTATTTACCATCGTAAGCAAAACACCACGAGGTATCAATTACGATAAAAACAGCGGAGAAACCGACCAGGTTGCACTGCTCAGCTTTGCGCAATTAAAATCTCCCGACGACTGGTTCAGTATCAAAACCAGGGCGCTGCATCAGTGCGAACAATTGCACGAGTTTGCTTCTGCAAGCAATGGGGCATTTCGTGTGATTACTTCACAACAAGAGCTAACCACATTCCTCTCCGATCTCAAAAACAATCCGAGCCTTACTTCGGGTATGTTAGGATTAGAAGGCGCCCATTGCCTGGAAGATGACATCAACAATCTGGATGTATTTTATAAAGCAGGTGTTCGATACATCAGTCTTACCCACTTCTTTGATAACGAATGGGCAGGCTCAGCACATGGTATCAATAAGGGCGGTCTCACAGCAAAAGGAAAATCACTGATCAGGAAGATGGATAGTCTTCACCTTATCATTGACATTGCCCATGTTTCACCGGCAGCGATGAACGACATCTTTGCCACCACTTCCGGCCCGGTCATTCTTTCGCATGGTGGTGTGAAAGGTACCTGTGACAACATTCGAAATTTATCGGATGAGCAGATTATTGAAATCGGCAAACGCAACGGCCTTATCGGAATAGGACTTTGGGAAACTGCTGTTTGTGGAAATGATATCGGAGCCACAGCAAAAGCCATCCGCTATGTAGCTGATAAGATCGGTGTTGATAAAGTAGCGATAGGATCTGACTTTGATGGAGCTACGACTACCAGTTATGACATCACCGGTTTTCCGATGTTAGTGAACGCATTACTAAAAGAAGGCTTTAACCGAGATGATGTTGAAAAAATAATGGGCGGTAATGTGCGCGACTTCATGATGACGAATCTTCCGCAAGAATAATTACTTCACGATATATCCGTGCTTCGCCAGCTCTTCCCGGGTGAGGTGGATAATATTTACATCCAGTTTTATAGGAACAACCGGTGTATCCAATGAATCTTTTTCTACTTCCACAATTGCATCCACTACGTCCATCCCCTTAAACACTTGCCCGAAGATTACATAATCACCATCCAGTCGTGAAAGTCCTTCTTTGCGCTGCACAATATAAAACTGGCAGCCCGCAGTAAGCTTGCCAGGATTATCATCGCGCCCACCTCCTACTGCTCCATGCACATGCTTGAGACTATCATTAAACTCAGGGTTTAATAAATAAGGCGAATCAGCAAACCCGGCAGGTGTATCCGGGCATCCGCCCTGTACAACAAAATTTTTTATCACGCGGTTAAACGTAAGCGAATCCCAATAGCCGGCTTCGGCAAGTTTAATAAAACTTTTTTTGTGATTGGGAGTCTGGTCATGGAGCCAGAAGAGTATCTCTCCTTTACCCGTTTTAATTTGCGCCACCGGAAAGGTTGCTTTTCTGGAGGAACAGGAAGCAATGGAAATAAGTGATACTAAAAACAGGAATTTGCTCATATCTATCCGTCAGAATACATCATTTTCAAACAATATACAGATTCAAAGTAAAGGAAGTAAACTTGTAAGGTATCGCAGGCATGATTTTTTTATATCAGATTCTCATTCCAAACGAAACTTATTAAGTTTAAAATGCCTACTTCAACCAGTACTGAAAAAACGGAAAAAAAAGCAAGCAAAGCTCCTTTGTTCGTTGGGTTAGCACTTATCGCCATTTTGGTAGGAAGTTATTTTTTATTCCCGGGTTTTCATCAAGGTGTGAATGAAGCGTTTGATGTAATCACCAGCGAAGATCAGGAACGCATTCAAAAGTGGGTAAAACAGTTTGGCATCCTCGGCCCTATCGTACTCATCTTCGCTATGACGGTGCAGATGTTTATGCTCATCGTGCCCAACCTTCTTTTATTCATCATTGCCATCATCTGCTATGGCCCGGTATGGGGTTCATTAATTTGTTTGACCGGTGTTTTCACTTCATCTTCTTTAGGATATTATATTGGAAAGAAATTTGGCCCGCGTGCTATTGATAAATTTGTATCGGAGAAAGCACAGGAGAAAATATGCCTGTTCATAGAACGTTACGGCGTGAAAGCCATTGCCATTGCCCGGCTATCATCTCTGGTTAGTGATGCGTTGGGATTTGCCGCAGGTATCCTGGAGATGAATTATAAAAAATACATTCTGTCTACGCTTGTCGGAATTACCCCGGTGATTGTACTCATTGCCATTTATGGCCGAAGTGGAAAAATAGAAAGGGCATTGATATGGATTGCAGGTATCTCGTTGGTATTGTTAGTCGGATATATCTTCTTCGATAAGAAAAAACGTAAGGCAGCTTTCGCGAAAAACGAAAAGTGCTAAGATTTATTCAATCTCTATATCGTACTTATCCAAAAGCCCGGTAACACCTTCTTTCGAAAACTTTGCCTTTTTAATGTAGTTACCTTCCGGGTCAATGGAATAATGAAAGGACGTGCGCAGGTCTGCTTTTTCGAGCAACGTATTATCAAAAGTAGCCTGCATCAGATCGCAATTGGTAAAGATAGCTTGTGTGAGATCTGTTTCGGAGAAATCCACTTCGTGTAACGTGGTGTTCACAAAACGGGTCTTCTTCATCTTCCTTCGGTAAAAGGAAGCCAGATTCAGATTGCAGTTAGTGAAACTTACCGCAAACAAAAATTCATGACAGTCATTGAAAAGCAAGCCCATCAGCTTGCATTCATTAAACCGGACATCGCGCAAAGCCGTCTTGCTTAACTTTGCCATGCTGAGATTACAGCTTTTGAATTCACATTCGATAAACTGAACATCCGACAAATCGGAATTAGAAAAATCACAATTAGTGAACGTGCAATTTTCGTACTCCCCTTTCGGAAGTGGCTCTGTCGAGAAATCTTTTTTATCGAAAGTAGTCGCCTCTATATAGTTCCTCCCCATGCTGCAATTTACTTATACTCAATCTCAAACAAATTCAATTCTTCAATAAAACTTTTCAATTCATTGAGCCGTACGTTAGCTCTTAGCGTAAGTTCTTCATTCTCAGGTTTCGAATCTCTCTTCCATCCATTAACTGCATCGGAGAGCATAGGGCTGTCATCTACTTGTATGAAATCATTTTTGGGTCCTGCCATATCGCCCTTTATACCCGTGAGAGAATCACTTAACGAATTCCATATTAAAACAGTGTCTTCTTTTTTTCTTTTTGATAATCGAATACGAAGTCGCGCTTCAAAGTCCGACAGGTCATGTGATCGCATTTGAAATTTAGTCAGCAGCTGTCGCTTCAGACTATCCATACTGTAAATAGAAATCCCATAAATTGTTACTACAAATTGTCGTCTCATTATTTCTCCACCTCATTAAAATAGTACACATTGAGTATACCGATTAACTACTTCTGTTCTCCATTCAATAATTCATCCAGCACTTTGCTATAGTATTCATAGACAATCATCTTAAACTCATCTCCATTCTGGCGCGGTGTACCATCTGGTTTATATCTCATATCCACAGGAGTTCCCGTAAACAAATGCTTTATTACTCCTCTCCGGTCAATAAAGAAATAACTACCCTCTTCCATCCCATATTTTTGCATCAATGCTTTGGCATCAGGTACCACTGTAAAACTAAACCGAAAGATTTTTAAAACTGCTCTCATTTCTTCTTCGTTCTGTGAGGTGATCGCAATAAATGCGACCTGGTCTTTATAATGTTCTTCGAGATCATTCAGTTGAATCAATTCATCTTCACTTGTCGAAGCAGACCAAACCATGAGCATAACTATTTTCCCTTTCAATTTATTCATACGCACGGTGTCGTATTGCATGGACGGAAGATCAACAGCGGGAAAGACTTTATCGACAAATCTTTTCTGCAACGGAGTAAGCAGAAGTTGCTTGTCGTAATAAAAGATCGAAGTAAAGAGTGTGTCCTTACTCTCGTGCTTCTCTTTTACACCGATAAAGTTTCCGAGTTTTTCAATACTATCGCGCTGATGCCGGGTAAACTTCTTTCCATCAACCGTTACAAATATCTCCGTCTTTCCCTGCGCAAGCAAGGTACCGTTCAGTACAATAAATAAAAAGAAAGGGAGGCTTACCTTCATTGCAGGGTTAACAATCGTATCATTAAAGATACACTCCTATCTTCATTCTGTTTATTAATTTCTCACCAATTCCGAACGTCAGGTGTCCGGAACTGTTCAGTCATCCCGCCAAAAGCACTGATTACCACATCAAATGGGCGATTCACCCCATGGGCATTATTCTTGACAGGAAATGTAACTTATTAGCGGTCTGAAACATCTTAAGATCAAAAACCTATACACTATGCTACTCACTCACCTTAAATTCTTTATCCGCGTCTTTCTCAAAGACAAGTTCTTTTCCATACTGAATATACTGGGTCTTGCACTTGGTATTGGTGTAAGCATTATACTGTTGCTGATCTTACAGCACGATCTTACTTACGACAAACACTATGCTAACCATGAACGCATCTATCGCCTGGGTGGACATCTTCAGGCTACCGGCGTTGACTTTCGGGTAGCACGATCTGCGCGTGAGTTGGGTGATATATTAAAAACAGAATTTCCGGAAGTGCAGCAGGTAACACGTGCTAATAACTGGGACCATACCCTCGTGAAGCGTGAAAAGAAAGGACAGGAAGTAGCACAATACGAAGAAGATGTAGTGCGCACCGATTCCACTTATTTCAATGTATTCAAACATGAGTTTATTGCCGGTGATGAGAAGACGTGTTTGAATCTGCTGAACTCCATTGTAATCACGGAGTCAACAGCTAAGCGTTATTTTGGTAGTGAAGATCCTATCGACCAGGCATTGATGATTGATGACCAGGCATGGAAAGTAACCGCTGTAATCAAAGACCTTCCTGAGAACACACACCTGAAGTTTGATTTCCTTCTCTCCGGTCTCAGCAAATCGCGCGACTGGGTAGTTGATCAGGGACAAATAAAATCAGAAGCCTTCTGGAATCCGGATGTGTACACCTATCTGTTAATGAAAGAAAACTATAACCCACAGGATTTCTACGCGAAGTTCCCTGCTATCTTCACCAAGTATTATAAATCTTTTGGTGACCAGGTAGGTGGAAAGTACACTCCCATTCTTCAATCACTTTCTGAAATACATTTTCATTCCGACTTAGGCAGCGATGAGCCTTTGGGTAACATCTCGTACTTATATGCTTTCACCGGTATTGGTATCTTCATCATTTTGCTGGCCTGTATCAACTACATGAATTTATCTACGGCCAAGTCAGTAAAGCGTGCAGGCGAAATTGCCATGAAGAAAACATTGGGTTCAAGCAAACGCACGCTGGTGATTTCCTTTCTTGGAGAATCAATCTTCCTGTCGTTTGTCTCCTTGCTGCTGGCCATTGCTTTGGTGTACACCGTATTGAAAGCAACTTCGTTCAATTCACTTATCAGCAAAGACCTGAGCCCCGATTTCTTCAACAACCCCTTATTACTATTCGGATCACTTGGTGTCACTTTAGGTATTGGTATACTCTCAGGATTATATCCGGCCTTCTATCTGCCAGGTGTTCCTACACTCAGCGCGCTGAAAGGTGAATTCAAAAATCGCAGGTCAAGCCTGGTGCTGCGCAAAGTATTGATCACGACTCAATTCACTATATCTATTTTTGTAGTGGTGTGCACCTTCTTCATGCAGGATCAGATCAACTATGTTCGCAACATCGACCTGGGCTTCAATAAAGAAAATGTATTGATCCTTCCTGTGCAGGATACACTGGTGCAAAACCAGCTTACCTCAATCAAGAATGAATTCCTTCAAAATCCCAAGATCACTGCAGCCACTACTTCCTACAACGTAATGGGTATGGGCGTGGGTGGGCCGGTAATGTGGGCCGAAGGTGAAGGTGGTATGAAGCAACAGGCTTTTAATATGATGACGGTTGGGGAAGATTACTTCAAGACCATGAATATTGAAATCGTCAAAGGTCGTGACTTTCAAGCTGGTCCCAATGCTGATGTTGACAACATCTTCATGTGCAACCAGGCCGCTGCCAAGCTCATGGGCTGGGGTGATGATCCGGTTGGTAAAAAAGTAAAATGGTTTCATGGCAAAGAAGACGGGCAAGTGATTGCCATGGTGAAAGACTTCAACTACAACTCCTTACATAATGTTATCGAACCTTTGCTGATCATCAAGTCGCAGAAAGAAGGCGGGTTTCTATACCTGAAAGTATCTGGAGATAACCTGACCGAAACCATGAGCACGATTAAAAAGAAATGGGCTGGCTTTGATCCCAACCATCCGTTTGAATATTTCTTTCTTGATCAGCGCTTCAATGAACAATACAAAGCAGATGAAACGCAATACAAGTTACTAAGCAATCTCTCTTCGATCTGTATTTTCATTTCCTTGTTAGGATTACTGGGACTATCCGCCTTCACCGCTGCGCAGCGCACCAAAGAGATTGGTATTCGCAAAGTGCATGGGGCAAGCATACCTCACATCATCTATTTATTGTATAAAGACATTATGTACCTGGTATTGATTGCAGGAGTATTGGTCATACCAGCCGCATGGTATGTGGTCAACCAATGGCTGGGCAACTTCGCTTACAAAACACAGATGAACTACTTCATCTTTGGTGGCGTGGCTGTGATGGCGCTGGTGTTTGCATTCCTCACTGTATCATTCCACTCGTTGAAGACAGCCCGGGCCAATCCGGTCAATTCATTGAAGCATGAATAAAAACCACTAAAACACCTATAAATAAAAAACGAAGCTCACAAGGCTTCGTTTTTTTATGCTTACTAATAAGTGATCAAATACTTAAATGGAGTTTCTCATACAACTCATTTTGTCCCTTGGCGGTAATGATCACTGCACGTGAATCTTTCATCCCACGCATCCATCCCAGTTTCAACATCCGCTCAAGTAAGGCTGCACCTAATGAACCGGCCAGGTGATGTCGTCTTTCGCTCCAGTCGAGACACTGTCTTGTGAAGGCACGTCTTTCATTTTTCAATTCATCAATAGCTATTCCGAATTCACCAAACCACTGCATCCCTTTAGGTGTCACATCGTATTGCTTCCCATCTACAATGATCAGTTTTTGTTTCAGTAATTGTTCCGTTACTGCCACTCCCACTTTGCCTGCCAGGTGATCATAACACGTGCGGCAATATTTTATAGCGTTACCCTGATCTTCATTTCCATCAGTTCTTGCATTTGATTTATGATGAGGCAACAGGTTAGCCATTGCTTCAATTACATAAGCTACTTCCGGCCGCGAGAAACGATAGTAACGATGCCTTCCCTGGCTTTCTACCGTTAAAAGGTTTGCCTGCACCAGTTTACTCAAATGCATGCTTGCACTTTGCGCAGATACATCAGCACTGATGGCAAGTTCTGTCGCAGTGAATGCTTTACCATCCAGCAAATTCCAAAGCATGATCACCCGCACAGGATCACCTATCAATGCCGCCAATGATTTAAACTCCTGATTTACATCCATACTTCATTTTACATTGAACTATCCGCTCACAAAGGTATTTACATTTGTTTCAATAAATGATCAGCAACGTGATAAAAATGAAATGGATATCCTTATTTCCGGCAAGCCTGCTTTGTGTGGTTTGCCAGGGCACACTATTGCCTGCACAAACCAAACCCGATGATTCAACACCTGAAAAAGAGAAGACCATGATTGCCGTTATCTTCGAAGTATATCCTGCAGAAGGTCATTACCAGGAATACCTGAACATTGCTAAAAGCCTGCGACCACAGTTAGATTCAATTGAAGGATTCATCTCCATCGAGCGATTCGAAAGCTTATCTACACCCGGAAAAATTCTCTCGCTTTCCTTCTGGAAAGATGAAACAGCAGTGAAGCAATGGCGAAATACAGAAGATCACCGCATCGCTCAGCAGAAAGGAAGAAACGGTGTGTTTAACGATTATCGTCTTCGCGTAGTGAGTGTCATTCGCGATTACGGCATGTTTGATCGTGATGAAGTGCCTGCGGATAGCAAGGCAAAACATGACCGCCATCGCTAATATGGAGAATGTATTGTTCCTGCAATCAGAAGTAACTGATCCCTACAGCCTGTATGAGAAAATACTCCACGCTCATCCGGTTCATTACGATTCATTGAACAAACTGTGGGCGGTCTATTCGTTTGCTGATTGTCATTCATTACTGAATAGCACCACTGCTATTATCCCGAAAGGCAACCGTTTATTCAGCAATGAAAGTGATGATGTCAGGGACATCCTTCATCACCTGGCACGGCTCAGCAATCCACCAATTCATACTGCCACAAGAAAAGCAACGGCCAGCCTGATGATGCATTGGAGCAAGCCCGATACGGCATCTCTCCTTCATTACCTGATTGGCGAACCAAGGAAACCTTTATATATCGATTGGGTGCAGGATGTCTGTAAAAAACTTCCGGCTCTTGCTTTGCTGAAAGGATTTAACTTTTCCTTTACTGAAATAGAAGTCATCCTTCCGCAAATAGAAAGCCTGACAAAGCTGATGCTCCCGTTAAGATCAGCGCTGCAAAACACTGAAGTAAATCAGTGTGTAGCTACGATTAAAAAGACCATTGATTCTTTTATTACACGAACCTTCGATATGAAAAAGGAAGAAGAACGTGACCTGTATTCCGCCAACCTCATTGGTCTGCTCATTCAAAGCTACGATGCTGGCCGGGGATTATTGAGCAACGCACTGCTTCAGCTGGTTAAAAGCAATCATCCCTCAGAAAAGAGTATGGAATATATAGAGCTGGTGGTAAAGGAAACACTACGCTTCGATCCTCCGGTGCATAACACCCGAAGAACACTTACCGAAGCAATGATCATTCAGGGTCAGCGTATTCTTGCAGGAGAAAACCTGCTGCTTGTTCTTGCAGCTGCTAATCGTGATCCAAAACAATTCAATGAGCCAGCTATTTTTAATCCACTCCGATCAGAAAACCCACACTACCTTACCTTTGGAGCCGGAATTCATCAATGCATGGCCGAGCATTTCTCCATCCATCTTACAACAAATGCCTTACATTATCTATTTACGAAGTATGATCGCATTCAACTAGAAGAACAACAGATTAGCTACGAAGCAAAAGTAAACGTAAGATTGCCAGTGAGAATGAATCTCCTGATTTCATAAAGATATCAATCCAACGTAAGCGGTGGACCAACCAATTCCATATTGTGTTTTTTCATCAGCGCTTTACGATCAGCCTGAGTAGGATTTTTAAGCACACGTGCTTCTTCAAAATATTCTTCCATTGTTCCGGCAGGGGTATGCAGTACCATCAGTCTTGCAGGGCCATCGTTGGTTTTGATAAATGTGTGCGGCACTTCACGTGGTCTAAGCAATGAATCACCTTGCTTCAGGTTAAACAGCTCATCGCCCACCTTAAATTTGAACTCACCCTCCATCACAAAGAACCATTCATCAAGGTCATTGTGACTATGCAGTGGTGGTCCTACTTTTTCATTACGAAAAGTATCATACACGCTCATCGAGCCGTTGCAATCTTTACCGGATACTTTCTGATCAAAGCGCGCACCTAGAAACATAAAACTTTTATCATTACGATCTTTACCAGCATCTACTTTCACTGCTTTCTTCAGAGGATCATTTTGTGATTCGCTAATACCAGCAAATGCCGCCAGTGATGAGAGGGCGAGCGGAGTAGTTAGAAATGTTCTGCGTTTCATGAGTTAAAGGGTTTGTGTTTGTTTATGAAGTTCTGTCTTTCTTAGCATCCTATAGCATATAAATATACTAATAGACACCTGCATTCCTTTGCTCCTTTGCGGTTAATTCACTTTAGCAATTTCAGCACATTTCCACATTTTTCTTATCCCTACTTTTGAATGAAATATTAAAACTCATTCCATTCATGAATCCATCTCACCAAACATCTTTGTCAATGACCTGCAGGCAACCATCACCTTTTACACCAAACTCGGCTTTACAATAGCCGATGAAGTGACTACTCCCGAAGGCAAAAAAGTATTTGCCCTGATGACGAACGGAAGTGTCACCTTCATGTTTCAAACTTTTGCCAGCATAGAAGGTATCCACCCGATGGTGAGTCGTGCCAATGGAGGATCACTTTTGTTGTACATCAGTGTGGATAACATCCGCCAGTATTATGATCAGATCAAAGACCAGGTAACCGTGCTCACCGGACTGGAGAAAACTTTTTATGGTGCTACTGAATTTTCGCTCTGCGACAATAACAATTATCTGCTAACTTTCGCAGAGCATGACTAAAGAGGAACTCAATCCACTGGAAGTAACACCGGCAGAAGTAAAAAAGCTGCGCGCACTCAAAATCAAGAAGAGTGAAATACACCTGCACAAAGTGGAAGCACTGCAGAAGCTCCTCAACACTTCGAAGATCAGGGCCATGGAACTCTTTGCGCTATCTGAATTTCAAAGTCTTCCTTCAGTAGGGATACGCTTTGCGCATGACCTGATCGGGATGGGCTATTATACCCTACACGACCTGAAGAGAAAAGACGGAGCAAAGCTCACTGATCAATACGAATTGCAAAAAGGCGTATGGACAGATCCCTGTGTTGAAGATCAGTTCCGGCTTGTGGTGCATTTTGCGAATCACCCGGATAGCAAACTCAACTGGTGGAACTTCACTCCCGAGCGCAAAGCCTTCCGCGAAAAGAACGGCTATCCTGCTACCCGGCCAAAGAAGCCATGGTTTGAGTCACCTCAATACCAGACAGGCAAACAAATACCTGCTACACACGAGGCCACACAAAAAGACCTGCATAAAAAACTCAGGCTCGCATTGGCTTACATGACCAAACATCCTGAAGAAAAAATCACCATCGCCCAACTGGCCGACTTAGCGCACCTTTCCCAATATCATTTCATCCGCTGCTTCCGCAGTGCCTATGAACTAACACCACTTCAATACCTCACGCGACTACGTTTAAAGAAAGCATCTTTACTATTAAAAAAATCAGATGCTACCGTGGGCAACATCGTACCTCAATGCGGCTTCGAGAATGAAAGCGCTTTTATACGCTTATTCAAAAAAGAATTCAGAATGACACCAATAGCTTACCGGAAGGAGTTTGGTAAGAAGAAATAGTTTGTATTCAACTCTGCGTACGTCTGCTCCTCTGCGGTTTATATTTTTTCACCGCAAAAGAGCAGAGGTACGCAGAGGAATTTATAACAAACTCAGCAACGCTCTACTTAATAAATCATAGCTCTCCTCATCGAAGCAAACAAAAATCACTTTCTCTAACGTTTCATCCGCATCAAGAAAATCGGCTGCGGTATGAACAGCGATTTGTGCTGCGGCATCTTTGGGGAAACGATAAACACCTGTGCTGATATTTGGAAAAGCAACAGTCGTACACTTATTATCTACAGCCAATTGTAAAGAATTACGATAGCAATCGGTGAGCTTTTTTGATTCTCCTTTATCTCCACCATTCCACACCGGCCCAACTGTATGAATCACAAACTTAGCAGGAAGATTTCCGGCAGTAGTAATCACAGCCTCACCCGTCTTGCATCCACCTTGCTTTGCTACAATCCTGCGACATTCATTCAGTATCTCCGGTCCACCTGCCCTATGAATAGCACCATCCACACCACCMCCACCTAACAACGAAGTATTGSCAGCATTGACTATCGCATCAGCCTTTACT
>NNBV01002740.1_pt1 | contig 15562 bp, 10 predicted proteins | sample 1173771 | NCBI WGS metagenome assembly NNBV01 (sample SAMN07173938, study PRJNA388173) | plant metagenome | isolation source: symbiotic tissue sample KVS11 | place: Norway: Troms, Kvaloya island | reverse complement strand
TTCTTTTCTTCTGGGTAGCGCGCATGATCATTGCAGGGTATGAATACATGGACAAGAAACCTTTCGGTGATGTTTACCTTACGGGAATTGTTCGCGATAAGTTGGGAAGAAAGATGTCGAAGTCATTGGGCAATTCACCCGATCCGCTTGACCTGATTGCCAACTTTGGTGCAGATGCAGTGCGTACCGGAATGTTGTTCAGTTCGCCTGCAGGTAATGATCTGCCGTATGATGAAAAGTTAGTTGAGCAAGGAAGAAACTTTACTAATAAAATATGGAATGCGTTCCGATTAGTGAAAGGATTCGAAGTAGCGGACATTGCGCAGCCGGAAGAAAACAAGACTGCGATAGCCTGGTTTGAATCACGATTGAATCAATCGCTTGAGGAACTGGAAGATCATTATAGCAAGTTCCGTATATCGGATGCGCTAATGAACGTGTATAAACTTACCTGGGATGACTTCTGTGCGTGGTACCTTGAAATGATCAAACCGGAATTTGGTAAGCCGATCGACAAGCAGACTTACGAAAGCACCGTTGTTCTTTTTGAGAAGGTGTTGAAAGTATTGCATCCGTTTATGCCTTTCATTACGGAAGAGCTGTGGTGCGAACTGAGTCCCCGCAAAGCGAAAGAAAATATTATTGTAGCACAGTGGCCGGTATCTGCCCCTTACTCTGCAGAGATACTTGCCGAAGCAGGATATGCTTTTGAACTGATCACGCAGGTTCGCAACGGAAGAAATTCGAAAGGCATTTCACCAAAAGAAGCGCTGGTACTAAGTGTGAAAGAAGGAGATCAGAAACTGATCAACACGTTCTGGCCTATCGTAAGAAAACTATCGAACCTGAGTGAAGTTAATTTCATAACAGAGAAGCTGGCAGGCGCTACAAGCTTCGTCATCAAATCGACAGAGTTTTTTATTCCGCTTGGCGGAAAGGTAGATGCTGCGAAGGAGAAAGAGGCGTTACAAAAAGACCTCGATTATCAAAAAGGATTCCTTGCTTCGGTGAACAAGAAACTGGATAACGAAAAGTTTGTGAACGGTGCCAAGCCGGAGGTGATTGAAATTGAGCGTAAGAAAAAGGCAGACGCGGAAGCGAAGATCAGTTCGCTGGAGGAAAGCTTGAAGGCATTGGGATAGGAAGAATTGAATTATGAATAGTGATCGGTGATTTGTGATTAAATACAAACGCCATATAAAAGATACATGTAATCCTTAACCTACCCCATGCCCAATTGCAAAAACTGTAACCATGCAGTAACTGAAAATTTCTGCCCCAACTGTGGCCAAGCTGTAAAGCTTCAGAGAATCGATTCGCATTACATCATTCATGAGATCACGCATGTGCTGCATCTAGAAAAAGGAATTTTCTATACGGTGAAAGAGCTTTTGATACGCCCCGGGCAAAATGTGAAGGAGTTTATTTCTGAGGACCGAAGCCGACTGGTGAAGCCTGTTATCTTTATCATTATTTCTTCATTGATCTATTCGATTGTTAGCCACTTGTTTCATATTGAAGATGGATACATTACGATAAGTGGTAACGAAGCGGATAGAAAGTCGTCCATCTTCGCTATGATGGGTTGGTTGCAAGGGCATTATGGGTATGCTAATATCATGATGGGTATGTTCATTGCTTTCTGGCTTAAATTATTTTTCAAAAAGTATGATTACAGTTTCTTTGAAATTCTGATTCTGTTATGCTTTGTAATAGGAATGGGGATGCTGATGCTTACTGTTTCCTCCGTTATAGAAGGAATTACTCACACGCAACTGATGGCGTACTCAGGCATGCTCTTTATGGCCTACGCAACCTGGTCTATCCGGGCAGTTTTACGATAAGAAAAAAGTAAGCAGCTACCTGAAAGCATTAACCGCTTACCTGCTAGGAGCATTTTCTTTTATCATCGCTGTGTTTTTGGTGGGCATAGCTATTGATTCGATTCTCATACATTAGTGATAACAGTACAGGGCCAAGACTCTATGATAATTCACATACAATTGATTTATGATTAGTGAGTGTGATCGGTGATTTGAAGTCAGAACGTTCACCGCAAAGAAATTTATTAGCATGCTTCAAAAGAAAGAACATCCCAAAGAGAAACCGGGCTTACATGCGCGTAACAAGCATCGTGGGCGATATGATTTCAAAGCGCTCACAAAGAGTTTCCCTGAACTGACCTCATTTGTGCGGCTGAACGAGTACAACGATGAGTCGATTGATTTCGCGAACGCGGATGCGGTAATAACCCTGAACAAAGCGTTGTTGAAGCATTACTATGGAATCAATCACTGGACTATTCCACCGGGTTATTTATGTCCACCTATTCCGGGAAGAGCGGATTACATTCATTATGCAGCCGATTTATTAGGAAGCTGTAATAAAGGAGTCATACCCACGGATAATAAGATAAAGTTTCTTGATGTGGGTGTTGGTGCAAATTGCATTTATCCCATCATTGGAAATAAGGAGTATGGATGGTCATTTGTAGGTTCGGATATTGAACCGGTTGCCATTCAATCAGCAGCTAAAATAATAGAGACGAATGCTTCTCTGAAAGGAAAGATTGACCTCCGGTTGCAGCCCAATGCAAAAGATATTTTCCGTGGCATTATTAATACCGATGATCGCTTCGATATGACCATTTGCAATCCTCCCTTTCATTCTTCTGCGGAAGAAGCACAATCAGGAACGCTTCGTAAACTAAGTAACCTGAATGGCAGGCGTATCACAAAAACTGCTTTGAACTTTGGAGGAAAGAATAATGAGCTATGGTGCGAAGGTGGTGAAGAAAAATTTGTACAGAAGATGATAACACAAAGCAAACCATTCGCTGCTTCGTGCTTCTGGTTTTCTACTTTGATTTCGAAATCATCAAATCTCAAAAGTGTTTACGCTGCGTTAAAGAATGCAGAAGCTTTTGATGTGAAAACTATTCCAATGCATCAGGGAAATAAAACGAGCCGCGCGGTAGCCTGGACTTATCTTAGTGCTGAAATGCAGAAGAAGTGGATGGAGACGAGGTGGTGATGAATAATTTGAGTTGTGACGTGGTTATTCAAAGCGAACAACAGCATTTGGTGCGGGGTGTTCTTTAAGTAACAAGGTTTCTTTGTCCGAATTTAACGGTGTCCATGGGCGCTTTCCAAAATCATCGAATTGATCATACCTGCCAAGACTTTTAATCTCTTCAAACACAAATGGAACTCCTTCGGCTCCTAATGGTGAATTGGCATCGGCTAAGTGAAAGTGCAAATGTGGTCCGGTGGTTTGCCCGGTGAAACCAAGTGATGCGATCACTTGTCCCTTCTTTACTTTCTGTCCAGGCTGTACACGGATGCTTCCGGGTTTGAGGTGTTCATAGAAGACGAATTTTCCATCACCGATATCAATGGAAATAAAATTACCTGTAGCCTTGTCGGCAGTATAAGACGAATGGTGCTTCAATGTAGTGCTCTCCGCAAAATCGTTTTTAACTGAGCTCACCACACCCTCTTTCACAGCAAGTACATCGGCACCATAACCATACCAGCTATTGATTTCATTTTCATCTCCTTTGGTATAATGACCTTGTTCATCAAGTAAGATAAAGTCGATGGCATAACGACCAGGAATCCGGGCCTTTCCATCAATAGTATAAATCACTCTGCGATGACCTCTTTGCCAGTCAGGATGATAGACGGCAGCCCATGGTCCACCTTTAAGCGGAGCACCTAATACGACTGGTTTCTGTTTAGTAATAGTCAAAGCCGCTCCCGAAATTAACTCCGTCTTCCCTTTGATCTCCATTGTCAACTCATGAAGTAGAGTAAGTGGAAAGCGTGGCAAAGTGTATTCCAGAAAAATGATTTCTGAACCACCGGGAGGAAGAACATCAACGGAAGAGAAATTACCAATGCGACCCGCCCTCTTGCTCCAGTCGGCAACGTTAATGGAGTAAAAAGAAGATGTGTTTTGTTTATCGGTCACATTTAGTTTTTGAAGTCGGATGGTATCAGTTGCATAAGAAGTAATGTATAGCTCATAGTACATGGTAGGTTTGCCATTGATGGTAGTCCACTGTACATCGGAAGAGAGGCGCAGGTCAATGGTAGATTGGTAGGATTGGCCATACAAAAATGTACCGGTAACCAGGAGCATAAAGCCCAAAAGCAAAATCTTATTCATGGCACTTTGAGATCTATCCTGTTAACGCGTTAATTTGAGAAGAGTTATAAAGACAGAACAGGTGCAATTCCTGCCATTCTTTCCCTTTACATGGAATGTATCCCGTAAAGTGATCATTTTATATAAAACATATAAAAATCAACAACGGGAAGTAATGAAAATCGGATATTTGCAGTTGTTTTTGAATGGTACATTTATTAATGTATTGCTGGCAATTGATGGTGAAGCTAAATCGTTTTGTTTGAATGAATCTGAAGATAAAGAAATGGCTGATAAAGCCACTGCTTATTATACTCATTTCACTCGGTGCTCTGATGGGGGTGGCATTTGTTCTGCTATCGGTTAACCAGGAGCGTATTGTGAACCTGGCTGTAGGGCAGCTGAACAATCAACTGAAAGGAAGGTTATCAATTGAAGAAAGTAAGATCTCCCTATTTCAGCACTTTCCTTATGTGTCGGTGGCGTTACATAACGGGCGCTTCTTCACTGACAAATCCACTACTTCCAAACCCGTTTGTGAGTTTGATCGCCTTTACGTTGGCTTTAATGCAAAGGATCTGATGCAGCAGCATTACAATGTGAAAATCCTTTCTGTCCATGGTGGTTTCGTTGATGTGGTGAGAGACGCAGATGGCACGATCAATCTTGCTGATGTACAAAAGCCGAAGCAAGATAAGGTTACACCCACAACTGAAGATGCAGACAGCACATCCGCCATGGTGATTGATCTGAACAAAATCATACTGAAAGAAATGCGGGTTTCCTTTACCGATAAAGGAAATGGTCAAAAGTTCAGCACCCACATTGATCATCTTACTTCATCGCTTAAGATCGACAGTACGCTCTTGCTGGTGGCGTTGAACAGTGAGATGAAACTGAATGTATCGACCAGCACCGATACTACTTTATTCCGCGACAAGCGATTTAAAATAGAACTGGAAGCCGGATACAAATGGGATTCGAAGTTATTTGAAGTACAGAAGTGTCATTTCAACTTAGAAGATGCCGGTTTTACAATTACCGGATCGGCCAACTTTACCGATACCACCGATGTGAATTTTCGTATGAAAGGTGACAAGCACAACTTTAAATTATTCACCGCCTTACTTCCAGCCAATGTAAAAGAGGATTTAAAACCATTTCAATATGATGGACAACTTTACTTCGATGCACGGGCCAGAGGTAAAGTAAGTGCAGACAGATTGCCTCTGCTGGAAGTTGTCTTTGGTTGTGAAGATGCTTGGTTTCTGAATACAGGTGCCAATAAAAAGATTGACCAGCTCAACTTTAAAGGCTTCTACACCAACGGGCGTGATCATTCGCTACAAACTTCAGAAGTGCATGTACTAGGTGTGAGTGCCCGGCCAGAGAAAGGAATATTCAAAGGCAATTTTGTGATACGTGATTTCACCCGACCAAAAACACTGGTGCAGATCAACTCTGAACTGGAACTGAAATTTCTGGGCGAGTTTTTCGGTATTGCTGATCTGAAACAGATAGCCGGCAAGATCAAGCTTGATATGGACTTCAAAGAACTGAACGACATCCAGCTTCCCGAAGAATCATTGAACAAACTGAAAGAAGGAATTCAAAGTAAGTTAAGTGTTGAAGATTTAACCTTTCGGATTCCCGGATATCCGCATCCCGTGCGCAACTTAAACCTTAAAGCAGAGATGAAGGATGGACGCGTAACGCTGGACTCTGCCTCGCTGAAGATCGGTGAATCGGATCTGCGGCTAAAAGGAAGCATCAGCGATGTGCGTTTGTTTTTACGTGATCGCGATAAAGCCATTCAATTAAAACTGGATGTGGCCAGTAATCAAATAATCCTTTCGGAATTATTATCCTACGACACAGCACTGGCGAACAAGTGGAAAGAAGAAATGCGCGGCTTCAACGTGAGCCTGATGCTGGAGACTACTGCGCAGCAATTGATGCATCCCTCTCCCCTGCCGAAAGGCACATTTGAAATGAAGCGGCTCCGTGCTTCGTTCAAAGCTTATCCGCACACATTCAAAAACATTGGTGCTACACTGATGATCAATGATACGCTTCTGCGACTGCGTGATCTGACAGGTATGATTGACAGTTCGGACATTAACTTCAAAGGTCGCATCATCAACTATCACCTTTGGTTTGATCAGATTAAAAAAGGAAATACACAGATTGCATTTGACTTTAAATCCAATCGCTTTGCATTACACGATGTGCTTGGTAAGGAAATCCGCAAGTACATACCTCGTGGATACAGGCGGGAGCAGTTAAACAACGTTTGGCTGCGAACTAAAATTGATCTGAAGTACGACACCAACTTCCGGTTTATGAAAGCGCACATCAGTAATGTATCGGCCGAATTGAAACAACATAAACTGAAACTGAAAGACATCAGCGGTGGTGTACGGTATGGAGCAAAAGTGGTGATCCTGGATACGCTACGAGGGAAGATCGGCAACAGTGATTTTGATGTGAGCCTGAAGTATTATTTCAAAGGAATCGACCGATACAATAAGAAGGTGGCCAATTCCCTTATATTCAACTCAAAGCTGATTGATGCCGATGAGATCAGTCAGTATGACCTGGCCCGTAAAATAGGAAGGTCACGAAGAGATACGACAGCCGCACTTATCACAAAAGCAATAGCCGACTCTTCACAACATGCAAAAGCATTTAACATTTTCGTTATTCCTTTCTCTGATTTCAATGCGCAGGTAAACATTGCCAAACTGAAATATAACCGGCTATGGCTAAAGGACGTTGGCGCGAAGGTAAGCATGCGCGAAGACCACACCATCACCATTGATACGCTGATGATGAAAGTAGCTGGTGGCGCACTACAGATGAGGGGTAAATTTAATGGTGGCGATCCGCAGAAGATCTATTTCAGAAGCAGAGTGAATGTAGACCAGGTAGATCTTGAAAAGGTGTTATTAAAGCTCGATCATTTCGGACAGGATGTAGTGATCAATAAAAATGTGAAAGGGCGCGTAAGCGGGCAAATAAAAAGTTACATACAAGTACACCCAGACCTGACACCTATTGTAAGCAACTCCAAAGCGGAGATGAATATAAGCATCTACAATGGCAGCTTGGTAGACTTTGCACCCATGCAAGCCATTGCCAGTTATTTCAAGGATAAGAACCTTCGGTTGATACGGTTTGATACCCTTGAGAATAAGTTTTCCTATGCAAACGGCGTGCTCGATATACCTGCTATGGATATCAATTCATCGCTGGGGTACATTCAGCTTTCAGGCAAGCAATCTTTCGATTTAAAAATGGAATACTATGTTCGCGTGCCGATGAAGATGGTAACTAAAGTGGGGTTCAGTTCATTATTCAATCGCAAGCAGGAAGAAACAGATCTGCGACAAGTGGATGAGATTGAATACATCGACAAAGAAAAGAAGGTTGCTTTTATGAACCTGAAGATCACCGGCACACCAGAGGATTTTAAAGTCGCGCTTGGCAAGGATAAAGGGAAGAAGTGAGGATTTGAATTTATCTCATCACTTCAATAGCAGATTATACCTCACTAAACTCTCGCAGCAAACAACAATTCAATGTTCTTGTACTTCAATCCAAACTTACGGGCCATGGATTCATTGGTGACTCCACCTTTATAAGTGTACACGCCTTTCATAAACCACTTGTGAGAGAAGATCATCTCCTCCACGCCACCATCCTCCGCTGCACGCAGAATAGTTGGTGTAAAGATGTTACTCAATGCAGTTGTGGCAGTATGTGCCACGCGTGAAGCTACATTGGGCACACAGTAGTGAATAACATCGTGCTTGCGGAAAGTAGGTTTATCCAGCGTGGTGATCTCTGAGGTGGCAATACAACCACCTTGATCAATACTTAAATCAATGATCAATGAATCCGGCCGCATGTTCATTACCATTTCTTCCGATACTACATGACGGGCCTTACCCTTCTCTGCACGCAACGCCCCGATCACCACATCGGCATTCTTCAGGCTTTCGCTTAATGTAACGGTATCAATTGTGGAGGTATATAACTGGTGACCTAGTGTATGTTTAATGCGTCTGAGTTTATACAGATGATTATCAAACACCTGTACCTCCGCTCCCAATGCAAGCGCAGCACGTGCTGAATATTCAGCTGCGGTACCCGCACCGATGATAACTACTTTGGAAGAAGGAACCCCGGTAATACCGCCAAGTAAAACTCCTTTTCCTTTTTTTGTAGTGCTAAGGTATTCAGCTGCAATCAATAAGATCGTTCCACCGGCAATCTCGCTCATTGCACGAATGATGGGCATCCCTCCTACTTTGTCTTCAATGTATTCCCACGCAAGACCTGTTATTTTCTTTCGTGTAAGTGCATTGATATTTTCCTGTTGTATCTGTCCTGATTGTAAGGCAGAAATCAATGTTTGCCCAGGGCGAAAGAATTCGATCTCTTCCAGCGTAGGTGGCTCTATCTTCAGAATCACATCTGCTTTGTATACTTCCTGTGCCGAGTAAACAATCTTCGCTCCTGCTTCGCTGTATTTCTTGTCGCTAAACTTAGAGCCTTCGCCTGCTTTGGTCTCTACCCAAACTTCATGACCATGATTCACCAGCAATGCAACAGCATCGGGCGTCAGGCTGATACGGTTTTCTTGTAATGAAATCTCTTTCGGAAGACCGATGAAAAAAGAATGTTTTCCTTTCTTCACGGGCATTAGTTTTTCCTGGGTGTATATGCCGGTCTTTGCTAACGTTTCAAAACCGGTCTTCTTCTTTTCACTCATGATCTGAATATTCGATAAGTCGGGTTGCAGGTGTATGTTCTTTGATCCTTACTTTAAAAGTAGCTTCTGGAAGTAAGCTTGAAATTTTATCGGGCCATTCCAGGAAACAATAATTCCCTGAGTCCAGGTATTCCTCCACGCCAATGTCCATCGCCTCCGTTTCTTTTTTTAATCTATAAAAATCAAAATGATAAATCGTGCTTTTATTTTTTGCAGTGTACTCATTTACTATGGAAAATGTGGGACTGCTCATTGCTTCGTTTACTCCCAACGCTTCGCACAGCTGTTTAATCAACGTGGTTTTTCCAGCTCCCATCTCTCCTTCCAGCAACCACACTTTCTTATTCGTTGCCTGCAATAACTCATTCGCCACTGCCTGCAAATGGTTCAACTCCACCGGCTCACCCTTGTTCACCGACCTCCACACCTCAGGCATGCTTCGAATTTAAGAAAATTAAAGGAATGATCATCTCCTCAAGGCTAACCCCTCCGTGCTGAAACGTATCGTTGTAAAAATTAACGTAGTAATTATAGTTGTTCGGGTAAGCGAAGAACTGATCTTCAATCGCAAACACATAACTGGTGGAGATATTATTTTTAGGAAGGAAAAAACGTTCTGGTTTCAGTGCTTCCATCACTTTATCTCCCTGGTAACCCAGGTTCTTGCCTTGCTTATAGCGCAGGTTACTGTTCACCGCTTTGTCACCCACAATTTTAAAAGGACGCTTCACGCGAATCGTACCATGATCGGTTGTGATGATGACTCTCGATTTCTTTTCAGATATCTTTTTCAGAATATCAAAAAGCGGAGAATGCTCGAACCATGATTTGGTAATGGAACGATAGGCTGCTTCATCAGGAGCCAATTCCCTGATCATGGCCATATCAGTGCGGGCATGAGAGAGCATATCCACAAAGTTGTAGACGATTACATTCAGATCATTGTTGAACAGGTTATTTACTGTATCAGCAAGATCTCTTCCTTCTTCTAATTTCTTTATTTTATGATACGAAGATTTGATGTTCATGTTATTTCTCCGGATCTGTTTGTTCAGAAACTCGTCTTCGAAATTATTTTTACCATCGTCTTCATCTTCTCCTACCCACAGGTCCGGATTGGTCTTGGCCATCTCACTGGGCAGCATTCCTGAAAAGATGGCATTGCGTGCATAAGCAGTAGTAGTGGGAAGTATGGAATAATACGTTTCCTCCGCATCGATATTAAAATAATCATGCAGAATAGGTTCAATGGTTTTCCATTGATCAAACCGAAGATTATCAATCAGGATAACAAAGACAGGCTTTCCTTTTCCTACTTCAGGAAACACCTTCTTCTTCATGATCTGATGTGAGAGCAATGGTTTTTCTACGTTCGGGTTATTCAGCCAGTTCTCGTAGTTGCGTTTGATGAACTTACAGAAATTAAGATTGGCTTCCACCTTCTGCGACTCCAGAATGCCGGCCATGTCTTTGTTATCGCCTTGCTCTAATTGCAGTTCCCAAAAGACAAGCTTCTTATAAATATCCGCCCATTCCTCATGGTTCATGTGGTCCTGAAAAGCCATGCTGATTTTCCCAAACTCCTGCTGATAGTTAGTATTGGTTTTCTCTAGCACCAGGCGCTTGTTATCCAGTATCTTTTTTACCGAAAGTAAAATCTGACTTGGGTTGATTGGCTTAATCAGGTAGTCATCAATTTTAGCACCGATAGCTTCTTCCATGATCAGCTCTTCTTCATTTTTGGTGATCATCACCACAGGAAGATTCGGCTTATTATTCTTGATCAGGCTCAGCGCTTCAAGCCCTGACATACCTGGCATATGCTCATCGAGAAACACCACATCGAAGTGTTTTGACTCACTCAGCTCCACCGCTTCAGAAGCGTTATTCACGGGTGTTATATCGTATCCTCTTTGTTCTAAAAAAAGAATATGTGGCTTCAGCAAGTCAATCTCATCATCCGCCCACAAAATCGTATATCTTTGCATAGATCCAAATTTACGCAATCCATATCATAAATTCAGATCATCATTTCAATTCAGAAAAAGAACCTGTGATCAAAAAGAAAATCATTAACGACCCGCTTTATGGCTTTATTACGATCACGAGCGAGGTTATTTTCAAACTAATCGAGCATCCGTACTTTCAGCGCCTGCGTCACATCCGCCAGGTGGGCCTTACGGAGTTTGTTTACCCCGGAGCTACTCATAGCCGTTTTCAACATGCCCTCGGTGCTATGCACCTGATGACGCGTGTGTTAGAGCACCTTCGTGCTAAGGGGATCGAGATTTCTAAAGAAGAATGTGAAGCCGCACAGATTGCCATTTTACTTCACGACATCGGGCACGGACCGTTCTCACATGCGCTGGAAGAAACACTTCTTCCGGGAGTGAAACATGAAAGCATCTCTTATCTTTTTATTCGTGATCTGAACACCGAATTCAAAGGAGCACTGGATCTTGCTCTCACTATTTTCAGAAACAGCTATAAGCGCAAATTCTTTCATCAGCTGGTCAGTAGTCAGCTGGATGTAGACCGTTTGGATTATCTGCATCGTGATTCGTTTTATAGCGGTGTAATGGAAGGAACCATTGGTGTAGACCGTATCATCACCATGCTTAATGTAAGCAATGATCAGTTGGTAGTCGAGGAGAAAGGAATTTATAGTATCGAGAATTTTCTTCATGCCCGCAGGCTGATGTATTGGCAAGTGTACCTGCACAAAACATCAGTAAGTGCAGAGCGCATGATTGTAAACCTGATCAAACGCGCCAAACATCTGGCCCAGGCCGGAGAGAAACTGAATGGCAGTGATCCCTTGAAGAAATTTCTAACTCAGAATTATACCATCGAAGATTTCAACGCCAAGCCCTCGCTGCTCAATACCTTTGGACAACTGGATGACAATGACATCTGGGGAGCGATTAAAATATGGCGCACACACCGCGATCCTATTCTTGCGCAGCTATGTGAAATGCTTATCCGCAGAAATTTATTCCAGATTATTTTATCTACTGAACTGATTAATAAAGGCCAGGTAGAAAAAGTAAGAAAAACCGTATGCAAGCAATACAACCTTCTGCAAAAAGATGGCGCCTATTTATTTTCGCATGGCACTGTTTCTAACGAGGCGTATATACGCGAAGGGCACACCATCAACATACTGATGAAGAATGGAGAGGTGGCTGACATTGCCCGGGTTTCCGATCTGCCTACCATCACCGCCATTAGCAGAATCGTGAAAAAAAACTATTTATGCTGGCCCAAAAACGTATCTTTGGGCAGTTAAAAGTTTAATCGTTATCCGTTAATAGCCAGCAGAAAAAGCTAACCTGTTAATGGTGATCAGGAACCCGCCCTGAAAATGATCATTAGCTTTTAGCTATTAACTTTTAACTGATACACATGGAGTTTACTATTGGTCAGATAGCCGGAATGTTGGGCGGTGAGGTAAAGGGTGACGAAACGGCTAAAATAAATATGTTGGCAAAAATTCAGGATGCCAAACCTGGACAGATTGCTTTCCTGTCTAATCCGAAATACGAGCAATTCATTTATACTACCCAGGCCAGTGTTGTCATTGTAAAAAATGATTTCATACCTAAAAAAGAAATCACCCCTGCGCTTATCCTGGTCGATGATCCTTATCTAAGCTTCACCACACTGCTGGAACAGTATCATAAAATGATCAACTTCCAGAAGTCGGGTATAGAACAGCCGAGTTTTATCGGTGAATCATCGGTGACGGGAGAAAACATCTATCGTGGCGCCTTCTCTTACATCGGCACCAATACAAAGATTGGTAACAACGTAAAGATCTATCCGCATGTGTTCATTGGTGACAACGTAACGATTGATGACAACACCATTCTTCACTCGGGCGTAAAGTTGTACTCAGGAACCAAAGTCGGAAAGAACTGTGTCATTCATTCCGGCACAGTAATCGGAAGTGATGGATTCGGATTTGCACCACAACCCGATGGCAGCTATAAATCGATCCCTCAACTGGGTAATGTCATTATTGAAGATAATGTAGCCATCGGTGGCAATACAGTGATTGACTGCGCCACCATGTTTGGAGATTCCACCATCATCCGTCAAGGAGTAAAACTCGATAACCTGATTCAGGTAGCTCATAATGTTGAGATTGGCAAGAACACAGTGATTGCTGCTCAAAGTGGCATATCAGGTTCCACCAAAGTGGGCGAAAGTTGTATCATTGGGGGTCAGGTAGGTATTGCAGGGCATCTTGTCATTGCCAATCGTACCGGTGTCGGAGCCCAGTCAGGTATTTCCAAGGCCAATGTGGAAGGGCAGCAATTGTTTGGCTCTCCTGCGTTTGAACTGAGCAAATGGCTGCGTTCCTATGCCATGTTCCGCAAACTCCCTGACCTGGCAGATCGCATCAGTGAGCTGGAAAAAAAAGTGAAAAAGATTTCCTGACTAAGTTATCCATCAAATATAAATCCTCAAAAGAGCCTTTTTTGACTCTTTTTCAATTATCCGGCACTCTATAGCACGGTTTTTTGATTATCGGTTAATTGAACGTTAAATTTGCGCCACTTTAAAAAAACATGCTAAATCATAAGCAGCAGACCATAAAAAAGTCGGTAACCCTGTCAGGCGTGGGTTTGCACACAGGTGTGCAGACCAACATGACCTTTCTACCGGCCAAACCTAATCACGGAATCAAATTTCAACGGATCGACCTTCCCGGATCTCCTATCATTGACGCTGACTGCGACAGAGTAGTAGATGTATCCCGGGGAACAACCATTGAGCAAAGTGGTGCCCGTGTCAGCACGATTGAACACACACTGGCTGCCCTCGTTGGCCTGGAGATCGATAACGTTTTGATTCAGCTGGATGGACCGGAATGCCCCATCATGGATGGAAGTTCGATCGAGTTTGTCAACGTATTGAAAAGCGCGGAGTCGGAAGAACAGAATGCCCTCAAGGATTTCTTTGAAGTGCAGGACAGTATCTTCTATCGTGACACTGCTCGTAACGTGGAGATTGCAGCTCTTCCTTTGGATGATTACCGTGTTACGGTAATGATCGATTACAACTCACCTGTGTTAGGAAGTCAGCATGCATCGATTGCCAATATTCAGCAATTCGAAAAAGAGATTGCTTCGTGCCGTACTTTTTGTTTTTTGCATGAGCTGGAGATGCTCTACAAAAACAATCTGATCCGCGGTGGTGATCTGAATAATGCCATTGTTATTGTTGACCGTGTGGTAGAAGAACACGAGCTGGATAACATTGCCCGCATGTTGGGCAAACCGAAAGTAGAAGTAAAGAAAGAAGGCATCCTCAATAACATTGAGCTTCGTTACAACAACGAACCTGCCCGTCATAAGCTATTGGATATTGTGGGTGATTTAGCCTTAGCTGGCCGCCCTTTAAAAGCACAGATATTAGCTGCTCGTCCTGGTCACGCTGCCAACGTAGCGATGGCTAAAAAACTGAAGAAGGCCATGGCCGATGCAGACAAGAAAGGAGTACCACGGTACAACCCTAACTTGCCTCCGGTGATGGACATCAACCAGATTGTTAACATCCTTCCGCACCGTTATCCTTTCCTGCTGATCGACAAGATCATTTACCTCGATCATGAAAGAGTATCCGGTATCAAGAATGTGACCATGAATGAGCCTTTCTTCCAGGGACATTTTCCTGGCAACCCGGTAATGCCCGGTGTATTGCAGGTGGAAGCCATGACACAAGTGGGAGGTATTTTAGTATTGAATACCGTTCCTGATCCTGAAAACTACTGGACGTACTTCTTAGGGATTGACGACTGTCGTTTCCGCAAAATGGTATTACCTGGAGATACATTGGTTATTCAGTGTGATCTGCTTGCACCTATTAAAAGAGGTATTGCAAAAATGAGAGGCAGCGCCTATGTGGGCAATACCTTAGTGGCTGAAGGTACGATGACAGCCAGTATTGTACGCAAAGATTTATGAGCGCATACCCGTTAACCAATATTCATCCGGAAGCAAAGATTGGCAACAATGTAATCATTGAGCCTTTTGCAACTGTACAGCGAAACACCATGATCGGTGATGGCACCTGGATTGGTCCTAACGTGACCATCATGGAAGGTGCGCGCATTGGAAAGAATTGTAAGATATTTCCAGGTGCTGTGATCTCCGGCACTCCACAGGACCTGAAATTCAAAGGAGAAGAAACCACGGCTGAAGTGGGTGACAACACTACTATCCGCGAATGCGTGACCCTGAACAGGGGTACGATCGATAAATACAAGACTGTTATTGGTGCCAACTGTCTGATTATGGCTTATGCTCATATCGGGCATGACTGTATCATAGGTAACAACTGTATTCTTGGCAACACTGTGCAACTGGCTGGCCATGTTATGATTGATGATTACGCCATTTTCGGAGGAGCTTGTGCAGTGCAGCAGTTCGCTAAAGTGGGAGCACATGCCTATATCGGTGGCGGATCACTGGTGCGTAAAGATGTACCTCCTTTTACCAAGGCAGCACGTGAACCGTTGGCTTATGCCGGTATCAACTCCGTAGGACTTCGCAGAAGAGGTTATTCTTCTGAAAAGATCAACGAGATCCAGGAAATCTATCGCTATATATTTTTGAAAGGTTTGAATAA
>NNBV01002413.1_pt1 | contig 15565 bp, 9 predicted proteins | sample 1173771 | NCBI WGS metagenome assembly NNBV01 (sample SAMN07173938, study PRJNA388173) | plant metagenome | isolation source: symbiotic tissue sample KVS11 | place: Norway: Troms, Kvaloya island | reverse complement strand
ATTACCTACCGTCCCGTTTAAATACGATTTATCGATTGACCGCGGGAGGCTTAATGCCATGCCAGATTAAAGGAGCAGGCCGCGAGTGTAAACCACTGTTTGTATCATGATCGCCAGCGATCATGATACAAACAGTGGCTCTTAAAATCACAGTCATCAAAAACGTCCAGCGTTTTTGATGACTGTGATTTTCTTTTTGCGCGACGACAATCTTTCTATAAAATACCCTCTATACAACGCGCAAGGAAGGCTGAACTTTAGAAAGTAGCTGGAGTCATGTCTATTTATTATGAAATTATACGTGCGTGTTTCAAATACAATTTATCAATTGTCCGCGGAAGGCTTAATACCACACCAAATGAAATGAGAAGGCCGCGGAGTTTCATCTCTGTTTTATTATGATCGCCAGCGATCATAATAAAACAGAGGCTCTTTCAATCACAGTTATCAAAAACGCTGGGCGTTTTTGATAACTGTGATTTTCTTTTTGCGCGACTACACTCTTTCTATGAAATGCCCTCTATACAACGCGCAAGGAAGGATGAACTTTATAAAGTAGCTGGAGTTATCTCTATTATTATGAAATTATTCCTGCACGTTTCAAATACAATTTATCGATTGTCCGCGGGGGTCTTAATACAACGCCAGATCAAATGAGCAGGCCGCGGGTGTTCGCCTCTGTTTTATTATGATCGCTGGCGATCATAATAAAACAGAGGTTGTTAAAATCACAGTCATAAAAAACGCTGGACGTTTTTTATGACTGTGATTTCTTTCTAGCGCGACTGCACCCTTTCTATGGAATGCCCACTACACAGCGCGCAAGAAAAGATGAGCTTTAGAAAGTAGCTGGAGTCATCTCTATTATTATGAAATTATTCCTGCGCGTTTCAAATACAATTTATCAATTGTCCGCGGAAGGCTTAATGCCACACCTAATGAAATGAGAAGGCCGCGGGGTTTCATCTACACTATTTCTATAAAATGCCCTCTATACAGCGCGCAAGGAAGGATGAACTTTATAAAATAGATGGAGTCATCTCTTTTCTCTATTGCTAATGAAAATGGTATGATATGTACGGACAAATCGCAAGCATGGGCTTACTTATTCATAAGGACAGAACTTCACATGTCGGGTATAAGGCAATACAACAATCTGATACACCTTTTCTTTAGTTGCATTGTCGCCAATACACAGATAGGTATCACCCCGGTTAGTAAACCGGATGGAAGGATCAATACGCTGAACCTGTCTTTTCTTTTTTGCATCAGCCGGTATCCGAAACTCGTAAGGAACATAATGCTTTCCACCCGGATCAGTCAGTTGTTCCTGCTCCGCTATCATTTCCAGTAAGACAGTGATATTGCTTTGCGTTTCAGCATCCAAAGTTATTATACGCTGACGAGCCTTTGACTCCAGCAACATTTTATCAGGAGCAACACAACCTGCTATCATAATAAACAGCGCCAGGTAGTGTATGACTTTCATTGAGCTCTCCAACACAGGCGATTCAAGTTCAGAAGTTTTCGAAAAGATGACTGGTTCACCCTTCAATAGTACGCTTTTGATGAGGAAGTAAAAAGCGTTGAATCCAGGCTATTGTACCTCTACTTTTCTATAAATTACTTCCTTCTTACGAATCAGTTTCAAATAGTAAATTCCTTTAGCAAGATCATTTTTAGGAATACTCACTCTGGTTTGTGATGGATCAATTGTCATCCTGATTATTTCTTTGCCTGAAGCATCCGTTAACAGTACACTGGTGAATCCGGCAGTAGTCATCTCCACTTCAAATCCATTAGCGGAAGGATTGGGATATACCTTTACTTCATCCGTCTTACTTTCCCTCACTGAAGTGATGATGTTATTTCCATTTTCTATCAACACATAGGTAACTGATCTCTTTGGTGCGAGCAGTTTCACTCCGTCCGTGATCAATGAAGATCGCGATTTTATGTTCTCCACATCAGGCGGTCCACCCGTTGATAAAGTAGGCCCTTGTCCATTCACGTTTACTTTCAATGAAAAATCTCCGTTGTCCGTTCCACCTGTGAGTGTGTACATGTAATACCTGTTGCCATAGCCAAAGTTGGAAAGGTTTACCGCAATGTTCTGTTCTGTTATCCCTTTGTTTATAATCACCAGTCCTGCTTCGCCCGAAGTGAATTTAGAGACATAAGCAATCACATCCGTATTACCTGTTACTGTTGAACTCACCATCTGGTCGCCAAAGTATTTCTGGAAATAGTACATGTAATGATAGACCGGCCGTGGATTCCATCTTGGGATACCTCCGGGCTCATCGCCATTGCTAAACATGCCATGATCATTTCCATTGCCCCAGGCGTTTGCCAAATCCCATCGGCTGGCCTGACCATATTTATTTTTAATTAATTCTCCTAGTACGATAGCTGCGTGCATCCCATTCACATACGATACCTGTTGTTTGGATCCTTCTGCAAAAATATTCCATTCCGTTAACGCTACCGGCTTTACAGTAACTCCTGCGGTAGTCATGGCTGCCTTCACATAGGTCATCATATCAGTGGTCACTTTCGAAGCGGTAGTTAAAATATCGGCAGGCGAAGAATTGGTTTGAAAAGGTGTGTAGTAACTATGGATGATATAATAATCAGGAACATTGGCCGCCTTTTGAAATACACCTTGGTTCCAGCTCTTGTCAGTAGCTGTTGCCCAACTGGCGGGCTCTTCCTGCAGCAGTTGTGCTCCGATGTAAATGGTAGTGCCTATCTCTTTGGCCGCTTTGCGCATAGAGTCAGCAAAGATTTTAAAATGAGTACCGTACACATCGCCGGTAATTAACTGAGGTTGCTGATCTTTATTGGCTAAGGTATTGATCCTGTATCCTGCCTGCCAGGTTCCGTTACTTTCATTGCCTATTTCCCAAAATTTAGTCCGTCCATTATCGTAGCGTACCCAATCAGCAGCAAGATGAGCCGCTGCAGCAACAGGATTAGATGATGTGCTGTAACGGGCATAGCCATAGTTGATCGTGATCATTCCTTTGCTTGCAGTCTGGTCGAGCATTTTATAATAATTGTCCAAAGACAAAGTCCAGCCATCGGTATTTTTCCCATACCAATATCCAGCGTCCTGCTCTTTACCATCTGCATCAATTAATTTTAAAGGAGCATCGGCAGGCGGGTGACCAGGGGCTGCATTCCAGAAGTAAACACTACTCAGATTTCCACCTGGAAAACGAATAAGCTGAGGTGACAGGGTTTTTATATTTCCTAACAAACCCGGCTGATCAACCATTTGTGTCATGTACAGGTTAGCATTGTTGCCGAACAGGTATTTTGAAACTTTGGTCACCACATTGCCCATGTCCGCAGCGACCGTTACGTTGGTAGAAGCTGGTTTTGCATACTCGGTATAAGCGGGTACCGTGGCCGACTTTGGAGCAAAATCATTCAGAAAAAATCCCTGAGTATCCTGCGCATTGCTTTGAACAGCAAACGTCAATAAACACACGAGTATCGAGTAGTACATTTTCATGATCATGGCTTTATTTCCACCTTGCCCGGCTGATAGATGTTTTTCACATCGGATTCAAACAGGCTTAATGGATCGTTGTAAAATTCCACAAAATCTTTTCCCGCTTTGTGTCCGGGATAAGGAGCATAATGATGTTTCTCATTTGCATTTCGCCAAACGAGAAACCAGGCTAGCTGAATATCTTTGTTTTGCTTCAGCTGATTCAGCATCACTTCGGTAAACCATTTCTCATTGGTAATTCCTTCCAGACCGGTTTCAGTAAGTGCTGCTACTTTATTTTTTTCAATGGCAATTTCCGTCAGTGTCTTCAGCGCTTTCGTAAAGTCCTTCACCTGTTGTTCGGGTGAGCGTTTATTCCAGTTCACTCCTACATCCATATAATCATCCAGCCCGATAACATCCACATACTCATCGCCCGGATAAGCATACAAAAAAGATGCTTTCATTTTCTTCTCACTCATCCGGCTGCGATCAGGAGAGAACGCATAGATCAGATGATGCAATCCTTTTTTATTCTTCAGATAATCCACTGTAAATTTCCATAGCTGAATGAACTCATTTTCCGTACAATGATTTTTTCCCCACCAAAACCAACTTCCGTTGTGTTCATGAAACGGACGGAACACGATCGAAATCTTACTGCCATCGGCGGCAACGCATGCGGCTAAGAAGAGAGCAAGATTATCCAGTTGCGTAAGGTATTTAGCATGATCCTTTCCTCCTGGTAAAATATGAATCACTGTTTGTGTGGTATCCCATGCATTCTTACCCGATGTCGGATTAGTGAGGTGCCACGAAACCGTGTTGACTCCACCTCGTTCATACACTTCCTGTATCCAGCGCAGCATGTTTTTGAAATGCACCCCATCCACATTCTCGGGCATACTTTCTTTACCCAAATCCCATCCGTGCACGGAAGGATAATCACCACACACGCCTTTCACATCCGATCTGCCGGCGATCTCCTTCCATCCTACTCCGTAGGCAAGATCTTCCTGATGACCAAACAGAACTCCCTTCGTTGAAATCGTTTTCAGGTTGGCATACAATGCTTTTGTTTCTACGGTCGCGTCTTTGTCGATCAGTGTTTGCGAAAACCCCGCGTTACTATGTAAACCACAAAGACTTATTATCACAATCAATAAAATCCGATTCACTAACATCGTCTGCTTACTTTGCTATGTATACTATTCTTTTAAAACAAGACTGCGTTCCTGAGGTGATCTTCATCAGATAAACTCCTTCTGCCATGTCCTTCATATTCACGGTGACCAATCCCCCTGTTTCATTCATGTCAAAATCGAGCTTCGCTTGTTTACCGGTTACGTCATAAAAAGAGATTCCTAAACCAGCGTTGTAAGAGGCGGGCAAACTAAACTGAATACGACCGTGTGTAGGATTAGGGAAAGGAACGATTTCATTTTTTCCCACTTCATCCTCTATGCCCGTCACGGTATCAGGCAAAGCGGATGCAAACTTTATTTTTATAGCGATGGCTTTTGAAAATGCAGGTAGTTCAATTTTATTGTGCGATGAATAAATATCTTCCACCCGCTGCGTGATTACACCGGTGAGTACGTCATAAAAATAAAGTGTATACCGGGCAGCCGGGAGCTTTGATAAATCGACCATGACCTTGCTTAAGTTAGTACGATTATCATTGTCATAAATCAGCGCATAAAAATCAGTGGCACTATAAAATCCGGCAGACGAAAGTTTCGCTGTTCCATAATCCACATTGAAAGTCCAGTCTGTTAAAACTCCTTTTGAAACGAAGTCCTCCCCTTGCAGGTACTGTGCCGGAATCATGAAGAGATCGGCCCATGCTGTATTCACATAGTTTTCCCATTTCCACATCAGGTGCGGTACCTGTGTCATGATACCCGTCCAGATGGAATTGCGCTGCACATCAAAAGGAACATCGGCGGTGGTCACATCCAAACCATATTCACCATTGATTACTCCTGTGCGGGTCACTTTACCTAACACACTTTTATCTTTCGCCATCTGCGCACTCAGCAGGCTGGTATTATACAAATGATATTGCACGATATCGAGCCCGGTTAACTTATCCATATCGGGCAGGTGACTTTCATCTGAGCTGGTGGTGACAGGATGAGTAAAGGCATCCAATGATTTAATGTATTGTCCCATTTCATCGTGCCATGCTTTCACACCGGGGTACCATTGTGAACTCTGATTGGGATGTGCGCCCGTAAAATTCACTTCATTAAATAACTCCCAGGCAAACAGATTTTGTGAATAACCCCAGCGGGCTACAACATAGCGCAACAGTTTTTTAGTTCTTGCTTTCGCAGCAGCATTATAAAAATACTGCTCTGCCTTGGTGAGTGGTCCACCATTCACACTGTTGTACGGATTGTCTGCCCAGTTTGAATCTACCGTTTCGGAAAACATACCGTGCTGAAATAGCGTGATCTGTAAATACGTTTTCGTTTTTTCACATAGACTAAAAACAGAATCCTGTTCTGCTGCCGCTTCCTGACTGTATATACCCAGACCCTTATAAAAACCGCTACCGTTTTTCCATTCCAGTCCTTGCTTGTCAAACGGTACCTGCCAATAGCGAACCAGGTTAGCTCCGCCATTACTTAATTTAGTTATGGTCGTTGCATAATTCGTGGTGCTGTTCCATGCTACATTAATTCCTAAGGGATAAAAAGGCTCTCCCGTTGTATGACGGTAGTATTGTTTATTGTTAGCATCAGGTCTTATATACCCTTTGCCTGAACTGCTGGTAATGGACAATGGATAAGCTGACGAAGTTACTGTTCCGTCTGCATCTGTCAGGCGAAGCTGGATAGCATGAGCCCCTGGTTGTGCAGAACTGAAGCGGAGCATCCAATAGCCTTTGCCATCACTCTTCGTCCATTTGTCACCAGTAGCTGTATAGCCTGCTTTCTCATAATAAAAACAAGGCACCGTTATCGTACTTGCATCGGGGCGGGTAATCAATGCATCTACTTTCACTACATCCGGATCATACACATTCGTATAATTTCCCTTCACCAGAAAAATAGCCTCTGCTTTTTCAAACGTTTTTATTTCGGACGAAACAAAGGAGAGTTTCCCCAATTTACCCGAAGCAGGAAGCACGTTGATGTTTTTCTTCCAATACGCTTTCTTTCCTTCATTGTCTGTAACTACCAACGATGCGATGTAAATACCATCGTTGATATACGTGTGATCCGCTACTGCGCCCAATGCGGTTTGCCCATCACCAAAATCCCATTGATACGATACAATTGTTCCGTCCTGATCGATGGACGAAGAGGCATCAAAATGAATGTTCTCTGCTGCCAGCACCTGGTCGGATGAAAGCTGAACATCAATTATCGGCTCACCATTGGGAGACTTTGAATTGACCAGTTTAAAATCATCGAGGTAGACATCGGCAACGGCTTCGTTATCCACTGCCGCATTTATTTCTATACGATCGAACTCATTGTTTTTTATGGACGCAATGTTTAGTGTGCACACTATCCATTTGCCCGCTTCAGGGCGAAAGGCATACTCCGGGGCCCAATCTTCGAGAAGCGTAGCTGACCCTTTCACCACTTTCGCAAACACACGGCCTTGTGTACTGCTTCGTATTTTAAAAGTAAGCTGATCGGCCTGTCCCGTATTTTTTACAGAAAGAAAATTAAAATAGATCGCCTTCCAGTTACCGGATGCTTTTTTGTAGTAAGCAGCCTTACTGCTGGCATTGCCATTCACATCGGGGTTGTTGGCAATCGCAGCCTGCTCTCCGGAAAGTGTAGGTGACGATAGATTATTTTCGAAATCAGCAATGACCTGTGCTGAGCCAAGCCTGCAGCATATCAAAATAAATAACAGACAGACATTGATTTTCTTCATAACACAGACACGATTAATATTTTGATTGCAGGCTTAAAAGCGATCATTCAAAACATAGCCAACTCTTCTCTTCCCTCTCTCTGGTGAGAGAGCGAAGAGTGAGTTGGCCATATTCATGAGTTATTGATTTATCTTAACCCCACCTGATCTACGAACACAATACCGGACCAGTCCTGATTCTGAAAAGTGAAATCAGTTATTGTAGCCGGATTACCAAAGCTAGCTTTGGTAAGCTTATACTCTACCCATTTCCCCTCCTCAATGGTAAGTTCATAGGTAGATCCTCCGCTTGGAGTAATATTGATTTTCTTACCTTCTGTACCTGGTGTTCCAAAAACAGAAAAAGTAATCTCTGAATAGTTCGCGGTTGAAACACTTCCATTGGCAAATTTCAAAGCACCCCATGAACCCGTGTAGTTCAATTTAATGGAGGAAGCACCATCACGCACGTTGTCGGTACTGGAGAAATCAACCGTGCTTCCCCATCCCCAGTTCTGCCATCCATTTTGCAGCGCATCAACATAAAACGCATATGCCAACGGAGCCAGGTCAGGGAGGTCTCCCACAAATAATAATGATTCAGTGGATTCAATTTGCACTCCTGAATAAGAGACTATTGTTATTTTCCCTTTGTTGGCACCGGCAGGTACTTTAAGCACAATTTGTGTCGGTGTCTTGCTTATAAATTGTGTAACCGGCACAGTTATCCCTTTGAACAAAACTCCATTGACCAAATCGAGATCAACACCGGTAATGGTCAGATTACCTTCCCGTTCAATTGGATTGGGTGATAAGGAAGAAGCAGAAGGCAATGTAACAATGACATCGTCTTCGCTTTCAATCACCAATGGCTTTGTACCGCCAGTGGTAAGAAATAGTGGTGCTGTCTTCGCTTCCAAAGGTACTTTAACAACAAGTTCATTCAATGATTGACTTACAAACTCTGTTACCACCAGGTCTTTTCCAAACGAAACGGATTTAACCCAGTTTAAAAAATTGCCTTTCAAAGTAACATCAGATCCCGGCCGGATATTTTGCGTAACCGGCTCCAGCGTTACATCTACTTCGAAACTTAATTTTGTTTTAGAGACGATGGCTGCATCTTCCGTTTTCAGTGTAATCAATCCTTCCGCGGCTTCCACCGGCACAACAAGTTCAATCAATTCAGAAGAGGCGGATAGAAAGTTAGCAGAAGAAATGGTTGCTCCTGTTAATTCAATGGAAGTAACCTTGTCCAGGTTGTTACCAATAAAACTAATTTTATCACCATGCTTTACACCACTTGGCCCAAAGCTGAGTAACACTACTTCTCCGGAGGTGGCGTTCTCATTATCATCCGCACACGACAACAGGAATCCCTGAAGAATTACTGCACTGATTAAAGTGAGTAGTTTAAATCTATTTATCATTTTCATTTCAGTTCACTTTAAATAAGAAGATTAATCCAATGTCTTTGGTACTACTCTGAAATTATCGAATGAGATATCACAGTCCAGGTCGCCAGGACCATGAAACAACAGACGGGTATAATATCCGTTGGTACTCACCGAGGTACTGAATTTCTCCATCACTGTCTCCAGCGGCAGTATCACTGTTTCCCACTCTCCTTTTGTATCGTAGGGCGGTAGCCATCTGTATTCATCATTATAAAAATCATTCTTCAATCCAAGATTGATTTTAATCACATTGTTGTTGTATGGCTTCTTGGTGTTTACCTCAAATTTCAAATTGTACTTCGCAGGATTCAGAATGGCATCATCCGGAATATTTTTGCTGATCGGTCCCATGGCATCAGGTGGTCCACCGGCTACTTCCAGCCATGACCATGCGTTAATCGCTCTCTTAACACGGATGTAATTTCCGTTAATCAGCGGAGGGTCGCTTTCGGTTGTTGCCGTTACTACAAACGCTGCATTCCACCACCCGGTGAAAGGATCGCTGCTGATAAAAATATTTCTGTTATCGCGGAACCAGAAGCTGGATTCTGCTTCTCCAAAATTGGTTTTCACTGTTATCGGCCCAGGGGTAGCACCTTCCGGAACAGTTACCTCAATCAACGTGGGTGTTACAGAAACAATGTCACCCGTTACTCCACCCGCAAATGTTACCGTGAGTGGTTCATAAAAGAAATCTCCGCGGATAGTAGCAACAGAACCGGCCAATACATATTCGCTCTTCATGGTAGTAATCTCCGGCTCACTTATTTCTACTTTAAAATCATGCGCCAGCGTATTACCATTGGCAAACACAATGGTAACCTTGTTCGTGATTACCTTAGGTATGTCGGCGGGTACTGAAACAAGTATCGAAGTACTGGTAATGTAAGTAGGTGTAAGCGAAGCCCTGCGGTCGTTAAACCATACTTGCTGTGCGTCTTGCAAATTTTCCCCAATGATCGCTACCAGGTTGCTTTGAAATGCACCCACGAGCAATGAATCGGAAGATACCGGATCGGTAACCCGTATGTACTTCACCATGGGTTCACCGTTATTGACTAAATCACTTTCGGAGCACGAGGTATAAATTATCGCCACCAGTGTGACCATAATCGCTGACCATATAGATTGATATCTGATTTTCATAATCGATTAATCTTAGTATTACTTGTTGAAATTATATTCTACCGGAGGTTTGGCCAGATTAGGTGCCTGGCTTAATTCCGCAGCCGGAACAGGTATTAAAAAATTACCCGAGTTGGCCGTGTACGTTCTCGTGGTAACCCAGGCCGTTGGTGTCACTTTCCATGAAGAAGGATTAGGAAACTGGTTAGGCTCCACAAAGAACAAAGCTCTGTCCTGATTACTTATAATGGAATAGGCTTTGGCAGGATCATAATAATGGAGGCTTACCAAATCATACCATGACATACCTTCCATAGCAAATTCAACAATGCGTTCTTTAAAAATCACATCGAAGGTGAGCGGATCTTCAAATGCCGGCAGACCTGCACGCATGTGTACCTTATTGAAATACTGCACTGCTGTAGCATCCACGGTAGACGAACTGTTTCCCAATATAGCTTCTGCATAGATCAGGTAAACTTCTGCCAGGCGGATCATATAGGTGTCATTGCCATAGCGCTGTGATGCTGCTTCACCATTTACGTCTTTTGCTTTTCCGGTTACATACTTTTTAATGGAGGTGAAGTTATTGTCAGTACCCGTAAAAGGGAAAATCAATTTTTGTTCACCGCCTGTGATCGATTGGGTAATCTCCGGATAAGAAGCACCAGGCAACATGAACGTGGCTTTCAATCGCTGATCCAGTGTTTTTCCATTAGCAATAAACCCATCGTATTGCTGAAGTGTCCATAAGGTGGCACTTTTATCGCCACCCCATCCATCACCATTAGCAATGTCTGAGCTGTAGGCTAAATAAGCCGGTGTACTGTTTTGTGTTCCCCATGTAGTGGGCCCGGAGTAAAACCATTGCAATGAGAATAATGATTCGGAGTTGTTGTCATAAGGAAATTTAAACAACTCATCATACGTTGGCCGTAATGCAGCACCGCTAAGATCAATCACCCGCTTCGCATAATACTTAGCACTATCCAGAAAGACCTGGTTTCTGCTTCCCGCTGTAGCTCCGATTCCGGATCGTGTCAGGTAATAGCGTGCCAGCATGGCTTCTGCTGCCCATTTGTTTAATCGTCCTGTTTGCAAAGCCACTTCAGGAAGATCATTGGCAGCAGCACGCATCTCACGCGTAGCATATTTCCAAACACTCTCAACCGTATTGCGGGCAATGGTTGTATCTGATAGAAGTGTAAGATTATTTTCAATGATCGGTACTGCGCCCCAGTTCATTACCAGGAAACGATACGCCAGGCTGCGCATGAATCGTGCCTCGGCAATTGCATACTTCTTTACACCGGGCGATACGCCTGCTCCGGCATATTTGTTAATGTTTTGAATGGCCGTGTTGGACTGACCTACCACATTGAAAAATGCACGCCATGAAGCACCATTCTCAGGCGTGTTGGCGGTGGTATTAAACTCCACATTACCACGGTCGTTGTATGCCGAGAAGGCGGTACCTCCACGGAAATCGCCCAGGTTATAAGAGGCTTTGTCGTTGTAATCAAACCATACTTTGTTATAGAGCAAAGCTGTACCAGCCAATACCTGGTCATCGTTCTGATAAAAGCTTCCATCAACGATGGTATCCTTGGGAGGACGTTCCAGGAAGTCTTCTTTACAACTTAAAAGAAGAACAACGGAAATAAGGAAAGTGATTCCTGTATAAAATTGTTTTGCGTTTTTCATTTCAGTAATCATTAAAAATCAACACCAATACTTATTGAATAAACAGGAGTTAACGGATAGCGTCCATTATCCAGACCAACTGCCTGGTTAGCCGGGCTTACATCTCTTCCTACGGACGCTCCTACTTCAGGGTCATAACCTGTGTATTTAGTCAGTGTGTAAAGATTCTGGCCACTCAATGAAATGCGGGTAGCTCTTACAATCTTCTGTTTAGCCATTAAGGAAGAAGGAAGATTATAAGTAAGTGTCACATTTTTCAATCTTAAAAAGGAACCATCCTCTACCCAGCGGCTGGTATGACGGGCATAGTTACCATTTGGCCCTAATGATATGCGCGCCACATTGGTTTCCGGATTAGCCAGCACTGGATTGCCTTCACCATCAGTAGTCAGCTTTGCATAATCAAAAGCGTTCACCAGCATATTGCGGCTAAGATTTATTGCATTTGGGTTGGTGTTTACTTTAGCGATGTAGTTATAGATATCATTGCCATATTGGCCTGTAACGAGAATACTTAAATCGAAACCTTTGTATGAAAATTTGTTTGTAATACCACCATATAATTTAGGATATGGATTACCGATAAAGGTCTGATCATTCACGTCTATGATTCCATCCGGTTTTCCATTTGGGCCACTGATGTCTCTGAACTTTACATCACCTACCCATACACCTGTAGTTTCATTGGTAGGCAAGCGGTTGCCATTATTATCGGCAGGCACTGCACTATTGTTAATTTCGTCAATAGATTGAAAGAGTCCTTCTTCAATGTATCCCAGAAATTGCCATGGCGCCTGGCCAACCGAAGAGCGTTGTGTCCAATCCTGTAACCACCATGAAGTACGATTTATAAAAGCTGCATCTGAATAGAATGATTGAACCTTTGTTTTAACACTTGATAAGTTAAAGCTGGTTTCCCATTTAAATCCTCCTTTGTTGATGTTGGTTGTAGTCACAGTCACTCCCCAGCCCTTATTCTGCAGTGAGCCGATGTTCACGGTAGGAGCTCCTACCGATCCTGAACCTTCTGTGCCCATATACCAGGGCAAAGGATTATTCAGCAAGAGATTGTCTGTGGTCTTTACATAGTAATCAAATTCCACCTGCACCCTGTTCTCAAGAACAGAGAGGTTCAATCCAATATTATTCGTTTTGGTAGATTCCCACTTCAAGCCAGGGTTACTATATCTGCTAGGTAAAAAGCCTGTTCCCCATTGAGTAGGTGCTGCTTCAAGAGGTGAATAAATTGCTCCGCTTCCTCCCTGGTTACCGGTTGTTCCTGTTTCAAAGCGCAACTTAAACTCGTTGATAAAAGGAACCTGGAAAAATTCTTCCTGAGAGATACGCCACGCTGCAGATACCGATGGGAATACTCCCCATTTATTGTTCGATCCGAAGTTGACAGAACCATCTGCCCGCAACGTTCCCATCAGAATATATTTATCGCTGTAGTTATAATTAAGTCTTCCCAGGTAAGACTCCATCGCCCAGTCACCCTGTCCGCCTCCGTTGGTGGCTGTTTTTGCGTCACCTATGTTAAGATCAAGCACATTTACTACATACCCCGTGCGTGAAGCCGAAATATTTTTCCAAGATGATTCCTGCGCTTCATGCATGGCCATCAAACTCAGGTTGTGCTTTCCAAATGACCTGCTGTATTCTAAAAGCTGGTTCCAGTTCCAATAGCTACTGGTAGTCGATGAATTGGTCAATGATGCCGTAGGATTCACCGCATAACCAAACTTGTAGCTTGGCACAAAATAAGTAGAGTTTGAATATTCAAGATTAGTATTGAAGGAAGACCGGAATGTCAGTCCTTTCATCAGCGTGACAGCGATATTTAATCCGCCAAGAAACTGTCTTTTCACTAATTCATTGGTAGTTAAATTTGCAATCGCAATTGGATTAACAGGAGCAAATTGATTGGCTCCATTAATTTCATCACCGCCACCCCATGTGCCATCAAAGTTTCTTACCGGAACCTGTGGAGTAAGCTGTAGGGCATTACTAATGATATTTTCCTGGCTGGTAGTAAGAATAGAATTTGCCTGATTGAAAGCAAAATTGCCTCCTATGCTCAGCCAGTCTTTTATTTTATTATCCACATTTAAACGTGTAGAATATCTTTTGAATCCTGATCCCAATGCAACTCCATCCTGATTTGAATATTCACCTGATAAATAATAAGTAACCTTATCACTACCACCGCTAAAATTCAATTGATGATTGGACATCGGGGCACTTTGGAATAATTCCTTTTGCCAGTCAGTACCTTTACCCAACAGAGAAGGATCTAAAAATTCCTGGGGAGAATCTCCACCTGCCAGTACATGATATTCGTTGGTCATCTGTGCATACTGCTGCAAGTCCATTACTTTCAGACTTTTTGGTGCAGTCTGCACTCCGTATCGAAAGCCATACGTGATTCGTGTATCTCCTGCTTTACCACGCTTGGTGGTAATTAATAAAACTCCATTAGTTGCACGCGAACCATATACTGCTGTAGCCGAAGGACCTTGCAGAACTTCAATTGATTCTATATCGGAAGGATTAATACCTGCAAGAGGATTGGATGAACTGGACGATCCGAATGAAGGAGATTGCCCGGGAATCTGAATACCATCAATCACATAGAGCGGCTCATTGGTACCGTTGATGGAATTGATTCCCCGAATATTTACAGATATACCTCCACCTGGCTGACCGGAATTTTGAGTGATATAAACACCAGCAGCACGACCTTGTATGGCTTGCTCAATAGTAGTGTTTACTGTTCGACCTATGTCCTCGGATGACACTGAAGTTTGCGCTGTTGTTAAATCAGCACGCTTCGCTTCTCCATATCCTACCTTAATAGTTATTTCTTCCAGAGAAGTAACGTCTTCGTCCATCTTAATAGCAAGCAGGGTCTGACTTCCCACCTTTACTTCCTCTGGCTTATAGCCAATGAACGTAAATACGAGTACATCATCGGGAGATGCGGCAATAGAGAAATTACCAGAACCATCCGTGGCGGTACCACTGGTAGTGCCTTTGATAATCACATTCACACCAGGGATGATATTCCCTGTCGGATCGGATACATTTCCTTTAATGACCTGAGTTTGTGCGTAGGCACCGATCGAAGCCATCAGAGAAAAAAGTACACCAGCCATCCATCGCTTTCTGTAGATTTTTCTGATCATAGATTTGTTAATTAAGGGTTAAGGTTATTTTCATTTGTGTTCTATTCTTCTGTCTGCCTGCGGACTCCGAAGTCACTGCCCGGAATAAGACGTGGGTCCTATTCCGGCAGTGTACTCCTAAACCAAACCCTAAAGAAAACTTCATCTAAACCTTTGGGTGGAGCCTTGAATTCCGCAATCGATTCTTTTAAATTATTTCGGAATCGATTGCGTAAAATTAGGGCCTGAAATGGCCTCAGCAGGGTATGCAATTGTTCCGTTGTGCTGATTTAGCCGTTAACAGAGGTCTAAAATTGTATCCGATGAGGGGTACAAATGTTAACCCGAAGCGGTTTCAACTTTCAATCTGCATCACGATGAGGGTATTAGACCTGGTAAAAGAAGAGATGTAAATCGCCTGATTTGACGCATAAAAGACCATCGGCCTGAAAAGGCGTGCGCAAAAACACCGGAAAGAGGAAGAAATCAGAACTAATTGATAATAAGAAAGGCTACGGAAACAGCGATGGTGATGTAAATGATAATTTCAACTGCCAGTAGTACCCTGTTTTTCTTTTTCAGGTCATCCATGAATAAGTTCGCTTTGATTCTTTACAAAGCTATACGTACTGCCACGTTATAAGGGCTACCAAATCGTAACGATATAGGTGCTATTTGTTAGTTGAACTTACTACTACCCTACTATTACTTCTTACTTTTTCGATACTGCATAGGCC
>NNBV01000031.1_pt1 | contig 15565 bp, 11 predicted proteins | sample 1173771 | NCBI WGS metagenome assembly NNBV01 (sample SAMN07173938, study PRJNA388173) | plant metagenome | isolation source: symbiotic tissue sample KVS11 | place: Norway: Troms, Kvaloya island | reverse complement strand
AAAAAATGGAATCGTAACGGTGAAATTCCCATTGTGCATATTGGAGTAAGTCCGGCGGAGATTGATAGTAGTTATATTCCCAACGCTGAAGTTGTGGGAGATATTTCAGATTCCCTCTATGAAATCTTAAAATTAGCAGACAGACAAGGTAAACCCGATCCTTTTGCCATCAGTTTAAGGTCAGATATTCGGGCTGATTACGAACAGTATGCCCATGATGACGGATTTCCTATTAAGCCGCAAAAGTTAATTTATGACTTACGGCAAGTGATGGGCCCGGATGATATTGTCATCTCAGATGTTGGCGCACATAAAATGTGGATGGCTCGTCATTATCATTGCCATAGCCCCAATACTTGTATTATTTCCAACGGCTTCGCGGCTATGGGTATTGCCATTCCTGGGGCTTTAGCAGCCAAACTCGTTCATCCCAACCGGAAAGTCGTTGCTGTAACAGGCGATGGCGGGTTTATGATGAATTCTCAGGAATTAGAAACCGCCTTGCGTGTCGGTACGCCCTTTGTCACCATAATTTTCAATGATGGTGGCTATGGGTTAATTGAGTGGAAGCAAGAAAATCAATTTGGCAAAGGAAACTCATCTTTTGTGCATTTTAGCAATCCTGATTTTGTTAAATTTGCCGAAAGTATGGGTTTAAAAGGCTACCGAGTTGAATCAGCTTTAGATTTAATTCCCACACTCAAAGAGGCCCTCGCTCAAGATGTACCTGCGGTGATAGATTGTCCTGTAGATTATCGGGAGAATCACCGCTTTAGTCAAAAAGCCGGTGAGTTGAGTTGTACGGTGTAAAAAGTTAGGAGTTAGTTAAGAGTTAGGAGTTAGGAGTTAGGAGTTATTTTTTCCTAACTCCTTATCCTTATTAATTTCTACTCGTCATCATCGGATGCAATACAGCGATGTATTGGTGTAAACTTGAGCCTACCTACCAATCCAGTATCCCCCTCAGTCCCGAAATCAAGTTAAATGCCCAACACGTTTGGCCAAGGGCGTTCTTAATGGGACTTAGACAAAAAACATAAAATAAAAGAGCCTCAAATCTATATGCACAAAGACTTTGACATCGATTTGCTTTTTTTTCTTGATATATCTGGGTCGGGGCTATTTTTGAGCATTTGGTGTATTTCCCTTATCCTGCATAGGCTTGAGGCTTGTTTTTCCCTCAAAAATGTTTAAGTCCCGTTAATAGATACGCTGTTGTAGCGGTCTTAGTAAGCTAGATTGGCATCTGGCTGGAGAGCAATATTGATTATGCGTTGATAAATAGTTGACTTTTAGCTGATTTATTGTTGCCTTTGAGTCTCTTAAAAGAGCTACAATATTAAGTAGTATTTCATATAAGGAGTAATGGCGCGATCGCTCCGAGTAGCCCCAGAGTATATTGAAAAAGTCAAGTCAGCACCTCAGCGTAACGGCTATCCCAGCCAACAGTCCTGGGCTACTGATATAGGATTTTCTTTATCCACAGTCAAAAGCTTTCTCACTGGCAAACCTGTTGACTATCTAAATTTTGTAGAACTTAGCAATAAATTAGGACTAGACTGGCAAGACATTGCATACAAAGAACCAGAAACTCAACCGCCAAAACCTCAGCCAACTAACAGGGAAGCATCACCCTTCATCACTGGCGCACCCATCACCCAACCACGTTACTTTTTTGGGCGCGAGAAAGAATTAAAACGCCTCTTCAGCTTACTCAAACGCCACCCCTTACAAAACGCTGCCATTATCGGCAAAAAGCGTAGCGGCAAAACATCCCTGCTGCACTACTTAAAAAATATCACCACCACCCCAGCAGAAAAGCTGCGTCCTCAGCAAAAATCTGACTGGCTACCGCATCCAGAAAATTACCGTTGGATTTTTGTAGACTTGCAAGATGCACGAATGCAAAGCCGAGAAGGACTGCTAAAGTACATCCTAGAATCACTGAAGATGCAAGTGCCGACACCTTGCGATTTAGATCGTTTCATGGATGTAGTCAGCGATAATTTGCATTTTCCCACAGTAATTTTATTAGATGAGATTGGCGTTGGATTGCAACGATGTCCAGAATTAGATGATAGCTTTTGGGAAAGTTTGCGGTCTTTGGCGACTAACCATACAGGGGGGAATCTAGCATTTGTCTTGACTACCCACGAATCAGCGATTGAAATGGCGCACAACACAGGACACAGTTCACCCTTTTTCAATATTTTCGGCTATACCGTATATCTGGGAGCATTGACTGAGAAAGAAGCGCGGGAATTGATAGTGAGTTCGCCCATTCCTTTTACTGATAAAGATGTGGAGTGGATTTTGACACAAAGTTGCTGCTGGCCACTGTTGTTACAAATTCTGTGCAGAGAAAGATTATTTAACTTAGAAGAAGGGGAAAATGATGATAATTGGCGTAAGGAAGGATTAAGACAAATGAAATCATTTGCTGATTTATTAGATTCATAACTAGCAGAGTAACCATGAAAGCACACCGAATAGAAATAACATTAACTGAAGACGGAATTTTGATAATCAAAGACTTACCATTTCAGGCTAGGGAAGCTGTTGAAATTATCATTCCAGAAACTCAGACTCGTCCCCAAGAAGCAAATTTGTATCCTTTGCATGGCAAACAGCCTTACCGTTATGATGATCCTTTTGAACCTGCTGTGCCTCTCGAAGATTGGGAAGTCTTGCAATGATTATACTGGATACCCATATATGGGTTTGGTGGGTTCAAGGTGATGCAAGACTGACCAAACAATACAGCACTTACGGCAGCTATGAGGTACATCCCCAAATCTAAAAGCTTTGATAGGAGAGGGCAAGGAGAAAAACTGTATTGCATAATAGCCGGAAGCGCTGTATCAGAACTGGCTGTAAAAATATGAATCCCAAGGGTTAGCAATCAATCAGCATTTTAGGTTGGGTTTCGTTCCTCAACCCAACCTACGATTATCTTTAACTGAACCGTATATTGATATATAAGTCAACTATAAGTCACCCAATAACTCAGCTATACAAAAGATTATTATTAAGAGATTGATAAGTAAACTTAGTTATATTTGCGGTTTACACAAAAAAACTAAGTGAGTCGTAACCTCACCTAGTGTATTTTTAAACAAGCACGTAAAAATTGCTAAACCAAGCTAGCCAAGGTTACTTATCTGCATCGCTTTTGCTATCTGGCTCTTTAGTCTTAATCAGTTCTATAATAACTGGAATAAGAACAGGATCCGGATCGCTCAATTTGATGTCACCGGAAATGACACCATAAATTAACATAGCGATAACCAACAGTCGGCAAACAAAAGCCATCGAATCCTCCTTATCGTTCAAAAGTTTTTAGACTTTGAACTCAGCCCTTAAGCAGAGGGTTCAGAGACAGCATAAGTGCCCCCTGTTAACAAATTGGGCACTTTAGTTGTTTATCTAAATTAAAAATATCATATCTATTAAAAAAGTCAACTACAAATCAACCATAATTCGGCTAAAAATCAAATTTAAGTCAGCCAATACTCCATAAAGTACTAAGTTTCTTTATTACTTTGTTGATTTGCGTAATCGCATAATTATTGTCAAACGGGATATAAAAGTCCAAGCTATAAAATCCTGTGACAAAGGTAGGAAAATAGAAAAACCGACATGACACCTACTGGTGTTACACCTAATGCCTATAATCACTCACCAGAACAGCACTCAAATTTCATATTGGGTAACTTTCAGATACTGTTCTGGCTTTTATTTCGTCCTACAGTCTGGCGAAATCACCTCAGCCGTATTTTCCATACTCTAGACATCGACTCTAATAGAACAAACCGCTTGCAGTCAGAACTTTACATACAGAGACTTTTAGTCGTTCCTCTGCTGGTAAATATAACGCTTGGCTTGGTGCTATGGAAATTGGGAAACTCAGCAGACAACATTCCTGTTTCAGTCGCATGGGCTGTGGCTTGGACTGTATGGTGGCGTGTAGGGTTTATTCTAATTGAGTTAGGCAAGAAGCGAAGTTTAACCTTGCTCTTAGAATGGATTTTGGCGTGGGGTGTACCAGTATTAGTTATGGCTCCATACTTACTGTTGGGTGGAGTCAGTATGGCTTTGATAAGATTAGTCGCCTTCGTCTTTTTCGGACGCTTCACATGGTCATGGTTTTTTGGACTAACCTTCTCGGCATTAATATTATTACTATTAACAGTGATTTCAAGGATCATTTTGGGTGTACCAGTATTGTTTGTACCTCAAAGCCTTCTCTTTTTGGGTGTGGGAGTCACTATCGATTTATGGCGACCAGTGCTACTTTATCCATTCGTGACATTATGGAATATCTTGCTCTACCTACTGGATAAACAACGTAAAGACAATAAAACCATATTGCGCTGGCATTCTGCCTTTTGGGATGAGTTGCAAGTTATACCTTTATATGGCTTGGACAAGCATCTGCTCTTGGTTCTAAAGCGTAACCCAGTCGAGGGAAAAGCTGCTATTAATTACTTGACTACCAGTTACCAACACTGGGCGGCTGAAACTGCACAAATTGAACTGGATGCACGCAGTTTACAAGGCTGCGCTGATGTGGAAGCTATTCGTGAAGCTCATTGCAGTCTGGTAACTAGCGAACTAAATAGTGAAATTAGCCCTCTACTACAAATCTTTAGCCGTATCAGTGAGGATGTAGATGCTGCTCTTAATCAAACAAGTTCTTATAACCAGCGCTTACTCCTCAGAGATGTTGCAGATAAATTAAATCTACAGTTGCAGAACTTTGCTCGTAGCAGCGACAAATACACAGTCCGTTTCTACCCTATTCTCAAAAGTTGGCGTGAGATAGTAACTAACTATGCAGATGAACTGGCTAAAATTACTGAACTCCGCCAAGAAATTGACTCGCCCTACATTATCGGCATACCCCTTACACTAGAGCAAGAAATTTTTACAGGGCGTGATGATATCGGCTTACGCATTGAGAAGTTACTCTTAGATCGCCGTCGTCCACCTCTGCTACTATATGGTCAGCGACGTATGGGTAAAACTTCCCTCCTCAACAACATCGGAAAGTTACTACCTAGTAACATCATCCCCATGTTTGTAGACTTGCAAGGCGCACCTTCATCAGCTAGTGACCATGCAGGTTTTCTCTACAATCTGGCTAGACAGATGGAGAAGTCAGCGAAAAAGCAAGGTGTAACTCTACCGTCCCTAGCCCGCGAAGTACTAAAATTTGACCCCTTCACCTATTTCTATGAATGGCTAGATAAAGTCGAACAGGCTTTAGAACAAAATACCGCTTTACTAGCGCTAGATGAATTCGAGGTGCTAGACAGTGCCATAGCCAAAGGTCGCTTTGATGAACAGGATGTTTTGGGAATGCTGCGTAACCTTATCCAACATCGTCCCCGCTTCAAGGTTTTACTGGCTGGCTCTCATCCTATCGAAGAATATCAGCGCTGGGCTAGTTATCTAATTAATGTCCAAGTAGTGCATATCTCCTACCTCAAAGAAGCGGAAGCACGACAATTAATTGAACGTCCTGTCAAAGATTTTACCCTCCGCTATGAACCCAACGCTGTTGAGCGAGTGCTGCAACTCACGCGCTGTCACCCATTCTTAGTACAACTACTCTGTGCAGAAATTGTCGTCCTCAAAAACGAGCAAGACCCCTCTATCCGGCGATTAGCAACTTTAGCGGATGTGGAAGCCGCGATACCTGAAGCTTTGCAAAGTGGTGGCTTTTTCTTCGCTGACATTCAAAACAATCAAGTAGACGCTACTGGACAAGCTATTCTACGTTTTATTGCTGCTCAAGGGGAAGGGGCTATGGTTAGCCGCCAAACTCTATTGCAACAGTTCCTTCATCCTGATATTACTTTCAACTTGCTGTTGCAACGTGAGTTAATTGAGGAAGTTGACGACGGCTATGGCTTCCAAGTGGAGTTGATTCGTCGCTGGTTTGTTTGAATCATGTCCGGTAAATTAATTTATGATACGTCATTGTGAGTGAAGCGATCGCAGAGCGTCTCGTTGGCGTAGCCTCTCGTAGAGAAGAGAAGCGTTGGGATTGCTTCGCTCCGCTCGCAATGACAAGTATTCAGCCAGGGATGATATAAAAGACTCATTCATGAGTATAAAAGACTCGTTGACGGAGTTCAAAGACTCGTTCACGAGTATAAAAGACTCATCTGAGCTTAATTAAGCTAAAACACATCTAATTTGCATATCAAAATTTTATTAATATCGTGTGGGGTGGGCATCTTGCCCGCCCTGATTATGCAACTTGAATGCCGATTAGCTTACTTATTGCCCAGTGCTTTTATTTACCAAACCGACGCTCTATATCATCTGCTTGGGAACCACCGCGAACTGAGTTAATTCGTAACGAAGTCTTATCTTTAGAAATGTTATACGTTAAAGGCTTTGTCTTAGAGATTCGCGCTTCACCCTCTTTAGCCAAAGTCTGGGGTGGATACTTAATAATTAAAGCTTTAATTGCCTCAATCCGTTTGGGTACTGCTGGATGAGTTGTATCAAATTCAGAACCAGCAGTTTGAGCCAAAACCTGCATGACTCTCAAACATCCTTCTGGTTCAAAGCCTGCTTTCACAGAATTTATGTAGCCAATTTCATCAGCTTCAAACTCTTGTTGTCGTTCTTGTTCTGCTAAACGCTGTTCTAATTCTTTTTTCTTTTTCTCGACAATCTCATTAATGCGTTGCTGTGATTCTACTTGTCGTTGAGCGCCTTGATTACCAAGAACTGAACCCAGCAAACCACCAAAACTTCCTCCGATTACACTATTCACAACGGCGCCACCAACGGTAGCAGCTGTTGACTCTTGGTTTGCAGCTTCTCTTTCTCCCAATACTTCTTTGGTTGCTTCTTCCTGAATTTTGGCAATCAACTCAGTTTTTTGAGCTGCGCCAACAGCGATGTGACGCTTGGTGTGATGTCCCATTTCATGAGCAACAACACAAGCTAATGCTGAAGAATCTCCAGCTAACTGGTCAAGTATGCCATCGTAAATGGCAACCAAATTAACGTCAGTTGCATACGCATTGACATCATATTTGGGGACAGCCACAACTCGCCAAGGACGATTATCTAATTCGTTGGCACGCGCTATTCTATCTATGACGCGATAGAGAGTATAAAAATCTTCAGGTAATTCTTTTTTAGCTTGCTGGTAAATTGTTGTAGCTGTGGGTGCTGGTTTCTTTTGTTGGGCTGGTTTAGCCTGGACTGGCAGCATTGCAGTGAACAAAAGTAGGCACAAGGAGCTAGTCTTTAGGAGTGTTCTGTCCCAGTTAAGCATTATTGTTGATACCACTGTAATATAAGGGTGATTTTTATACAATAATGCAAATGTAGTTTTTGTAAGTTTAAAATTTACAAAGGAAGTGCCAAACGGTTAATCCAATATGATTCGGTTAAGGTTTTTTGATGAAAATTCCAAATTATAAAGACGCGATAAATCGCCGTCTCTACAATAATTAGTCTCTTGTCTTAACCGAACAGTATTGGGGGTTAATCTGTGGAAATATGACAGCGTGTCTTTTGACACGATTTTACTATTACAGCAACAATGCCAGGTGGTGACTGTTTTACTTGGTGTGAAAGAGAACGTGAAAAAGGATTTTTTGTTGCTAACAGTTGCTTTACCGAGTTTACTGATAGCGTTTCCTGGTTATGCTGCTGAGAGTGAAATTAAGCAGAGAAATATTGATAAATCAACCGAAGTCATTTCAGATATTCCGAGTTTGAGTGAAATCGAGCTACCCGTCACGAATGCCGAATTATTAACTCAACAATCTGCACCGAGTGAAGTTAATCCAGAAACTCAGCCAGAAACAGAGCAAACTCCGAGCGATGATACAGACATTACTATAGAAGCGATCGCAGAACCAGACAACTTACCTCAATCTACACCAACTTACGTAATTGATAAAGAAGAAATTCAAAAGCAGGGCGCGACAAGTTTAGCCGATATCTTAAAAAGAATGCCTGGTTTTGCAATTAATGATGTAGGTCATGGTGCAGATATTCACACAGGTACATACTATCGCGGAGCCTCAATTAATCAGTCTGTATTTCTAATTAATGGCAGACCAATTAACAATAATGTCAACACTTATCATGGTGGAACTGATTTAAATAGCATTCCGGTAGAGGCTATTGAACGAGTGGAATTATATAGCGGCACAGCCTCCGCTTTATATGGTTCATCAGCCTTTGGGGGAGTTGTGAATATCATCACCAAGGAAGGTTATGGCAAACCTAAATTGAGCGCTAGCGCAGAGTTTGGCTCGTTGAGTTTAAATAATCAGCAAGTAACTTATGCTGGTTCATCTAATAGTGTCAAATATAACTTTAGCTTTGAAAGATTCTTTACAGATAACCGTTACCGCGTTCCTGTAGGTGCTGCAAATCGTGATGAGCAGGGGTTTTTATCGAATGCAGACACAGCTACAAGTACCTACTTCGGTAGCATTGGACTAGATTTAGATAAAAAAAATTCATTGAATTTAGATGTTACTGCACTCAGCAGTCGTCGCGGCTTAATTTATTTTGGTTTTCCTCTCCAAAGAGATAGATTAGACCACGATGGTTTAAATGTTGGCTTATCTTGGAAAACCCGACTAGGTAATGGCGAAAGCTCTAACCTGACAACCTCAATTGGTTATAACCAAGATTATTTCAGCACTTATGGCCCTACAGGAGCATTTTACCGTACAGGAGCTTTAGATACCCAACAACTTACAGCCAGGGTAGATCATGAGTGGAAGGTTACTTCCAATAATAAATTGCGCTGGGGATTAGATTTGAAAAACACCGACTTAACCGGTGATGTTTTGAGTACAAATCCTACTAGAATTGCCAATAACGAAACTGAAGATCGGAGTTTATTCAATACAGCTTTGTTTGCTGTGAATACTTGGAATATTACCGACGATTTTCTGATAGATTTAGGGCTAAGGCAAAGCTTTGACAGCCAGTTTGGAAATTATCTCAACCCTAGTGTTGGGTTACGTTATGCCGTCACACCAATAGTAGCAGTGCGGGGAAGTTGGGCAGGGGCACAACGCAATCCTGGGTTAGATCAGTTGTATGTTTATGATACAGTTCATGGTTGGGAACCTAATCCTGATTTAAGACCGGAAACTGGCTCTACTTGGAGTGCGGGAGTAGATATCAATTTTTCTCAAAATCTGATTGGGCAATTTACCTACTTTGGTAGTAGTATAAGCGATCGCTTGGGAGTCATCGCTGGCAGATGGGAAAACATTGGACTAGTAGATACCAATGGTTTAGAGGTTGCATTGCAATTAAGAATTGCGGCTGGCTGGTCAACTTTCCTCAACTACACTTATACAGATGCTCAAGTAAAAACAGGCTCAGAGAGAGGTTTACAGTTAGGTTTGATTCCCTACTCTGTACTGCAAACTGGCGTGGGTTATGAAAATTCAGGTTGGCAGGCTAATTTGTATGTTACTTACAATAGTGGCACTCGCAGAGCCTTCTTTACAAACCCTGGTGACACGATTACAGATTTTTCGCCATCTTTCGTAAATTTAGATTTGAGCGGTCGTGTACCTTTAACTAGCAATGTAGGATTGACAGTTTACTTAGAAAATCTCCTCGGTGAGCAATATGAGCGAGTTAATCGCATATATAGTCCTGGATTCACTTTTCGTGTGGGTTTAAACGCCAGTTTTTAGGTGTTAAAATCTCTGCGTTCTCTGTGACTCTGCGGTTGAAAAGCTATTTATTGAACCACAGAGGCGCAGAGAACACAGAGATAAAGAGGAGCTTTTTGGTAAAGAGGAGGCACCGCGATATAACATCGTGCGTTAGGCTTTAGCCTAACGCACCCTATGTTTAAGGCAAGAGACGCGATGAATCGCCGTCTCTACAATAATCAATTAAAATACCTTAACCGAACGGGATTGTAACGCACCCTATTTAAAATTTGCTTTTAATCCAAAATCTAAAATCTAAAATTGCGATGAGAGCCAGAATTGAGAATAAAATCCTTTTAATCCACCACGAAGATTTACCAGAGTTTAAAAAGGGTGGTTCGGTAGTGCGAAACTCTTATTTCTGGGCGCTACGTTCAATTGCTGGTAAAGCTTCGCGTTATCGTGATTGGGAATACGAACCGGAAGTTTGGCTAGCGCTTTCACGAATGCTTTTGTCGTTTGCTGAATCTGGGTATTTGGGTATTAGAGAAACCTTGCTGGAGTTTCCTATATCTCAAGGAGAAATTCCTAGTTTGCTGCGAGATGTATCAACTTTTGAGTAGGGATGCATAGCTTTTGCTTGCAGAAACATCGAAATAAGTAAGTCAAATAGCATTTTGCTTGCAGAAAACACCGAGATGAGTAAGCCAAATGGCATTTTACTTGCGGAAAACACCAAAATGAGTAAGTCAAATGACCTTTTGAGAAAGCATTTAAGCATTTTGTTTGCGGAAAACACCAAAATGAGTAAGTCAAATGCCTTTTTGAGAAAGCATTTAAGCATTTTGTGAAAGCATTTAAGTATTTTGAGAAAGCAATCAGGTATTTTGAGACAGCAATTAGGCTTTTTGATAAAGTAATCAGCAAATATACTTGATAATTAAAAATTGCGGCTGCATACTGATGTAATTAATATAACATTACAAAAATAATGCTTGAACTCATCGGGCACTCAAATGAGGTTTAATCCGTCACGATTAGCCATCATAGACAAACCCTGGTGAACAGTAGTGCTGAAGCAAGGGTAGTTGTGAGAAGACAATTAAAATGCAGCAGTTAGTGTAGGAAAACAACGTGAAAATAACGATTATTACTAAAACATTATTTACAGCCATAAGTTTGTTAGCTTTATTTGCCCCAAGTAAAGCATCGGCTCAACTTATACCGCAACCTTGGGTTTCAGTGGGTGGAAAAGATGGTGATGTAACCTATGCTGTAGGTGCTAGGGCTTTGGATTTTGGGGTTGAGGTAGGAACTGGCCCTGATGGTGCAACGGGAGTAGATGTTTTGAAATTTATCAGTCTACCCGTAATTTCACCTTATGTAGGAGTTGGACTTTATTCAGAGGATAAAGGTGTTGCAGTTTCAGGTGGCGTTCAGGTAGGTGCTACTGATAACGTTTTTGTTGGTGCTGGTTACAATTCTATTCGTGGGTTTAACGGGCAACTGGGAATAAGATTTTAACTAATTCGTAATTCGTAATGGGCTACGCCCCGCTACGCTAACGTAATTCGTAATTATTGGGGAAATACTCGCGCGTAATTGTCTTTTTTGGTGCAATACGGTTCAGTTAAGAAAAATTGTAGATTGGGTTTCGTTCCTCAACCCAATCTACACAGTTTAGGTTTTTGGCGTAGGAAGAGAACTAAGTTCTTAATTTTGGATAAAGTCGAGCTTAGACTCCAACTAATTCAATTACGAATTACGAATTACGAATTACGAATTATGCAGGTGGAGTAACTGAAGTTGATATTAGCTCTCTGACATGCTCTGCGGAATCTTGTTGTAATGCTGATGCCACGATCGCTTCACTTGCAACTATACTTAATCGAGCGATCGCTTGCTTCACTCCAGGTATACTTTGAGGATTCACGCTCAATTCATCCAGCCCTAAACCTAATAAAATTGGTGTTGCTAAAGTATCTGCTGCCAATTCTCCACATAATCCTACGGAAATCCCCGCCGTATGGGCAGCTTTGATAGTTTGCTGCACCATTCGCAACACTGCTGGATGTAGTGCATCAACTAAATTTGCCACGCGGGGATTAGTGCGATCGCTAGCCATGACGTACTGACTCAGATCGTTAGTCCCTATACTAAAGAAGTCTACTTCAGCTGCTAACTGATCTGCGATCGCAACTGCTGAGGGAACCTCCACCATAATCCCCACTTTTATCGCTGCATCAAAGGAAATACCAGCTTGATTTAATTCAGCTTGCACTTCACCCAAAATTGCTTTAGCTGCACGTACCTCTGTCACAGTAGCAATCATTGGCAACATGATCTTAATTTGATGCCCCACACTGGCTCTCAAAATTGCCCGTAACTGAGTTTTGAACAAATCCAAATGATCTAAACAGAAACGAATTCCCCGCCAGCCTAAGAAAGGGTTAGCTTCTGGAAACCCAACTCTCAGATAGGGAAGTGGCTTATCACCACCGACATCTAAGGTACGAATAATTAGGGGACGATTATCTAAAACTTGTGCGATCGCCTGATACACTGCTAATTGTTCTTCTTCAGTGGGGGCGCTTATCCGATCTAAATATAGAAACTCGGTGCGGAGTAATCCCACACCTTCTGCACCGTTAGCTACAGCAATTTGGACATCACTTATACTACCAATATTGGCGAAAACGCTAATTTGCCGCCCATCACGAGTAATCGCTGGCTGGTGTGCTGTAGCGCGTGCTTCTTGTTGAGCAGTTTGCCAAGCTTCTTGCTTTGCTGCCAGTAAATGCAGGATATCTGATTCTGGTTCTACCCAAGCTCTGCCACTTTCACCATCAAGTGCCATCAGTGTACCATCTGCCAAGTGCAACACCTGGGCATCTACTCCCAAGACTGCGGGAATACCCAATGTTCGGGCGATAATTGCACTGTGGGAAGTGGCGCTACCAGAAGTAGTACAAATACCCAAAACTTTTGTCGGATCTAGTCTAGCGGTATCTGAGGGGGTTAAATCAGTCGCTACTAAAATTGCCGGTTCCTCAAGATACAAGTTAGTCAGGGCATTCCCAGCTAGTAATCGCAGCACTCTTTGCCCGACATCTACAACATCGTCAACTCGCTCTTGGAGGTAAGAATCTTCAAGTATGCGGTAGGAATTCACTACTTCATCAACTACGGCTTGCCAAGCTGCTTCAGCATTTATATGGTGTTCAAAGATGCGCTCTTTAGCCGCTTCCAGCAATACTGGATCTTCTAAAAATAGTAGTTGAGCGTCAAAGATAGCGGCTTCAGCGTCACCAATTTGCAGAGATGCTTGTGAGAAAACTGCTTGAATTTCTTGTCGGGCAGTGTGGATTGCTACCTGTAATCGTTGCCACTCTACTTCTATATTATCTACGTGATATTCCGTAACAACAATGTGGGTGCGTTGATAATGAATAACAGGTGCGATCGCTATTCCTGGAGAAGCTGCAATTCCTGAAAGTTCGCCATGAGTTGCTGGGGTAACTTGATGCTGAAAGGCTGGCGGAGAATTCAAGGCAACATTATCTTCACCAAAATTATTTGCGAATAATGCCTGTAATGCTGTCAGGGCTTCATCTGCATCAGAACCAGTGGCAGTAATCGCTAGTTCGTGTCCTTGACGCACTCCTAAAGTTGTGACTTGGTTAATACTGTCACCCCTGACTAGCTCAGTATTTCTCGTTAAATTCCGCACCAGAATTTGGGATTGAAACCTAGCTGCGGTTGCGACAAACTGCGCTGCGGGACGAGCGTGTAATCCTAAGCGATTGCTCACAATCAGCCGGATTTCTCGCGTTGGTGATTCTACATTAGTTGTTGTTGGGGTGACAACTGACAACGGCCTACTAACCACACCCAATTGAGTTGCTTTTGCTAGGAGTGCGCCGCGTGCTTCCGCCATAACTTGGTGAATATCTCCACCAGCCGCCGCCGCTACCACAGCAGCTACTGCGCCTTCTACTAGAGGTGCTTCACACAAATATACTTTTTGCTGCTGTGCTTCTGGCAGAAACTCGATTGCCATTTCTGCACTTAGCAAAGCACTACCCAAATCCATTAATACCAAAACACCATTATCAGAAAATACAGAAGCGATCGCTTCATAAACCTGAATAGGATCTGTACCCAATGGATTTTCCGGATCTTCAATACCTGCTGCAACAGCAATAGCAACTTGGCCCTGAACCATTTGCGCGGCGAGTTCCCGCACACCCAAAGCTAGTTGTTTACTGTGAGAAACGATAACAATTCCGATCACTGCCACACTGTCAACCTTGTTGAGAGGTTTGCGTTAGCTAGTTATCCATTTCATTTTCCCATTCTGCTACAATTGCAACTGCCCGAAAATCTTCCGGTCTTTCCAGCTAGAAATACGAATAAAATAGCCTTCTGTTACGGAAATACGTGGTGTCCACTCATAAACTCCATCGCTAGCAGTCCGGGGAGAAATGTTTTGGATAAGTTTGTTCCCATCGTACAACTTAATCGAGACATCGCCGTCAAAATTATCTTGCCACAATATTAAATAAGGCTGATCCTTCTTGGGAAGTACTTTCTTCGCTGGCTGACTGATCAAGATTTTTGGTGCAACCTGATTTTTACTTTTCTTACGGAATCCTAGATAATGAGGTAGTTGCCGGAAAGTAGGATTTTCTTGCAGATTAGATAGTTGGGGAACAATAATGTTTCCGTTTTGGGAATTGAATAAATAAGTTGATCTGCCGCCATCAACGGTAATGATATCGCCTTTAACTCCTAGTTTACGTAATAAATCTGCTGCCTCATCCAGAGTTGTTTGGTTCACTGTCATTATCAACAAAAGCTCGTCACCCTTAACACCGTCTTTGTTCAGAGTACCGATGACTTGATACTTATTCGCTTGGTTTTGGGCTAATACTTTCGCCGGATGATCGCTGTATCGGTAAGTGACGATTGCATTCTTCACTGCTTTTTGATTAAGAGGCGTACCGTTAACCTGGTTGTAATCTGTAATGTATGCCTGCTTGTTATCCCAGACTAAAGTCTTGAGGCGAATATTATTATAAAATTTATCTTTTGGTTCCTTGATTGGGCCATAAGGGCTAGTGCCACCAGTAATGACTACACCATTGAGTTTAATAGGAAAGGATAATTGAGTACTAGATTCGTATTGTTCAAAAAAAGAACAATTAATCATTGAAAAAGTGTTGTCTGCGTAAAGTTTTTTATATTCGTCTGCAACTTCCGAAAACAACTTATTTTTGAAAAAAGGGCTGTAATATGCACCTTCTCCTTTATAATATTTACCTTCATTTAGACCCATACTATCTACCTCTCCGGTAATTTGGTCTATGTGCATTTTGCCCAGATCAATAACTTGTAAATAGGCTTCGTTACCATTAGTTAATTGTTTTTTATATAAAGCTGCACCATCAATAGTCTGGAGAGGTTGATAAGAAGATAGAGGGTTGAAAGTTTGGGCAATCCAAAGGCTACTCAGAATCGGCAGCAAAAAAAGCAATAAATTGATTAGAACATTCATCGTCTCTTAACCACAATTCCACAAGAAGTTGTCGTTACCACTTTAAGGCTAATGAGTTGCGTAGGCGTAGCCTCTCCAAAAGTTAGCGATCGCAAAGATGTTGGGATTGTTTCTCTACGAGACGCTTTGCCTGCACTTCGTCCCACTCCGCTAACGCCGTACCCCTGCGGGGAAGCAAGCTAGCAAGAGCATCTGTCTGCGACACGCTGCGCGAACGTAGTGGCGTGTCAAGGCTAAAATGTTGCAATAAATTTTCTTGTGGGGCGGGCATCTTGCCCGCCAATTAGGACGGGCTAGAAGCCCATCCCACAAGAGTTTGCTAATGCACAAATTTAGTCTT
>NNBV01003108.1_pt1 | contig 15596 bp, 19 predicted proteins | sample 1173771 | NCBI WGS metagenome assembly NNBV01 (sample SAMN07173938, study PRJNA388173) | plant metagenome | isolation source: symbiotic tissue sample KVS11 | place: Norway: Troms, Kvaloya island | reverse complement strand
ACCGTACACCGATTTCGCAAATGAAAAAACAACTCCTCCCGTCCTTTTTTTTAACACTCATTTCCCACTCCACCCCAACATGTACTTTCACCAAATGAAAGAGATAGGCATCCGATTTTTGAGAATGAAGGACTAAGAGATGCTTTTGCTTTTGTTGTATTTGGTAGTGTTGAACTAATAAATTCCCACCAATGCTTTCCACATTGATCATGCTTTCTATATGGTTAATTTTGGTTATGCCTACTGCCCGATGGGCTTTAGAAAAACTCTTGTAGTCGTTTTCCGTAATGTTGATAAGCCATTCATATAGGTCAATCTGTTCAACGGGTAAGTTTATATTACCTGTAAATGTAAATTTCTCCATGATTGAAATGATGGTTTTTAGATGACAGAATATTCCTTTGTTATCAAAAAGCCACATTCATTCATGGCAATGAATTTTTCTTCGTCTGGTCTTACCAATCGTAGATATTCTTCCGCCCCAAAAACGTTGGCGATGGATGCTTCATCATTAAACCATATTTCGGTTATTCCATCATAATACATTTCAGGGAAACCAGGAATGGAAACAGGTAGGGCATGGCATTGAACATATTTTACAACATGTTGCTTCACTATGTCTAGCGATTTAAACAGTTTAGCATGAATTGTTTTGTGGTAATGCACAAATTCTTCATGGGTCATGCTTGGGTGTTTGCGTAAGAAAATTGAAAATTTTACCATTTTTTTATTTTGTTTATGAGGCAAAATTATTCCTTACACTTTGGCTGTGCATTGACTTGCGTCAAGAAATCAACGCTTGCTTAATCTTTTTCTAATTCGACTAAGCGTTTCAGGTTGAATACCTAAAAAGGAAGCAATATGTAGTTGAGGGACCTGGCTTATAATGTTTGGATACTTCTGAAGCATTTGCTGATAACGCTCTTCTGGTTGCATAAAAAGTAACATTTCAACTCTTTCATTGAGTTGTAAATAAACTTGCTCTGCCATAAGTCTGCCAAAAAGATTCCAGGTAGTTGATATTTTATAGATTTCTTGAACCACTTGATAGGCAATAGTTATGACTTCTAATTTTTGCATTGCCTGCCAATAAAAGCGAGAGGGTTTCTTTGTAAGAAAACTTTGAAAATCAACAAAGAAATTGCCAGAGTCGGTAAACCTATAATTTATTTCATTTCCGTTGTTGTCCACATAGTACATTCGTACAAATCCTGTATTCAAGAAAAATATTTTATCACACACCTCATTCTCACGTAATACAAGTTCTCCTTTAGTGTAAGATTTTAGAGACAAATGTGGTATAATCAACTCAAATTCGTCTTGCTGAAGATTGGGTAATACCTGAAAGCAAGCTGTTTTAAAGTTTTCCAATGCCATTTCAAATCTTTGGTCTGCTTTCATAGTGACATTTTATTGAAATTTACATTTTCTGTAAGTCTCATTCCTTCTATTGCTATTAAAACAGTAAATGTGTTATAGAACATATCCTGTCATTGTCCACAATTTTAGCTTTTTATAAACCGAAGAAAGATTTTTAGTCCTTCTTTTCTGGTAAAGCAATCTGGAAATCAAGAATCAAATAATAAGGGCATGTTTATTCCAAACGAATAAATTTAACCCGCTGCATTCTGTCTGCACTTAGTAAAAGTGTTTTGGGTATAGCGATATTATTTTCAATGTTTAATACATAATTGTCCACTAATAACTTTGTCGGTGAAATCAAAAGCCCTTTGGTAGTATCTTGGTTGCCAATCTTAACGTCATAACTCTTGTTGCCTATAAACCTGACTTCCATTGTTACGCTGGTTTCTGTATTTATAAACGTTCCATTAATAGCTTGATAATTGTAACCTGTCCAATTACTAATAGATTTTGTCAACGTGTATGGCGGATGAGAAGTATAATATGCAGTTACCGTCATTTCCCCTTTTTCATTTCTTTTGAATTCTTGCTTAAAATCCGGGTCATAAGTTTGATGAAAAATGTTATCAGCTTCTCGTTCTAATTTTACATCGTTGCGTCCGATACGTTTTAAGTATATAATGCTGTCTCTCTTTTCAAATTGAAAAGTAAAATTGTTATCGGTCAAAAACGTTCCAACTATATCTTCTTCGCTTATGAAACTACCTACATTGTTAGGTTTTGTTACCAAATAAGATGCGTTGTCTTTCAGATTAAAAACGATATCGGCCATTTGCCGTGTTTGTGTGTCGGGTGTTGCCTTACCCGTATTTGTAAGTGTGACAATGGAAGTTTTGTTTGGGAATCTAACAACTGTGGCTTTCCAAGCTCCTGTTGCTCCCTCGTGAAATTTATAACTTAGCCCCTTATAGGTACCAAACTCTAATCCATAGCCATAATTTTTGATGGTAGAATTATCAGTTAGTTGTTGGCTCTTTTCTAAAACATTCCTTTTTATTTTGCTTTTACTTTTTCCTTGAACAATCTGCTCCCATTTAAGTTGGTCTGCTAACGTTGAAAATATATTTCCATCACCATAGACATTCCAAATCCAGGTGTAATTTTTCCAGGTGTCAAAATTGAAATACGCCTTTGCGATCGGCCCGCGAATTTTTGTATAATTGTTTTCAAAAGAAGTATTTGGCATATTTAGTTTTTTAAACAAGTCATTCGTGTAGGCCACAAAAGATCTTCCTACAACTTTTTCTACAATTGCTGTCAATAAAATGTAGTTGGTATTACTGTACAAATAGTCTGTGCCAGGTTTAAAATTTAGCTCTTGCTGTTTTTCTATTAATTCCAAAACATCTTTGTTGCTAAACGTATGTTTCCACCAGGTTAAATCCTGCAATGACCACAAATCATACACATCTCTGATGCCGCTCGTGTGGTTAAGCAAATCTTCAATTGTAATCTTAAAATCAAGTTTCGGATAAATCGTTGGTAAATATTTTCTTATGTCGTCTGTTAGGCTAATTTTTTTCTCGTCAATCAAAAGAAGAATAGCTAATGCTGTAAATTGTTTCCCATTCGATGCAATGTTAAACCGGGTGTCTCTTGTAATTAAAGTACTGTCCGTCAGATCAGCAAACCCGGCAACTCTCTCGTAAACTATCTTACCATCGCTAACAATGCCTGTTGCAATTCCCGGTGCACCTTTAGGGACGTCTTGTGTGGAAATGGAATCAAGCTGTTTTATTTGGGATGGGGTAAAACTGTTTAGGGTTTGACCATGCAAAAATGTGTTTGCTATAAGAAGTAGCGTCAGTAATAATATTCTCATTTTTGATTTTTTCTCAAATTTGAGTTCCGGTAAATTTTGATTCGCTTTAAATCCTGATTTGACACCTATTTCGGGTAGTTTTTATCAATATATTCTTTAGGACTTAATGACGTAGATCGCTTAAAAGCTCTATTAAATGTTGATTTAGAATTAAATCCGCATTCTAAAGCAATGCTAAGCAAGGTTTGTATATTATGTTCACCCTCTTCAATTTTCATTATTAAGGCATTTATTCTATGATGATTCACGAAGTCGTTAAAGTTCATGTTAAATCCTTGATTAATTACCTGGGAGATTTTTTTTGAGTGTGTATTTAACTTGCTGCTCAGGTCTGTTATTACAAGTTCGGGGTTCTCATACATTTTGTCAGCCAACATTAGCTTTTGTACCTGTTCTTTCCACATATCCAATTCAGGTATTTCAGTCTTCTCTCCTGGTAACTTATTATCATCGAGAAAAGATAAAGGTTTCCCGGTTTCAATGGCACTACCTTCCATTGTAAGTTTTAAGTCATTATCCATGTTTAATGGTGAATCCTTAAAAGAGGTGGTAGATAATATCGAATTTGTATAGCCGCTGATTGATACATAGTAGAATAGGATTGAAAAACATAAGTAATACCAGAATTTTTTGCCAAACTCATCCCACTCCGGGTTTACGAAAAAAAATAAAATACGGATCGTTAAAAGCATCAAAAATGCTATCAGAAATCGTTGAGCCCATTTAAACATAACGGAATCAGCAAAACTTACAACATTGTATGTTATTCTTTTGTAATCATTATAAGTTTTGAGGCTTTGAATTAAATAGTAGGTTAATGAGAGTAGTCCAGCTACCTGGTACCAGGTTGAAAAATCCTTGTCTTTTCCATCTTCGTAAAAGTAGTACTCTCTTAAAACAACTTTATCAGTTAGAAACACAACAACTGAATAAATCAGATAAAGTGTTGCTGGTAAAAAATGAAAATAATCTTTATCAGAAAAACTAAATGACTTATCGAGCAAGGTTTTGAAGTAGAAATAGAGTACAGGAGCCAGCAAAAACAATTGCTGAAATGGAGTATAAAATAGAATGTCTCTGTAAATATCCTTTGAATACCATCCAGCATAGCCAAACATAAAAGGTGCTATATACAATGAGCATAATAGCGTAAATAAGCTGAGCCAAAGGCTAGGTTTATTTTCAAATTGTAAACCTTTTAGAAATAGTAAAAGAGAAAAAATAACTCCGTGTAAAAAAAATATGAGCAAAATCGAGCTCTTCAAACCAAATGCAAAGAACATTACTTCGTGTTATTTTTTAAGATGAAATTTCGGGGCATCATAATATAGCACATAAGCTTTTGAATATGCTGCATCAGTGCTCAATATATCCTCATTGAATGAATATTTAAAGTCGAATTTATCACAAATCAACAGATTGGGAAGTGTAGCGGCATTACAAAGGGCAGAGAGGCACGAATACTGCATTGGCATTAAAAAATAGAACGTGCTTGCGGATAGAGGAAGGGTATTTCATGACGTTATAGATTTATTACGAGATGTTCAGTTTGAGACACAGAATTTCCTCTATAAAGGAAGCGAAATACAACCTGCAGCGGTGCCACAGAGCATGAATGAGATAGTGAAACCTATCCGTAAGTTCATGTAGTTCAAAATGAAAAATGAAGCCGTCTCCCTTGTTGAGGTAGCTTTCTTTTGGGCTATAACCTTTTAGCATTTATCATTTGAATTAATTTAGTGGTCGATACAATTCTTAATAGATTTACACATTGGTGAAAAATGCGAGATTAGTACTGGGTAGTGGCGGAGCCCGTGGCATGGCGCATATTGGTGTCATTGAAGCACTTATCGAACGGGGCTACACAATCAAAGAAGTTGCAGGTAGCTCCATGGGAGCAGTAGTAGGAGGCATCTATTGTGCTGGCTATCTCACGGAATATAAACACTGGCTTCACACCCTGGACAAACTGGCTGTGTTTCGACTACTTGACTTTACACTCTCCGCGCAAGGCTTTGTTAAAGGCGAACGTGTCTTCCGGGCCATGGAAGCTTTTGTGGGAGATAGTGACATTGCGAATTTTAAAATACCTTTTACCGCTGTTGCTTCTGATATTACACGCAGGAAAGAAGTACATTATAAAAGCGGAAGCTTATTCAAAGCACTGAGAGCCTCGATGGCTATTCCTACAGTTTTCCAGCCGGTGAACATCGGTCATTCGCAAATGGTTGACGGAGGTGTGCTCAATCCTTTGCCGCTCAACGTACTTTCCAAAGAAGCCGGTGAACTTATTGTGGCGGTCAATGTAAACAGTAATTTAAGTTCGGGACAAAAAGAAGTGCGCAACGAAGAGAACAAAGAAAAAGCAGCCTACCTGCGAATGCTGGATACGTTTCGTACCCAGATACTTCGGATAGACAGCAAAGCGGAAGATAATATTGAGCGCTTAGGCTGGTTCGACCTGCTCAATAAATCGTACGATCTCACCCAGGACCGGCTTACAGAGCTGATCATCCAGGTGCATCAGCCTGACATCGTTGTCAACATTTCACGTGATGCCTGTGGTGTTTTTGAATTTTATCGTGCCGCTGAAATTATTGAAACCGGAAGAAGAGCGTTCAACAATGTAATGGCCGATGCTGGCCTATAAGGAAAAAGCAGAGCTTCTTAAATGATTCAAGGTTTGCTTTTCGAAGCCGTAAGAAATTTCTTATTATGAATTTGAGTGCTATTATTTTCTGTTTCTGACTTCGATATCCCAATAATTCATTGCCTTAATTACCTCACTAAACATGATCACGGATGCAAATTCATTGTTAATGCTTGCTAGGGCTGTGTCATGAATCAATTCCGCAGAATACATCTGTTCCTGTATTCGGGGGTTAGGTCTTCCGAAAGTAGCTGTAGCATCGTAAACAACAAAAGCCTCGTATCCATAGGTTGAAACCATGTGGATGGCAGACGATACACAACGATCAGTGGGTACACCTGCAAACACCACTTTTTTTACATCTTCACTGGATAATATTCTTCTTAAATCCGCACCTCTACAGGTACCATCATTATTTACGATCACGTATTCTTCATTGATGGGCCTCAATTCATCTTTGAATTGGCTTCCTGGATTGTCACTGTATAAAGGAGAATCAAAATCCTTTGAAACGAGCTGAACATGAATAACCGGAAATCCCATGCTTCGCCATATATCCAGAAGTTGGCTTGCATTACGTTCTGCATTCGGATTATTCCGTTGTGGCCCCCAATATTCAATTTCATCCAGTCCTTTTTGAAATCCGATGAGAATCAATGCGGATTTTTCCTCGTGTGAAAGTGTGATCATAAATATGCTCTTTTTAGTTCGATCCTGATTTTAAAATCTTAATCTCTTCTTCCAGGCGGGCGATGTGATTGAGCTGTGATGAGAAAGCCTCCGCTATTTCTTCCATGGTATACCTTGGAGTAATGTGCTGTGGACAATTCCAGTCATACGCCTTCACGTGTAGTACCATCATGCGCTCCGGTGTGAATTTATAATCCGTAAGGTTGAGCGAATCAAATAATTTGGGATGGTCTTTCAACTCCACTATTTCTGCTTCTGCATATATTTTCAGACGAGTCCTTGTTGGATAGTCCAGCAAGATGAGGGCAACCTTATTATTTGTGACAAGATTGCCAACGGATACATACTGCCTGTTTCCTCTAAAGTCAATGAACCCTAACCTTGTTTTATCCAACACTTTCAGAAACCCCTTAGGCCCACCGCGGAATTGTATATAGGGAAATCCATTTTCACCGATGGTAGACATATAGAAGCTATCGCGCTGCGAAATGAATTCGTTTTCATTCTCGGAGAGGCCGTCTGTATAAGACTGCTTTTCCATGCGTGCATAGTTCATTCGGCTACCTGCCTTTTCCTGAATTTTTTTAGCTGCTTCTGAAAATGCTAATGTGGAGTAGTTCATGGTTGTATTGTTAGGGTTCTTAGATGTTAAACGCACCAAACCGTATTAATAGTAAAACAGTTTATCTGCTGTATAGGATGATTTATGGTTTAACGCTGTTAGTATCTCCACTATGCCAGAGGCTCCGCCAGTTACAATGGCACGTTTACCTTTCAAATCAATTTGACCAGCTACTTCTTCTGCTGTTGATTTCATTCCGAAAGTTGTTGTAATTAATTTCATACGTTTATCATTTATAATGCAAAGTTTATTTCAATGTATATGCTCTTGGTTTGAGATGTTTTGCTGAAAAATCCAATCAGCTGTAAGCATGATTATTTATTGTGGTGCTGTGTTTTACAATTCAGCTGCCAATGGCCAGTCGATTTCTACATTAGTGATGGCGTACACATAATTAGTGATCGATCTTAACCCAATCAGCATAATCACATCAATCAGATTTGCCTTGGTGTAACCGGAATCCATAAAATGATCGACTGCTTCCGGATCTGCATGTCCCTTGTTTTCGATGATACTTTTTGAAAGCTGCACCAGGGCAGCCAACTTCGTATCAAAGGATACCGACCCTCTTCGTATTTCAATAATCTGTTCCTCGGTAAAGCCATACTTGTGAGCGATTGCGCTATGGGAACTCAGGCAATACCTGCACTCATTCACTTCGCTCACGACAAGACTTATGGCTTCCTTTTCTTTGGCGGTCAATGATGACTTGGTATTCTGCGCTGTTAAAAATATGCTTAAGGCGTTGTCGGAATGTGCAAAGGCAGCATATAGATTTGGAACGAACCCTACGGCTTTAGTCAGATTATCATAAATGGTCTGATATGCCGGTGATACATTTTCACGGAGGGGGATTTCAAATTTGGTTTTCATGTTTTAGAAATTAATTTCGGGATGTGAGTATTGAAACGAGCCACTTCAGTTTAATCATCTTAGCCTGGGTATACTAAATTACTAATGGCTATTTTGTAAGAGGCTTTGATTTGTGCTGATACGGAATAAATAAATTGATCCACATCACTCTCGATACCCGATAATTAAAAGGTAGTATAAGCAGTATGGAGATCATGGTAAAAAGGATGTAAGCGGAAGTATCCGGATTGATGGTGTACCGCAGCAATAAGTACACCATCACAAATACAACAACTTGAATAGCATAACTGAAGTACATGGCTCCGAAGTAATACGATGGCTCCTGGATAAAGTCAAGCCCGCACCGCGGGCACGTACTATTCATTTTCATGAAGTGCGTGCTATAGGTGGAGGAACCGAACATTTTGCCTTCGTGACAACGAGGGCACGTCTGATGAAGGACGCTGTAGAGTTTTGAATCTTTGGTAATCATGGCGTTGCGTTTTGCGTATACAAATAAACGCAATCACCCTTTTTAAGTGCGGGACAGTTTATCGATTAAGAAGCACGAATTAGTGATTATTTAAACTCCGTCACAAAAGCTTGTCGCACTACAGGCATAGACTTTTTTAATTGCAGGATAATTTATCGCCTGAAGAGGACGATTTAGAGTTTTGGTTTATAATTGATTTCAGGAGTGTTACCATTGCAACTATTTAACACGGTATGGTGTCTAAACATAAATCAACGAATATGAACGCTAAAATTTTTTTAATAGCGATGCTCCTGGCATTTGTTTCCTGTGAATACAAAAACACAAATAAGACCAATACTGCACCACAAGGCACATACAAGGGACAATTTATTCGGTCAAGTCCGCTGGCAAGATATGCGCCATCGGATGTTACGATAACGTTTGCAGGAAATACATTTACAGGCGAGAGCGAAAAACCAAACTACCCGGCGATAGGTAAGGGCACATTTAAAGTCAATGGGCAAGACATTGTATTCACCAATGACGTTATGTGGACAGCCGAGTTCGATTGGAGTTATATCCTCAAAGATAAATGGGAACTCAACATGATCGGTGACAAATTAGAAATGACAAAAAAAGTAGGCGACACTACGGATCATTATTCGTTAACACTACAGTAGTTATTCATCAATAAGTAAATCGTCATTCAAATTCATAAGATTAAAATGAATCTAAAATCAGCAATTCTCTTAGTTCTCTTCAGTTACGGCTGTCAGCAAAAGCATGAAAATAAGGATGTTACTCAATTACGTGAATCACTCCCACAAATTGAAATCCCCATCAGGTTCAACTCTGATATCCGGGTGAAGTATAAAACAGTTGATCTTCCGGAAAATAGCCTGATCAAAAAATTAAACGAGCGTTCTGCTTTTTCTTTGATTGGAAAGTTATTTGAAACAGAAAGCAACATTACGATTTTGGGTTACACCTTTGGTACGATTGGAACACCGATTTTGATAACTTTTGACAATGATGGAAATGAAATCAGCAGACATGTTATTTTTGAAACGGCAAATTCTGAACTGGGACATTACACTTCAAATAAAGCGAGTTTACTTGCCAACAAGCAACTCTTGTTCACCGATAGCACTGTTATACGAAAGGTAAATGAAGCAGGAACGGAAGAGATTGCCGGGTCAGATTCTATCTTATTGACATATAAAAAGTATTCCATTTCTGATCAAGGCCTGATTGAAACTATTAAGTAAGTACTAACATGAATAGATGCGCTATCCTCATTTTTATTACCATTAGTTCATTAACTATTTCATGCAATCTGAGATCAACCGATTCGAAAAGTCGGGATGTATCAGTAGACTCCACCTTTTTAAAATGCTATCTCTATTGCAATGATCATGACACCATATCATTAACAATAACGCGTCAGGATGAAGTGGTTAGCGGTACCCTCACGTACCACTTGTATCAGAAAGATAAAAACACAGGAGTAATTCAAGGTCAAATGGAAGATGATTTGCTTGTTGCCGATTATACATTCCAATCTGAGGGATTACAGTCTGTGCGCCAGGTTGTTTTTAAAAAGGTGGGGGATAATTTAATCGAAGGTTACGGAGAGACAGAAAATAAGAATGCACGAAGCTACTTTACTACCATTGATTCTTTAAAGTTCAACGATTCGATTGTTCTTAAAGCAGCCAATTGTACAGGGTATTAACCTTAAAAGAAGTTGTAAGGAAAGGAAGTCTGAACTTTTCTTAGCCATATTACAACGCCCCTCGGTTTAGTGTTTCTTTAAACTGCTCAGGCGTAAGGCTGGTGTGCTTCTTGAAAAAGCGGATGAAATAGGAAGCATCCGTAAAATTTAATCGGTTTGCTACCTGGCTTACATTCAGGTCGGTGTATGAAAACAATCTTTTGGCTTCCAGAATAATTCTGTCCGATATAATGTCGGTAAGTGTTTTGCCTAAAGCTTGTTTGCAAATGGAGTTTAAGTAAGAGGGCGAAAGATTCATGAGATCGGCATACTGTCTGGGTTCTTTCATTTTCACATAATGGTTTTCCACCAGTTGTTCCAGTTTTCGAATTTTAAAAGATACGCTATTAGTGAAGTCTTCCTGCTGCTCGATCTGGAAATTGGCACTCAGTTTTAAGAGGAGTATTTCCAGGTAGTTTCTTAAAAGACGCAAGTCGGCTGCTGGCGAAGAAGTAAATTCCGTATGCATCTGATCAGCTACAAAACCGATCACAGTTTGTTGATGTGCATCCAGCGTAATACACGGATTCGCATTCAATGCATGAAAAAACGGGAACGCTATAAGATTACTCTCTTGCATCTGCATTTTGTAAAATGCAGGGTGAAAGAAGATAACATACCCATCTATACCTTCCATTAAATTCCATGAATGCACTTGTCCCGGAGTCATAACAAAGAAACTGCCGGGCGACACAGCATGAGTGATGAAGTCAATGGTATGATCACCGGTCCCTTCTGTAACATACAGCAGCAGATAAAAATCATGGCTATGCGGCCTGCTGACAAATTTGTGCTTTTCCAGATGGTGGGCGAATCTTTCAATATAAAAAGAACTGTCCTTTGCTTTCCTGCTAAAGGCATCCAGCATATACAAAGGAGTGTCTTTTTTGATGGATTTCATTGGATCAGAAACAGCATTAGGTTAGCCTATCAATTTACTAATTTAATCTTAAAAAAAATCCTCTGATTTGCCTCTGCCTTGTCCGGCTCCGGGCAGGTATACATTTGTGGTGCCAATAGGAAGCAGGTATTTGTCACTGAAATGATACCGAATCAATGGAAGCGTCCTGGGGTCATTACCTGCCAGGACGCTTTTCATTTTATCTACTATGCATAGTGTTCACTTAATGACAAAGCAGGATAATCGATGTATCCATTATCATCTCCTATAAAGAAAGTGGCAGGATCAGCTTCATTTAAACTTGCATTCATTCTAAAACGCTCCACAAGGTCGGGGTTGGAAATATACAGCGTGCCGAATGAAATGATGTCCGCATAGCCATCGTCTAACAGTTGGTTTGCTGTCTTCAGGGTAAATCCACCGTTGGCCATAATCGTTCCCTTGTATATTTTTCGAAAGGTTTCGAAGATTTTCCGGGCTTTGTGCTCCTCGGGCGATAATCCAGGTTCCGGCCGGTCGACAATATGAAGAAATGCGAGGTTATACTTGTTTAATTCCTGTGCTACAAAGCGATAGGTATTCTCACAATCATCCGGTGTTTCTCCAGGCTGCGCATAACTTAAATAGGGAGTGATGCGAACGCTTACACTTTTTGAATCCCACACGGTCATTACCGTGTCCAACACTTCTAAAAGAAAACGCGTTTTGTTTCCCATCGTGCCTCCGTACTGATCTGTACGCTTATTCAATGCATTGCTCAGGAATTGAGAAAGTATAGAGGGATGCTGTACATGAATTTCGATTCCGTCAAACCCTCCATGCCTGGCGTTCTGTGCGGCATTCCTGTAATCGGATAGCGTACGCCGGATATCTTCATGACTCATTTCCCTCGGCGTTACTGTTTCTTGTAAGCCTTGTGCAGTATATGATTTTGTAAGAGGATTGATGGGTGAAGGACCTAAGGGCAGTTCACCATCCAGATGATGTGGATGAGATAATACCCCGGCATGTCCCAGTTGTAGGAATATCCGGCCTCCCTTTTGGTGGACAATGTCATTGATGGCCTTCCAGCCTTTCACCTGCTCTTCAGAATAAATTCCTGGAACGTTGATGAAGCCGATTGCTTCTTTGCTAATCCAGGTACCTTCTGAAATGATCAACCCTGCCGAGGCGCGTTGTCCATAATAAACAGCTTGCATTTCAGTTGGAATAATTCCCGGATTCTTCGCCCTTCCACGGGTCATTGGCGCCATAACTATTCGGTTAGGAAGTGTAAGAGCTCCAATCGAAATCGGTTGGAATAGTGGTGATGAACTCATTGTTTGTAATTGTAGTTGTCTGTAATATCTTTGTACTTGCTATTTACAAGTAAAGAGTTAAAATAGTTCCTTGCTATTTGCAAGTAAAAAATAAATAGTTGCTTGTTTTTGGCAAGCATAAAAAATTATGAAATCAATACAACCTCGTTCCGACTGCCCGATCAGCTATACACTGGATATATTGGGTGACAAATGGATGCTCCTTATTCTACGTGACATGATTTTTGCGGAGAAGGAGTCTTATAAGGAATTCATGCAATCCGAAGAAGGAATTGCCACCAATGTCCTGGCCGACCGTCTTAGCCTATTGGAGTCTGAAAAGTTCATCACTAAAAAAGTGTCACCTGCCAATAAAAAATCATTTGTCTATCGCCTGACTGACAAGGGAATTACACTGATACCACTTATCATTGAGATTACACTATGGGGCTCCACCTTCAATCCAAAGGGAGGGAATAAAGAACTTCTTAAAAAGCTTAAAAAAGATAAAGAAGGCGTAGTCGCTGAATTCACAACAAAAATGAAGGAACGCGCCTTCAAGTCGACAGCAAGGGCATAGCCCTACCTTAGGTTTCTTTATCCATTTACTTCGTTACATGGAGTATAACAACCCAAGGGGATAAAATAGTCTTGAGGTCTATCGCTCGGATTTTTGACTCGATTGGGTAAGGGATTGGTCATTAAGAAAACTGAATTTTGTAATGTCGGTGCGAAACAAAAAACTTCGAATAACACTTATCCAGCCTGAAGACAGTAGCATTGTAACCGAAATGACTGCAAGCGTTAATTGAAAAGAAAAGTCATCCACGAGGTTTAAGCTTTTGGCTACCGTGCAGAGTACAAGACTAAATTCACCGATTTGAGAAAGCAGGGCACCTGCATACAAACTGTTTTTCCACGTTTCCTTAAGCAACCTGAATACACAAGCGTTGATGAGGCTATTGATACTAAAGATTAATACCACCAGGATAGCAATCAGGCTAATATGTTCTTTAATAAAATCCCAGTCCAACTGTAGACCAATGGACAAGAAGAAAAGAGAAAGAAAAAATACCCGGAACGGAATGAGGGTACGATCAAGCCATTTCATGGATTCAGTCTGGGCAATGATTACCCCTGCGAACATGGCACCCATTGCAGCTGAGAGGTGCAATAAACTGGTCATCCATGCAAATCCAAAACATAACAACAATCCTATAAACACCTGCAATTCATGATCCGGATGAAAGTCGGTAAGCCCAGGTATTAATACTTTCTTGTTGAGCATGAGCATGCGCAGTACAATTACAAACAAGAGCGTAACGGCCACACCGAGAACTAACTGCCCTACATTGGATTCTCCCCTGGCCAGAAAATTCAACACCATAATCATCGGTACAATCAGGAAATCCTGGAGAATCAGTATGCCAGTGGTGAGATTGCCTAAACGCGAATTGATCTCCTTATTTTTATGCAGGTACTCCAGTATGATGGCAGAACTGCTTAAGCTGATCACAAAGCTGAAGAGTACGATCCTGTTTGTAGGCCATCCCAGCTGATGACCAATGGCAGCAATAAAAACGAAACTGAGCACCAATTGAATACACGTGCCAATCGCAGAGGTTCGTATATTCTTCATCAAAGCAGGAACTTCAATTTCAGCACCGATGAAAAACATCTGCATGATCAGGCCAAGAGATCCTATCTGAGCAATGGTGGTAACATCTGTGAACAGTTGTAAACCATGAGGCCCAAGTAAAATCCCTGCAATAATGTACGCGCTGAAATAGGGTTGCCGGAAACGTTTCAGGAGCCAACTCAGCAATAGGATACTGAGAAGCATTCCCACAATTCCTTTTAACAAGTGTTCTCCCGGTTCAAGCAAGAGGCAAAGTGAGTTTAGTTTTTCGTATGGTGAAATGACGAAACGTGCTGGTGATACACACCAAAGACGCTCAATTGCCTGATGTTTTCATCACTCGTGCATTAGGAATAAATTTCCGAAGATCCATTGACCCCTTTATTCTTTCCCACCAGTTATTTAAAGCCATTGTATTTCTTACCTCGTTCTCTTTGCCACTTACTTTTACCACGATATGTCTTTTTTTACTTTTCCTTTTTTCGAGATGAACCGTAAGCAGACCATTACGGCATTTTGCATGAATACGATTTGTATCAATACCCTCAGGGAGGACAAAGGAATGCATAAAATTCCTGCGCTTCCATCCGCGATTATGCTCAACTACTTTGCCTTGCTCTTTTGTTGTAATTACAAGTAACCGGCCCTCGATATGAACATGGAGATCTTCTTTGCTCATGCCAGGAACGGGCACACTTACCATAAAGCTATTTCCTTCTTCCTGCAACGCTGTATTCAATAAATCATGCGCGTTGCCAAAGAGGTGGTTCCCCAAAGTAACATCGGGTGAATCATGAAGGACACTGGATAAAGAATGAATGGGTTTGAAAAGTGTTTTCATAAGTTGTCATTTTGGATATGGATTTAAGAAAACAATTACAAAAATCAGGGATAGTGTGGAATGACCGGATTAAAAAGAATGACTTTCCGATTTTCCACGACTATCCATGATCCTAAATTCTAAAGCTTAAGTTGGATGTATTCACCCGCTTTATTAGCCGATGGTAATTTGCTTGATCGGCTTTACTTTCGCTTCTTCTTTTTTAGGTACAGTGATGTGAAGAATGCCATCCGCATAGCGGGCAGAAATCTTCTCACCTTCTACTTTGTTTTCAGGTAACGTGAAACTGCGTCGGAAGGATTGATAGTTGAATTCTCTGCGGGTATAATTCCTGGTTTCGTCCTGCTGTTCCTGTTTTTCTTCCTGGTGCGAAGAAATGGTGAGCACGTTGTTGTCCAGTTCTACTATGAAGTCATCGCGCTTCATGCCTGGGGCAGCCACATCAATGATGAAACTTTCATTTGTTTCCCTGACATTCACGGCAGGCAGCGTAGCCGAGAAGTTTCTGTTGGCTAATGTTGAATCTGCCCAATCCCGGTTAAAAAAATCTTCAAGTAATGAAGGAAGGGATGGAAACAAAGTAGCATTTTGTCTTACTAAGGTTTTCATA
>NNBV01003333.1_pt1 | contig 15644 bp, 7 predicted proteins | sample 1173771 | NCBI WGS metagenome assembly NNBV01 (sample SAMN07173938, study PRJNA388173) | plant metagenome | isolation source: symbiotic tissue sample KVS11 | place: Norway: Troms, Kvaloya island | reverse complement strand
TACCTGTTCAGGTATCGCCCAGGACTCATACGTTACATTCAAGGCAGGAGCAGGTAGTTTTACATTATCGGCTTCCGGCAAATCTTCTTCTATCTACATCAGCGAAAATGATTATCCAGGAGTGCTGCGTGCTGCGAAGGATTTGCAGACAGATATAAAAACGGTTACCAATACAGCACCTGAATTAATAACTCAACTCCCTTCTGGTGAAACAGAGATAATTATTATTGGAACGATAGGAAAGAGTGTGCTTATTGATCAGCTGATTAGAGATAAGAAGATAGATGAGTCTGATGTGAAAGGAAAATGGGAGACGTTTAGTGTTCAAACGATAATGAATCCATTTCCTAATGTAAAGAAGGCCCTGGTTATATCAGGTAGTGACAAGCGTGGAACTATATTTGGTATCTATGAAATCTCCCGACAGATAGGAGTATCACCATGGTACTGGTGGGCAGATGTTACTCCTCAAAAAGCAACTTCTTTGTTTGTGAAACCAGGCCGTTATGTGCAGGGCGAGCCATCGGTGAAATACCGGGGCTTGTTTTTGAATGATGAAGAGCCTGCATTGGGAAGATGGGCGGTGGAAAAATTCGGAGGCTTCAATCATCAGTTCTATGAGAAGTTGTTTGAACTTACTCTTCGTCTCAAAGGAAATTATATATGGCCTGCTATGTGGTGGGCGAGCTTTAATAGCGATGATTCATTGAATCCTAAACTGGCCGATGAATACGGAATCGTTATGGGCACCACACATCACGAGCCGATGAATCGTGCACATGCGGAATGGAAGAAGTTCAATGGTGGTGAATGGAATTACGAAACTAATGCAGAAAAACTTCGTGAATTCTGGACCCAAGGCATTCAGCGTATGGGTGACTATGAAACTATTGTAAGCCTTGCCATGCGTGGTGATGGTGACATGGCCATGACAGAGGGAACAAACATTGCTTTACTGGAACGGATTGTGAAAGATCAGCGTAGCATCATTGAACAGGTCACCAAAAAAGAGATAACACAAACACCACAGCTATGGGCATTGTACAAGGAAGCACAGGATTATTATGACAAAGGCATGCGCGTCCCGGATGATGTAACGCTGTTGCTGTGTGACGACAACTGGGGCAATAATCGAAAACTTCCTAAACTAACAGACCCACCTCGTAAGGGTGGCTATGGCATCTATTATCACTTTGATTATGTAGGCGACCCGCGGAATTACAAGTGGTTAAATACAAGTCCCATTGCCCGGGTGTGGGAACAAATGAACCTCGCCAGTCAATATAATGCAACACAAATATGGATAGTGAATGTGGGCGACCTCAAACCCATGGAGTTTCCCATTTCATTTTTTATGGACTATGCCTGGGATACGAAACGCTTTAATCAGAGTAAGCTTCAGCAATACACCCAACAATGGGTATCAGAACAATTCGGATCGGCACATGCTGCTGAAATTGCACGCATTATTTCTTTGTACACTAAATTTAATGGTCGCAGAAAACCGGAATTACTTTCTGCAGCTACCTATAGCCTCGTTCATTACCGCGAAGCGGAACGCGTGGTCAATGAATATAATCAACTTGTTGTAGATGCCGAACGTATCTATCCGCTCATTCCACCATCGTTGAAAGATGCGTATTATCAACTTGTCCTTCATCCGGTAAAAGCCTGCGCTAATCTGAATGAACTTTATTTTACGGTAGCAAAGAATCGTCTCTATTCATCACAGGGGAGAGCATCTGCCAATGATCTGGCAAATTATGCCAAAGTAGTTTTTGATCGAGATGCCGAAATTTCCGGATATTATAACAAAGAACTGGCATCCGGTAAGTGGAACAACATGATGAACCAGACACACATCAGTTATACCACATGGCAGCAACCGGAAAAAGATGTGCTTCCGGAAGTGAAGACGATTACTCTGCCCAACGTGGCGGAGATGGGAGTGGCTATGGAAGGATCAACTCTATGGTGGCCGTTAGAGAAAACACAAGCTGTACTGCCGGAGTTTGATCGTGATAACCAGCAGCACTTTTATATGGATATTTTTAATCGCGGTAATCAATCTTTTAAATATTCCATCCAATCCGATGCCTCCTGGGTTTTGCTATCTGAAACCAACGGAACAATCGATAAGGAAAAACGAGTTGATGTAAGCATTAATTGGAAGAAAGTTCCTTCCGGAAATCATACCGCTTTTCTTACTGTTAAAGGATCAGATGGAAAACAAGTTAACGTTCAGGTAGTTGTTGATAATACAGTGACATCTCCTGCCACAGGATTCATGGAGCATAATGGTTACATCTCCATCGAAGCAGATCACTTTACCAAAGCCGTGAACACATCGAAAGGAACGTGGACGGTGCTTCCCGATCATGGCCGAACTGGTTCTGCTGTTACTACCTTTCCGGTGACGGAGCCTTCCGGATTAATTGATAAAAACAGTCCTTACCTGGAGTATCAGATCTACCTGGCCGATGCCGATTCAATACACATACATACACTTGTGTCGCCCACTATCGATTTTCATAACAACGGTGGATTGCGCTATGCCATCTCTCTCGATGATGAAGTTCCCCAGGTGATCAATATTCATCAGGATAAAGCGCATGCAGCCTGGCAGAAATCAGTTCGCGATAATGTGATCACTTCGGTATCGCGGCATGGTGTAAAGCAAAAAGGGGAGCATGTGCTTAAATTCTGGCGGGTGGATCCTGGCGTAGTGCTTCAGAAGATCATTATTGATGGAGGAGGATTAAAACCCAGTTATCTTGGTACACCCGAAAGTTATCGGAAAAAGTAAATCAGAATTCATTATCAGAAACCGAACCTATATTTCACTATGAAGAAATCATTCCTTTATATATCTCTTTCCCTCGTTGCCCTGCTTAGCTATGGGCAGGCTCCGATCGATCAACCATTGGTCAATCATATTTATACTGCCGATCCATCCGCGCACGTCTTCGATGGGAGAATTTACATTTATCCCTCACACGATATTGAAAGCAATACCGCAGAAGATGATGAGGGCGGACACTTTGACATGAAAGATTATCATGTGCTCTCCATGGATAAGATCGGAGGTAAGGTAACGGATCATGGTGTGGCACTTGATATCAAAGATGTTCCCTGGGCAGGCCGCCAGATGTGGGCACCCGATGCTGCTTACGCTAATAAAACGTACTATCTCTATTTTCCTGTCAAGGATAAGCAGGATGTGTTTCGCATGGGGGTAGCAACAAGCAAAAAACCAGAAGGCCCTTTTGTAGCAGATAAGAATCCGATAGCGGGAAGCTATAGCATTGACCCTGCTGTTTTCAAAGATGACGACGGCTCCTTCTACATGTACTTCGGGGGTATTTGGGGTGGACAATTGCAGCGATGGAACAATAATGTGTACGATGCAAAAGGTGCGCTTCGAAAACCCGCAGAGCAAGCCATTCTACCACGTGTAGCCAGACTTTCTAAAGACATGAAAGGTTTTGCCGGATCGGTCAAAGAAATAAAACTGGTGGACGAACAGGGAAATACATTCACGGAAGCACAAAATGACAAACGTTTTTTTGAAGGATCGTGGATGCACAAGTACAAAGGGAAATATTATTTTTCTTATTCTACCGGAGATACCCATACCATCAGTTATGCCATAGGCGATTCACCTTATGGACCATTTACCTACAAGGGAGTTGTGCTCAACCCGGTACAAGGCTGGACGAATCATCATTCCATCGTGGAAATACAAGGCAAGTGGTACCTGTTCTATCATGATGTTCAGCTTTCAGGTAAAACACATCTGCGAAATGTGAAAGTGACGGAGCTGAAGTACAACCTGGATGGCACGATAGAGACGGTGTCGGCATATAAAACTACTGCTACGGATAAGGGACTTAAAGCGTATTATGCTGACTACTTTCCAATAGGTGTCGCGGTATCGGCCCGTTCGCTTAAAACCGATGAGGCTTCTTTAATCAAACGTGAGTTCAATAGCATGACGGCAGAGAATGCCATGAAGATGGGACCTGTTCATCCGAAAGAGCAGGAATACCACTGGGCCGATGCGGATTCCATTGTTGCATTTGCGCAGCGTAACCAGATGAAATTGCGTGGCCATACATTATGCTGGCATAATCAAACCCCCGGGTGGATGTTTACCGATGCAAAAGGAGATACGGTTTCAAAAACAGTTTTATTACAACGACTAAAAGATCATATCACCACCGTAGTATCCCGCTACAAAGGAAAGATTTATGCTTGGGATGTGGTGAATGAAGTGATCTCGGATAAGCCGGGAGAGTTTTATCGACCTTCACCGTGGTACAGGATAGTTGGTGAAGAATACATCACGCGTGCGTTTCAATACGCGCATGAAGCCGATCCTGATGCGCTTCTTTTTTACAATGATTACAATGAGATTGATCCAGTAAAAAGGGAGAAGATCGTGAAGTTAGTTACCAACCTGAAAAAAGCAGGAGTGCCTATTCACGGTGTCGGCTTGCAAGGACACTGGGCAGTGAACGAACCTTCGCGCGATCAGCTGGAAAAAACATTGGTTGACTTTGTATCCACGGGTCTTGCATTGCAGATAACAGAGCTGGATATTTCAGTATATAAGAAAGAGCATAATGCACGTGAAAGAACAACTCCGGATAACGACACCGCCTTTACGACCGAAAAAGAACAAAAGCAACTGGAGGTCTACAAAATGAGTTTTGAATTGTTTCGGAAATACAAACAGTACATTACAGGAGTTACGTTCTGGAACATCAGCGATCGCAATAGCTGGCTGGATAATTTTCCGGTAAGAAACAGGAAAGATTATCCATTACTCTTTGATGAACATCTGAAACCAAAAAAAGCGTACCAGGAAATAGTGAAGTTTTAAATTCATACTTATTCTATCCGAAAAATCATTCTTAACAGGTGGCTGCCTTATGATCAGAAAGTATTCTTTTTTTATTCTGTCCTTTTTTCTTTTCTGCTTTTGTGGAAGTGTGCTGATTGCACAGGTGCGACTTCCACGCCTGGTCAGAGACAGTATGGTAGTGCAGCGGGATGTCAATTTAAAAATATGGGGATGGGCAAAGCCGGCAGAAAAAGTAAAGATCAGTTTCAATGGAAAGAAGTATAGTGCGATTACCACACCGGATGGTAAATGGAATGTCGTCTTAACTCCGGTGAAAGCGGGTGGTCCTTACACCATGGATATTACAGCAAGCAATACGATCACGATCAGAAATATTCTTGCCGGAGATGTCTGGCTCTTTGCGGGACAATCCAACATGGTGCATGCGCTTCAGTTGCATAAGGAAAGATATGCTACGGAAATAGCACAGGCGAATAATTCATTGATCAGAAATTTCACCATACCGACAACAGCAAATTTAAACGGTCCTGTTGATGATCTTGCCGGAGGTAAATGGATCATAGCAAACCCTGATGATGTTCTTCGGTTTTCTGTTGTGGCTTATTTCTTTGCAAAGAAATTGTATGAACAGTATCATGTGCCCATTGGTATTATCAACGCCAGCGTGGGCGGGACACCAATCGAAGCATGGACAAGTCAGGAAGGACTTAAAACGTTCCCTGCTATAGATGGGATCATTCAAAAGAACAAAGACACCACCTATGTGAACGGTATCAATCGTGCTGCCTTTAACGCGAATGAATTGTGGAACAAAAGAAAAACAGAAGACAAAGGCCTTACGGAAAGTAAAACATGGTATGATACTTCTTGCCTTCCGAAGAACTGGCATACGATCAACGTTCCGGGCTACTGGGAAGATCAGGGAATTAAAAACCTGGATGGTGTGGTGTGGTACCGGAGAGAGATTGTTATTCCTCCTTTCATGAAGGGATTACCTGCAAAGATGGCATTAGGAAGAATTGTAGATGCTGATTTCGTATATGTGAATGGTGTGCAGATTGGTAACACCACCTATCAATATCCACAGCGAAGATACACTGTTCCCGGTGGATTGCTGAAGGCAGGAAAAAATATAATCATAGTTCGTGTTATCAATAATGGAGGTAAAGGTGGGTTTGTTCCTGACAAGCCTTATTATCTTTCAGCAGGAGATCAAACCATCGATCTGAAAGGATACTGGCAATATAAAGTAGGTGAAGTATATGCACCAAGAGCAGCAGTGAATAGCATAGTCGCTCAGAATCAACCCACCGCATTATTCAATGCAATGATAGCGCCACTAACCAATTATCCAATAAAAGGTATAGTCTGGTACCAGGGAGAAAGTAATGCAGGCAGGGCCGAAGAATACAAACAGCTTTTGCCTGCATTGATAGCGGATTGGAGACATCAGTGGAAACAGGAAGATGTTCCTTTCCTTTATGCACAGCTTCCCAACTACATGGATGTAAATTATTCACCGGAAGAAAGTTCGTGGGCTCTGTTGCGTGAAGCACAATTGAATGCGTTGAAGGTGTCGCATACTGGTATGGCGGTGACGATTGATTTGGGTGAGTGGAACGACATTCATCCCGGCAATAAGAAACCGGTAGGTGAGCGATTGGCTTTGGCCGCTCAGCATGTGGCCTATGGGGAAAAGGATATGGTTTACGCTGGCCCGGTCTATCAATCCCAGAGAATAGAGGGGAACAAGATTATTATTCAGTTTTCAAATACAGGGAGTGGAATGTTTTCTATAGATGGAGAACCGCTTCGCCATTTTGCGATAGCTGGTGTCGATAAGAAATGGGTGTGGGCCAATACGAGGATTGAAAACAATACGATTGTGGTCTGGAGTGATCAGGTGCCTTCACCTCACCACGTGCGCTATGCATGGGCCGATAATCCGGAAGGAGTAAACCTTTATAATAAAGAAGGACTACCGGCATCTCCTTTTCGCACTGATAAATAAATTAACCCTGAACTAAAATACAGCATCATGAATTCTCCTTTTGTAATGCAGCAAACCATGCGCTGGTATGGCCCTAATGATCCCGTGAGTCTGTCGGATATTCTGCAGGCAGGCTGCAGTGGAGTAGTGACCGCTTTACACCATATTCCGGTGGGCGCCATCTGGACCGTGGATGAAATTAATAAACGAAAAGCAGAAGTGGAACGCGCAGGGCTTGATTGGAAAGTGATTGAAAGTCTTCCGGTTCACGAAGATATCAAAAAGAAGTCGGGCAACTACCTGCAATACATTGATCACTACAAACAAAGCCTTCGCAACGTAGCGATATGCGGGCTGGAAGTGGTAACGTATAATTTCATGCCCGTAATGGATTGGATGCGTACGGACATTTCTTACGGCATGCGGGATGGTAGTAAAGCACTTTATTTTGAGAAGGCCGCTTTTATTGCTTTTGATCTCTTCATGTTAAAAAGACCGGGTGCAGAAAAAGAGTATTCACCTGCTGAAAAGCAAAAAGCAAAAGAGCGGCTGGAGGCGATGAGTGAGGAAGAGAAAGCGAAGCTGTACAATAATGTATTGCTTGGCTTACCGGGAAGCGATGAACGGTTTACGGAAGAGCAGGTACTCACTGCGTTGAAACAGTATGAAGGTATTGATAAGGATAAACTAAAGGAACATTTGTATTTCTTTCTGCAGCAGGTTGTTCCGGTAGCCGAAGAAATGGGTTTGCAAATGGCCATACACCCGGACGATCCTCCTTATCCGATCCTGGGATTGCCACGCATTGTCAGCACCGAAGAGGATATTGTGCAATTGCTGGAGGCCATGCCCTCTGCTTCTAATGGTATTTGTTTTTGTACCGGTTCACTGGTAGCGAGGGCAGACAATGATTTAGTGGGAATGATTCAGCGATGGGGCGATCATATTCATTTTCTCCATCTGCGAAATACGAAAAGAGATAGGGACGGTAATTTTTTTGAAGCGGATCACCTTACGGGCGATGCTGATATGTATGAAGTAGTGAAAGAAATTGTAGCGCTGATGAACCGCAGGAAAGTGTCTATCCCCATGCGTCCTGATCACGGCCACCAGATGCTGGATGACTTAAAGAAAAAAACCTATCCGGGATATTCTGCCATAGGAAGACTGAAGGGGCTGGCTGAATTAAGGGGATTAGAGTTTGGCATTGTGAGATCCCTGCTAAGTTCGGAGTAATCAGGCAGATCAGTAGCTATCCGGAAATATAATGTAAGCTTTCCTGTTTTGAGGAATGAATAACCCAGTTGTGAGGATTGTTTTTTATTCTGAAGTGGAGTGCGTTTGAAGTTTATCGCAAAGTACTATCTTACTCCGTCTTTGAAATCGCTCTGCTGCAATGGAATTAAAAAACGTTACCGGGTTTCCCTTTTATTTTAAACTGGCGTGTGTATTATTCAGCATCATTGCTTTAGGGTACCTGCTTATCCTTGGGCAGCAGGCATTATCACCCATGATTTTTTCCTGCCTGTTTTCCATTTTACTTTTACCTGTCTGTAACTTCTTCGAACGGAAATTCCGTTTTCCCCGAAGCCTCGCTTCCCTGGTTTCTGTGATTTTGCTGGTGACTGCGGTGAGCATCATTTTATATATAGTTGGTTCGCAGCTTAAAAGATTGTATAGCGACTGGCCACAGTTTGAGTCACAGGTAGAAACCTCCATCGATACCCTGCAGGACTGGATATCAAAGAACTTTAACATTGGTGCCAGAAAGCAGAATAAGTATATGGATACCGCTACCAGTAAGATCATGTCTTCGGGTACTGAAGTGGTGGGAGCAACCGTGCTTTCGCTTTCTTCCATTCTGCTCTTCATGGTCTTCACGTTCATCTATACTTTTTTCTTTCTTCTCTATCGCAGGCTGATCATGAAATTTCTCATCTCCGTTTTTCTGGATGAAAACAAGAAGCTGGTGCATGATATCATGGAACAGATTCAATACATCATCCGCAAATACATTGTGGGGCTGCTGATGGAAATGGGAATGGTGGCTGCAGGAGTAAGTCTTACCTTTTGGATCATCGGCATACGTTATGCCATCCTGCTCGGATTGATCACCGGACTTTTTAATATCATTCCTTACATCGGAATTTTCACGGCTTTAATCATCAGCTGCCTCATTACATTTGCCACAGCTACGGCCATCAGTAAAGTCTTCCTGGTGGTAGTTGTATTAGTGATCACTCATTTGATTGACAGTAATATCATCCTGCCTCTGGTGGTGGGAAGTAAAGTGAGAATCAATGCACTGATCACTGTGATGGGTGTGATTTTTGGTGAGATGATATGGGGCATTACCGGAATGTTTTTATCCATACCCATCATTGCGGTCATGAAAATTGTTTTCGATCGGATTGATAGTCTCAAACCCTGGGGGATTATTTTAGGTGATGAAGAGAAAGTGCAAATCAAACTGGCAAAAGAAACGGAGCCTGAAGAATAACCTTTTTTTATACTCAGCCTGAACTTCGCTTATAGAACCAGGCTCAATAGTACACCGGTCATGACATCCAGTTCTACTGGTTTTACGAGGTAATGTTTTATTCCAAGGCTTTTTGCTCTTTGCGCGTCGCGCGGATCGTTGGAAGAAGTGACCAGCAGGATATGTACTTTTTCGGTGCCGGGTAAATTCAGTTTTCTGAATTCTTCCAGGAATTGAAATCCATCCATCACAGGCATATCAATATCAAGCAGTATCATGGACGGCAATGTTTTATGCTGCTCGTAAAAGTCCGTCAGGAATGAAATGGCTTCTTCCCCATTATAAGAAGTCCAGATGGTGGACACCATGCGGGTATGATACAATATTCTGGTGTGCAGCAAATTATATATTTCATCATCATCAATGAGTAATACATTTTCAAATTTCATAATTCGTATACCCGTGGCCAGGTAAGTTAGAAATAGCTAAATACGCGCTTCAGGCAAGAAGTAATTGAAAGGAAGCACTCTTTTGCACTAAAATCTTTTAAACCGACAACTGCTTTGAGTGAAGAGTTGCCAACTTTAAAAAAGTCGGCAACTCTAAGGCAAAGTAATGGAATTAAAGCCAAAATCAATAGTAACGAGATCTTATAGTAGCGTAACCGCCCACCTCTTTTTTCTGCCTTTGAACATGTGATGAAGCAAATCTCTTCAATGTGAATGCTACGGAATGCGATAACAGGTGGAGATTGTTCACCACAATGGTCACAAAGAAAAATGCACACAAGGAACACTAAATATTAGTTTCCATTGTGTGCATTTTTTGTGTCTTCGCGCCTAGTGGCAAGAAAACGGTAATAAGCTTAACAAACAAAATTAATCCTGTACGATAATCGGATTCATATTCTCTTCAATCACTTCTTTAAAGTTTTGAAGATCTCCTTCAATCATCTTATGAAACAGGGGAGTAAGAAGACGGGCAATTTTCTCACCGGCCTTTCCGAGCGGAGCTCTGTAGGTGATCTGTGCGTTGATTTCGGTACCCTCTTCCCAGTCATTGAACTCAACCATTCCGGCATTTTCGATCATCGATCCGGGAATAGAAGACCAGGCGAGGAACTCGTTAAATTCTTCTTCTACAATTTCAGCTTTCCAACTTATGTTAGTGGGCAAGCCAGGTATTTTGGCTGTCCAGTTCGAGTATACATTATCGACTTGTTCTACACTCACCAGATGCTTCATGAAATAAGGTAATTGCTCCAGTTTTCTCCAGTAAGCATATACATCACTTCGCGGCTTGCTTACATATACTTTAGCACGAATGGTGATGTTGTGAGCCGTATCGTTGATACTGTGTTTCCCCATTGCGCTATAAGCAGGGCAGTGTCCTGTGAAAGCACGATATAAAAGCATGGCCCCGGCAGATCCTTTAATTGCTTTCGCATGTTTGCCATTCCATGCCGAATAAAGCAGGTAGCCGCCACCGATAGCCGAAAGAATTCGTTCAGGAGCATCTATGTTTTCTTCCCTTTGTGAAGGATTGGTCAGGTTATCAATAATGGTCATGATGTTTTTCATACGACAAGTGTTTCTTAAAACAAATAATTGTTGTGCCACTAAAACAGAATGTGAATAGTTCATTCAGGTAAGGAACAGGTAATCGGCTCCGGTCTGTAAATGCTTCTTTTTAATTTGATTTAGATTGTGGAATAGCTCTGCTATGAAACCTCAGCGGCAGGCACGGGAATATTTTTACCCATATCACTTTGTGTCGCATTACCTGTGATCCGTTTTCTCTTTCGGTATTTTAAAAACAGGTAATGCTTCTTTTATAGATTCGATTATCCGCATGATATGATGGAAGATTTTTCTTCTGTGAAATTTGAAGGGCATGAATAGTTGTTTTAACTTAAAGAAAAGATAATCTGAATCGTTTATAGGTTGGTGTTCAAATGATCATGTTTGTTTTTTTACTTAAAACGTTGCCTATGAATAATAGAACTCTACTCTTTGTCTTGGTTTTTTTAGTATCGGTTTTAATGATTGATCGTAACCAGCTTCAGGCTCAGGTTACGTTAAGTTCTTCTCCTTATACCCAGAATTTTAATTCGATTGCTTCCGGAATACCTGAAGGATGGACGGTGCGTACGGGAGCGACTGCATCTGTTTTAGGTACCCCGGTGATCTTAACAACAACAGCTACGAGCTGGGCTACATCATCTGGAAATTATAGAAATGCAGCATCTGCAACGGGCCTTAACTCGGCTTCCACCGTTGCCGACCAAAGCAGCTCACTGAACAGAGCACTTGCTCTGCGCCAGACTGGTTCTTTTGGTGATGCTGGTGCAGCCTTCGTATTACAACTGGTCAATACAACAGGGCTCAGTAATCTTCAGCTTGCATTCAAATTACTTTCACTGGATGCAAGCGTGGGACGCACTACTATATGGAAAGTGCAGTATGCAAGAGGAACATCTCCCACCGTTTTTACGGATGCCGTTACTTCACCTTCTGTTCTTACCACAAGCAGTGCCTGGGGCAGTACGGATGTAACTGTTAATTTTGGTACCGCCTTAGATAATATTTCTGATCAGGTATGGATACGGTTAGTTACACTTTCAGCAACAACTGGATCAGGAAGCCGGCCCACCTCGGCGATAGATGATGTATCACTTTCTTTTGACACGGGCGATGTAACTCCTCCTAAATTTAGTTATTCCTATCCGCGTTTTTCGGATTACACCACAACAGGGGCAACTCTTTCTGTCAACCTGAATGAACCTGGCAAAGTATATTATGCGATTGTTCCTGATGTTGAGCTGGCACCATCACCAGAACAGATAAAGAATGGTCAGTATGCAGATGGTAATTCACTGCCAACTGGTTTTCATGATGTGATCGATGTCACTGTATCGGAAACCGTATTCGGCGCGGCGATAAGTGGTTTAAATAGCGCTACGGACTATGATGTATACCTGATAGCTGAAGATGGTGAAGTCAATTTACAAGAAGATTCATACGTTTTGAAGTTGCACACAAATACGGTAGGAGATGTTTCGCCTCCGGTGTTTACCACTTCTTATCCTAAAATCACGAACGTTACCTCTTCCGGTTTTTTTCTGTATTACAGTCAGGATGAGTATGGAACTTTGTACTACGTTGTTTTGCCGCAGGGAGCAGCAGCTCCGACTTCCGCCCAGGTGAAGCAAGGAGTGGATGCCAGTAACATTGCCTTATCGGAAGAACTGTTTGGCTCCAGCGTAGCCTCTACCATAAACTCAGAACGCATGGATAAGATCGATGATCTGCTTTCCAATACTTCGTATGATGTGTATATCGTAGCAGAAGATAACGTTCCCAACCTGCAAGGTAGTCCGGTGAAAATTAATGTCACTACAGCTCCTGCATATGCAGAGAATTTTAATGGATGTGATGGTACCTCTTCTTTCACTTCGTATAGCGTAGCAGGTGATCAGACCTGGGGCTGTGTTGATTTTGGATATAGTAGCACAAAAGCATTGCGCATGAATGGGTTTTCTGGCAGTGCCGTTGTGAATGAAGACTGGCTGATATCACCTGTGCTCACCCTTCAGGCAAATGCAGCATTGTCATTTTACTCTCAATTCTCTTTTGCAGGTAATGGACTGCAATTGAAAATATCTTCCGATTATTCCGGATCAGGAAATCCTTCCCTTGCCACATGGACGGATTTAAATGGATTTTTTCCTACTGTAGCTGTAGGGTCTACCAGTACTTCTTTATCGGATTGGAAGTTGAGTGAGGTAAATCTTTCTGCCTACGCGAATCAAAAAGTCTATATTGCTTTTGTATATACTTCTACCGCATCAGCAGCATCACGCTGGACATTAGATGAGGTGGAGGTAAGTAATGCATTGCCAGGTTATTTATCCATTGCCCCTTCTGCTTTACAATTCATTTCTTCAGGCACAACAAAAAGTTATACGCTGAAGGGAGTGAACCTGGAAAGTGATGTGATCATCACGGCACCTGCTCATTTTTCTGTATCCAAAGATAACACTGCATTTGCCAGCTCGATCACCTATACTGCTGCGGAAGTGAGTATTGCCAAAACCGTGTTCGTTAAATTTGATATTGCGTCACCTGCTACAGAAACAGTGACAGGTGTATTGACACATACCTCTGCGAATGTGCCTTCCCGTAATCTGTCGGTGAAAGGAACAGATAAATCGCAGACCCTTGATATTGTTACCTATAACCTGGAATTCTTTGGTACGGATGTAAAGGATGACAGCAATGTGGAATTCGGTCCGCTTGATGATGCGCTGCAGGTAGCTAACGTAACCAGCGTCATGCAGAGCCTGGGTGCCGATATTTTTGCGGTAGAAGAAATAGCAGATGATAACGCCTTTGACCAGTTGGTTGCCAACCTCAGTGGGTATGATAAAATTGTATCCAACCGATGGTCTTATTCCTTTGATCCGCCAGATCCTAATTTCCCGCCACAGAAAACCGGATTCATCTATAATACTTCCACTGTTCAGCTTGTAAGCTCACGGGTAATGTTTGCCGGGATGTATGATGCGATTAAAGCAGGTACATCCACACTGCCTTCTTATCCCGGAGGCACAAGCAGCAGCTTTTGGTCTTCCGGTCGCTTGCCTTTCATGGCTACTTTTGATGTGACCATCCAGGGAACCACGAGGCGCATTCGTATGATTAACATTCATTCCAAATCAGGTTCGGCTCAGGCCGATTACGATCGCAGAAAGTACGATGTGAAAGTTCTTCACGATTCATTGGTTGCGCATTATCCTCATGATAACATTGTTTTGCTGGGAGATTTTAATGATGATGTGGATTCCTCTATTTTAACCGGAGCAGAATCTACTTATAAAATAATGGTAGATGATGCGGATAATTTCAAAGTGCTTACTTATCCATTAAGCCAGACTGGTGCAGGCAGCTTTCCAAGTTCAAATAGTTTCCTCGATCATATTGTTATCTCCGATGAGTTGTTCAATGCCTACCTCGTTAATTCAACAGCCATTGAAGATGCACGGAATCTCATTTCTAATTATGTGAATACTACTTCCGATCACTTGCCGGTAAGTACACGATTATTGATTTCAAAAAAGGCAGATCAGGTCATTACTTTTGCAGCAGTAGCGGATAAGGTTCTTGGAGATGCCGCATTTAGTCTGAGCGCTACAAGTAGTTCTGCATTAACGATAAGCTTCTCCACCACTTCCGATAAGGTTACCCTTAACAACAATCAGGTAACACTCACGAAGGCGGGCCGCGTAAGCATTTCAGCAAACCAGTCGGGTAATGCCGACTATAATGCAGCCGTAGCTGTACCACAAAGCTTTTGTATCAAACCACAAAAACCTCTGATTACGTTAACCAATGCAAATACCGAATCTCCTTTATTGACTTCTAACTCATCTTCAGGTAATCAATGGTATTTGGATGGAGTACTCATCAGTGGCGCCATCAATGCATCGTATAATGCAACTGTTGCCGGTGGATATCAGTTGCAGGTAAAGGTGGATGATTGCATGAGCGAATTGTCAGACCAGACTCCGGTAATCATCACCGGGCTGGAATCGTTGCAGCCAAAAATCGCTTATTATCCTAATCCGGTCCAGGATGAATTAATGATCTCCGGTTTGACCGGCCCTGTAACAGGAATTTATGTACTCGACATGACAGGACGTGAGAAAGTAGTAAAGCTCGAACAGGTTGATGAGGATCTTCATCGTGTTAATGTAAGCGAATTGATACCTGGTCTTTATTTGGGCAGGATAACCACAGGTGATTCACACGTTTTGATTAGATTCATTAAAAGATAATTTTCGTTTACTCTTACATAAAGACCTGCTTAAAACAGGTCTTTTTTTATGCTACTGACACCGGATTGAATTAGCAGGCTGCGGAGTTTCACCTCTGTTTTTATAATAGATTACGATCATGATAAAAACAGAGGCTCTTTGATTTTCTTTTGCGCGCCTACACCCTTTCTATAAAATGCTCTCTGTCCAGCGCGCAAGGAAAGATGAACTTTATAATGTAGTAAACTTCTCTATTACTGATGCCAATTATAGGATAATAATTTTGCTGGCTTATACTTTCTTTGTTTTCGTTTTCTTTCCGGTTTTTAATTTAATCAATGTTTCCCGCACAGCTATGCGGGGTAATGTTTCCTCTTGTGCTTGTAAGAATTCAGCAATTTCTGCTTTATGAAATTTAATGGCACTCCGTAATAGCCAGGATATGGCCTTGGTGATCATTACTTCTTTTTCATTTTTTAATAGATTGATATTC